>Ga0116227_10007189_pt1 | contig 21915 bp, 11 predicted proteins | sample S1TSphgellanicum_FD_89693 | JGI IMG/M metagenome (GOLD analysis project Ga0116227, IMG submission 89693) | Host-associated microbial communities from peat moss isolated from Minnesota, USA - S1T2_Fb - Sphagnum magellanicum MG | ecosystem: Host-associated > Plants > Peat moss > Unclassified...
GAGGAGGAGGGGCAGGGGGACGATGAAGAGAGGGAGGAGGATGAGTAGCCTCCCCCTCCACCAGAGAACACTAGGAAGAAAGATTCAAGGAAGAAATCCAAGAGGGGAAGGAAGTCTAGATAAACAGCTAGTGTGTTAGATACCCAAGGGTTGCAAACCCTTTTACATTGTAAATTTTGAAATTTTGATATAGATTTTTTTTTTTGCGGCCCAAAGTGACTCCAAATGAATATAAACCTTGCTTCCAAAATAAGAATATAGTGCCATGTTCTTGCGATACACAGTGGATCTCAAAACCATTTGCGAGTCATAATTTTTCGCAACACTAAAAAAGCCAAAAGACCAATAAAACCATGTCACAGACATTGCTACACTCTTACGGGTAAAATCATTCCAGAACGGGTTTGCAAAATCTATGATTTCGCAAACTTTTAGCGGCATTCTGAGAATCCCAAAAAATTTGCGTTAAATCTTAAAAGCCTATCGGTTTTCAATATAAGATCTAACGCAAACTTGTTGCGATTCTCAAAATGCCAATAAAGGTTTGTGATAGATCTTATATCGGAAACTGATAGACTTTTGAGTCGATTCGCTAAGTCGTTGCGGTGATGGGTTTGTTGCAAATAATTTTCGACGTAATGTTGATCGCACACAATATATATAAGCAGTTATGATCGGAAAAGTTTTGCGATTGTGTCAAGTTTGGGAGTTGTGAAGGACTTGCGATTGTACGGGTACGAATGTTTTGGTATCGCAAAAGCTTAAGATTTTGCGAGGAATTATGGTTCGCAAAGGCAGGCTTTCGGAAACTTCTTTCTTTGTTATTTGCGATGATATGTGGATCACAAAATAGCCCCGTGTTGTTGTAGTGTAAAACCAAGGCTCTTAAGCCACTCGGGAGACATATTTGTCTTACAATGAAGATTTGCACATTTGTTCTTCTATTTGAAGTGTATCAAAGCACACCATGGGTGATATAGATGTTTGCAAATAGAAACTACAGCATCATTATGTGGGAATCCACACAAATAAACAACACATGGGGCAATTTTCAAAAAATTAAGTGGAATGTTAGATTTCACCTCCAAGTTGCATAATGGATGGGGATGCATTGTTGATCCGTTACCTTTCTTTATGTGAAATAACATGCTACTCTCTTAAAGAAGTGTATTACAATTCACAAAAACTCATTTTCCATTCTAATTATTTGAACTCAAGTTCCTTTAGGTCTAATCTATTTGCAACTTTTCAAATTGGGCTTCATGTTTGACAATTAGATTTTGTAAGCGCTTTTCTTGCATCCTTTGAGTTATCAAAGCATCATATTCCAATTTCAACTTTTCAACTTTTGTTTTGGGCAACAATATTCTTACCAGCATGGTATCACCAACGAAATCAATGAGAAGCTCTTGGGGGTTAGAAAAGACCTCAACAACAGTGATGGATGTAAGGGTTGGTTCACGTCTTGTTTCTTTAGCTTCAAGAAGTCATGTTTTTCCCTTCTCTTCCAACACAGATGCCTACACAAATTCCATGATCATTTACGTAGTTCGCAATTGATCAACCAACTTTTGTTTCTCCTTACAAATTTGTTCAAAATGGCTCTTCAAAGCCTTGAGCTTCATGGAAGCAAGTTGAAGCAATTGGGCTACCTCACTTTGGGGCTTTAATGTCCATGATTTTGAAACAGTGTGTGGTTTTTCAAGTACATGTGATGCCACCATAATTTCTGACTTTGTTTTTTTAACCATGGTCGACTCCTCTTCAACAAACAATATGCATTTTGGTTATAAACCTAATTTTTTTTTTGTCAACTTTGCCTTCTGAACTTCCATCCTTGCCATTCACTTGAAAAACTTGTTGTGTTGATTAATGTAAATCCTTTCAACAAATGCCACCCAACTAACAACCTTGTTGAGCTTTTCAGCGATAATCCCCAAAGCAAATTCTTGCAATTAACTTGGAACACGACATTTTTGCCTTGCCATAACATAAAGGCCAAATTGTTTTGACCTTGGTTTTCATTTTTGGGGTCCCAACATTCTGTATAACAAAAACCCAAACGTGGAATTATTTTTTCGAAGGTCTCCATTAGTTTTTCATGTGCCACATCTTGACCTACTTTCAACCGATGAGGATTTATCCTTGATCCACTCAACCCAATTTGCATGAAGTACGCAAAGACCCTTTCTAAAAGGGGTTTTTTCAACCTCTCCATTCTAGCCTTTATATCTGCAAGTGGGTCCTTCGACTTGCTTATTCAGTCTAACTGTTTAGTGTCCAAGGTATCTTCACTTTCATAGCCTTCCTCACAATCATCAATAGTCACTAACTTCATAATGCCTAAACTTGAGTCACAAACCCCACACCCCCACACAAAGACCAAACACAAAAACTACACGCACCACCTACCCAAACATAGCAAAAGTTTCACAAAGTGTTTGGCTACAGGAAAGCTCACAAACCAACAAATGTAAGTCTAACTACTAAACATGGGTGCAAATGAAACTCTGTCAAACTTGGTGGTGGGGAGAGTTTGAATAAATAAAACCTATTTCATAGGAGCCTAAAACCCTACACAGCAAATGTACCAAAAAAGTAAAGCTACCACATGCAACATTTGTTTTTAGGCATGACCCTCATTTTTCATGTCTAAAAACAAATGTGGTCCAATAATGTGTTGGCACTCAAACGAGAAATCACTCTAAGAGTAATCCTAGGATTATCTTTATCATTAGCGACTTTTAGCAGTTGTTAAGGCTAGAATCATATACCAATTATTCAACCTTGAGGGAAAATGCCATTATGAAACATATGTGCTTTCATGTGCCCCCTTGGTTCGAATTAAATAAAAATTTTAAGATAATAAGGACAACTAACTATCCTTGGATCTTCATTCACAAATCACAATACTCTAGCCAAAAGTCAAATGTATACAAAACTTTATGCAAGTTGTATACTTTAAACACCCACTATTGTGGGAAAATTTGTCTACATCATACTGTGCAAACACCCCACACATTGTTTTGCCTAAATTGGTGGAAAAAACTAACATATGTTTTGCATTTGTTAAATGATGTTATTGTGTTATTGCTAGTTTTGATTTGTGGATGTCCAAGGGTGCACATGATGTGTTTACCTTGGTCATAATTTTTTGGGGATTTGATTGGAAACCAAAATAAGTAATTATTGGTTTGTTTGAAGTTATTAAAATTATAGGACAAGTGTTAGTTAGAAATCTCATTGATCTTTTGGATGCATATGGTTTGAGAAATAAATTAATAGCATATGTGAAAGATGAGGGTTCAAATTTAAATACATTGACCAATGCTTTGAAATTTGTTGTTAAATGTGAAACTTTAGGTTTGGAGGAAAGTTTTTAGGAAACCTATTTTGGTCATGTTATTTTTGAAGTGTGCCAATATGCAACAACTAATGAAAAAGTTGCATATTGGCATATTGGTTTGTACAAGCTTGAAATATAGGTCTGTTAAATCTATTTAAACAAATTTGCAAAAATGCATCACTTGGTCAAAGAAATTTGGTAAAGGTTGTCAAGAATGGAACAAAACTTGCATTGAAGCCAATTTGAGGCCCAAAAAACTAAACACTCTAATGAAAACTAGGTTAGTTATGTTTTTAGTCATTTTACATTTTGTTCCATTTTTGCAAGTCTTTTGTTTATGGTTATTATAAATTGTAAGTTGTTTTGTTGATCCATGTCGACAAATTGTAGTGAGAATTACTAGCCGTGTCCCTCCACCTTTAATTTGGCACATATTTCAAACCATTGTTGATGTTTTGTCTTTAGTTGTAAGTGCTTATGTGTTGAACTAATCCCGTAGGCATTGGTTACTTTCTAATGCTTTGAATGCAACAATCACTATGAGCTTAAAACTTTTTTAAAAATAGAATTTCATCTAATTGGAGGATTTAATTAATGATGATCTTGTTGTAAGTTTGGAGTTGTCATTGCTTACATTTAACATTAAGAGGGAAGTATGTGGGGTTTTAGATGGTTTTCTTTTATTCTTCAAAAAATATGAAGAAAATAAAACACATAACATGTCCTTTACATTAGATCCTAGATTTAAAAATCTAGGGTTGGTTTCATTTCTTATTGGTCAAAAACATGTTGTTTCCATTATGGAGGAGTATGATCAAAGTCCTTAATTCCTATGCTTTTAAAATGCTACCACACCCTCCACCTTATGGTAGAATTTGGACTTGTGGTAAATATGCAAATTGATGAAGAAAGTAGTTTCAACATTTTTGAAATGTCTGCTAGAATTAATGAACCAACAAAGGAGGTGGTGAATGAGTTACATATGTTTAAGAAATTTCAAGTGGATGTCAAGGACATTAAACATCCTTTAGAGTGGTGGGCGAAACATGAATCTTTGTTTCTAACTATGGTATTTCATGCATGTCAAATTCTTGGCATTATTGGTTCTCAAATATAAACTAAGATAATTTCTTCATTGGCTAGAATATTTACAAATTTGAGGAGATGTTGCTTGCAATCAAATAATTTAGATAAGCTAATTTTTGTTAGTAAAAATTAGCTCAATGATCTTAGGGTGGGTTGTAGTTCACCTTCTAGTTTGATATAGTTGATTAAAGCTAATGCTGCCTTAGAGGAAGAACTAGAGCAATATGAAAGTGAATTTGAGTGAGATGAACTTTTGAACTTGTAACTTTATTTGGATATGTTTTCGAAGAAATTTTTTGTTCTACTTTGTTATCCATAATGCTAGGATATCCGATGGATATTATGTTGGCAGATATCTGCTCATATTGAAATCCGGCATTAGATTAATTATATTTTTTGATATCCTTACAGGATATTACAAGTGAATTTCTTCAAGAAAATAATCATAACCAAAACCAATGGATAAAATATAGGTGAATAACTGAAATCAAAGAATATCGAAAAAATCTTATATCCGCCCAACACTGGACAAGATGCTGCTGTGGACTTTGTGAAGGATTGTGGGAGCAATAAAAAGAAGCTGCGGAATTTGTAAAGGATTTGCAGTAGAAAGAAGAGGGGGTTGGCGATTCTTGTTTTTGTTGTCTATTGCAGATTTTGTAAAATGGAACTTCTGTTCACTCAATTGCATTGGAACGACAAACCATTGTTTTCCAAGGATTTTTATTGTGATGTACCTCAGAGTATGGTGTGACTGTGAGCATCAGCGTTGCTAACCTTGGTTTCCTTCCTGGTATCTTCAAAACAGTTTTGAAGGGAAAAATCGAGGTTGGGTCTCAGAATGCAAGTTAGAGAGGGTTGGGTCCAGAGCTTCTCATCAGGAGTGAATTTCACATCCAGTTCAGGTGTGCACATGACGTTGATATGGGAACTGATGAAGTTAGACTGGTGGTGAATGTGGATACTGCCCCTAATGGGAAGAAAAATCCTTCAAATGTTGGAGTTCTCATGGTGTAAGTTCTTTGGCATTCTTCTGTATTTGATGGCTGGTCTCCAAGCACTGCTGAGGAAATTTTACGTTGGCAATCTGCAATCCACCATTGTTAGCAACAACATTGATTTGTCTGCATAGTGGAGTAGTGTAACTTGAGTATAGTACAGCACCATGCAGTCAATGTCTGCTTTGGACTTGTTGGACCTTGGATTTTGAAAAGGGGATGGGTGGCAGATGTTTCCTTCAAACCTTGAATTTTTTAGGTGCTAGAAAAGCTGGTAAGTAGCACCTAGTTGTTGCTCCTTGTGCACTTTTTCTTCTTGCAGATTTGATCAAACACGATTATGTATAGGAGAAAACCCAGCAGCAGGGCATTACATTTTCTGTAATGAGGAGCAGGGAGGTCCAGAAGTAAGGGCTTGCCTGAGGCAGAGCCAAGGGGTGCTTACTTCTGGAACTCAATTGATTTGATTTGAGGGCTTTACCAAGCTTAAATATTGATGCAATTTTTCTTTTCTTTTTTCCTGTGATACCTGGCAGGTATGATGGGGGAAAAAAAACAGAATGCCTGTGCCTGCAGTTTCATTTTCTGAAATGCCCAGCCAGATTAAACACTCTGTAAGTGTACCTTCAAATACACTAAGGAAAACCTTGGAGGTTTTTAGAATTGGTGGCAATTCAGGATTCTGATCAAGTATCTCTTTGAGGAGTAGCGAAATTGGGAGGAGATTGACCCATACAAACTTGTCATGGATGTGCATGTAATTTCAGCTATGGCTTGATGAATTACAAGCAAAACCAATGTGCCCTCCAGCTCGTCCAAATTTCCAGAGTAGGTTAAATTACAAGACTTGCTATATATTAGGAAAGAATTTGGATCAGAGCACTCTTTTCCCTGGTGATGGAAGACGTAGAGACTTAGTAGTGCTATGCTGCTACAAAATATGAATTTGCATTAATATTCTGGACATTGAGTCACTGTCCCTTGATCAAAACAAAAATACACCTACACATAAACTCTTACACTCATTGAGAACTTTTGCTTAATCCCTCAGTCTCAGTGGGATGGGAACTACAAAATGTACATGAATATGATGGCTCTTACACCGAATTCCTCATACGGCAATTTTGTATGGATGATGTCTTGGGTCTCAGATAAGACAGCCTGGTGAGATATATGAGGAATGCACAGCACAATCAGCTTGATTTGGAAGACATTGGGTCAGAGCTCAGCTCTGCTCAGCTATAAGGTGATTGTGCTGGAGTGCAAGATATTTGGAGAAGTGAAATAGGGGATGTGGAGAGGGCAATGGAACCATTTTATCAAATGCAATGGGGAAGGTGTGGTGGTGATTACAGAGAACAATTCATTATTATTGGTAGTCTGAGAGACCACCAGGGATATTTGGCACTACACAAGGAACATGGCTGAACAGAAAGGAGCCTGGAGGTTCAAGATATTGACAACTTTGTGAGGCACCAAGTTTCCAAATTCCCAAGACAAAGCTCAAGACATAGCACAACAGTAGGTGGAGGCATTATTTTGCAAATTTGAAAATCCAACAAATAAAGCACGCATCAATGAAGTCCTCTATGTACCCATTACATTTAAATAATCTCCTCTCCAATGGTGCTATTGCAGATGTCATAGAATTCATGGAATGTAAGTGTCAACATTCTTGTGTGTATGAGAGTAGTGAATGAAAATGAAAATATGCTTGTGTGAGCATTTTTGTGACTGAAAGAAGGAAGGAAGGTGATAGACAAGGAAGATATCTATCTAATGCTGAGATCTCCCAAACCACGGGCATTTCATGCCACACCATTTCATACCACACTCTTGGTATCTTTGGAAAGCTCTAAATGAATGAGTAGGGACGGGTGCACTGACTTGGTTTGAAACTGTATGTAGCTATGGTGGGAAAGCTATTGATTCTTGAACCATTTTCTCAATGAAAACTAAATAAAATCAAAACTGAAAACTGTATACGAATTTGGGGGCGTTCTTGGTGTTATTGGAAAGCCCCCGACAAGTCAGATTTTAAAAAGTTTATTCCACAATTTTTAGAGCTAAGCTGTGGAAGATATTGATATTTTAGTGGATTTTGTTGCTGGAAATTCAAACAAATTGCAAAAATTGGGTTTGGAAGGAAAAATCAGTTGAGCCCTCTCAATGTGTTCACATTGCTGAATTTAAAAATTTTCAATTCTGAAAATGTGAAAATAAAGAATGCGTTCACACCTGGGCTGATGGCACAGGCTACACTAGTACAAGTTAAAGGAACAAAGCATGACCACAGATTGGCAAAACTGTATGTAGGCTTTTATGGCAATTAAGGATAATATTATTATTCGGACCTGTTGAACATTCCCATGTGAGCGACTAAACCCCGTAACGAGCTCTGTCTGGCGCCTTTTATGAGCCTGACTGTGCAGCGCTGTGGAGAACTGCGATGTTTTGCTACAAGGTTTTAAATTTTTTTCCCTTTTTGATTTTGTATCTGCAATAAATCTAAAAAATAAACCCCTCTTTTGAGTGCCTGATGCTATGCCAATGGTTAGTGCCACATTTCCTGCAAGGGAGGTTCTAGAATCAAAACCTCTGTCTTGATGCAAAACATTTGCGCGGAACTGAAAAAACATTGTTTTGCACAAGTTTTGATCCCAGAGCCTCTCCACAGGAAACATGGTACAAACCACTAGCCCACCATGGAGCATTTAAGAGAAGTGTTTATTTTTTGGGTTTATTGCAGACACAAAGTCAAAAAGGACATTTTTTAAAAACCTTGCAGCAGAACAACACAGTTCTCCACAGGGCTACACTGTCAGGCCCATGAAAAGTGCTGAACAGAGCTCGTTAGGAGGTGTTTCGCACCCCGCCATTCCCATGTTCAATTATGATTAGATTTAGGCCCACTTTAATTGGGGATCCATGGACTAAATTCTTAGGAACTAATTCAAATGAGTTGAGCCCTGCCGTGGACCCTAAGCTTGCATCTTGGTTCTTCAATTCATGAGCTCTCCTTTTTCAAAACCAGTTGATTTTCCCTCTGAAATGGTGCTCTTTAGGTTTAGCCTCGATTTGCCACTTTTTGGTCTTGGACCCTCATCTAAAGGCCTTGGGTCCAATTTGTGGCTCTCATCCAATAAGATTTCCCTTTTTCATTGGACCTTGAACACTCATAGAAAGTGGCCCTAAGACAAAAATTTGCATCATGGACCACATTTGTGTAGCTGACCTCGTGACCATAACCACTGTGGTTAGCTTAGATATGTTTACTAGTTACCTACTAACCACACTAGCCCTTACCTATTTCATAACAGGCATCTACTGACCTATTGGCCACCTATTGTTCTACCTAGTTACAAGACATATCTTCTAATGTGGGGCAGGTATTAGTAATTGCCAGCCAGGTATCAGAGTTGATAATCACAACCATCAAATAATCAAATACTCAGTTCTGCTATAGAGTTGTGATTATCAAAAAATCAAATATCCAGTTCTTACATGTCATCACGGTTATCAAAAAAATCGACAACCTACCCAGTTCTGAAATATAATTGTGGTCATCTTAAAATCAAATGCCTGATTCTTATACATAACCATGGTTCTCAATGTTTTTGAAAAATGCCAAATAACCACCACCTAGAAAACTGTCAGTCCTTTCATGAAACCCATCAGTTGCGGAGGGGTTTGAAATATCTGGAACCACTGGTCTTCGGGCTCCTGATTTTCCACATTCCTGAAAATGACGGGTATTAAAAATTTCAAAAGCCCACCCCCCACACTGATATTCTCAACAAGACAGGTTACCAAGGTGAAACCCAATATCAACTGAGATGGGGTTCATTCGCATCTGAGTGATAAGCTTGTGTCCATTGGATGGTGCTCCGGTGGATGTTTGCACACTTGGCCAATTGATTCTCACATAGTATGGATTTTAGGTGATGTTTAGAGTTAGACTGTGTTAGAGGCTAGAGCTATAAGAAATTCTCTCAGCCCTCATGTGAGCTCTTGACACATTTGAGTTATCCGAAAGTTCCCCCAAACTGGGGGTATCCATCATCAGTTTTTCCAGAACTGGGGGTGAACTGAGAAGTCAGGATGAAAACATTACTTGGGGTGAAAAAAACAGGGGATCAAATTGGGTGATAGAGCTCACATCAAAAACCTCCTTCAAGATTGATTCATAGTTTGTTATCATTGTCATTTTAAGGAAGGAGCACTGCAAATCCAAAAGATGACCATCAATTAAGAAGGCTTCACCCACACCCCATCACGTCCCACCTTGCAAAGGTTGCAATCGGTAGCCTTGATAACAATCAAGCATTGATGGAAATCATCCCTAACATCATCAAGGTTTTAGCCCAAAAATTTAGATGGATCACACCCAATGCCAACATCAATTCATGGTTTGGGAATTTATCTTATAGCTTTGGGGGAATTTTCTTCTTTCAATTTTCAAAATAGTTGAGTAAAAATATAAGGTCTCACATATTGGTTGTTGGGTAAAAATTATAATTTAATTAATTGTATGATAAGATTATGTTTATTTTGAAAACCAAAATATAATTAATATAGGATATGCATTACTCCTTTATATTTTAAAAAATAATTAAAAAATATATATGTAATAAAAATTGTAAGTGTTAGTTGTTAATATGTTCACTTAGTATGTTAATAAGTGAACTAGTACTAAAAAATGAACATGGAGGAACATGAAATGAATGTCAAGGAATGTGAATTGAAGGATCCCTCCACACCATTGATAGTTGAATCATTTTGAAAATTCTTACACTTTAAATGGGTATATTTTGTTCTACCACCTCCCAATTACTTCATTGGATGATATGATAAGTATATGGTTCTTGAAAAAATAATAATCTTATCACATGGTCTTACCATATTTAGTTGTATCTTAATCATTCCTTATAATTCCAAGTACTACAACTAAATATTAAATACATATAGGGCCAAGTATCAAAATTTAACACAAACCAAAAATTATAATCAAATTTAAAACACAACTTAAATATGTGCATATTAAGTAGTAATAAGGTGGGACTAAAAATGAAGGTTGCTTCACATAATACCACCCAAACAATACCTTGTTTAACACAAATAATGTAAAATTTTAACACTTAATGTTCCCCATAGGCTTATAGTTCATCCACTCAAGCCTTGACAAATTTTTCAAAACTCAATTTCACATGAGCCATACCCAAGCAAAAATTTGGCCTCAACACAAGTTTCAAGGAACCTATTACAAAACAAAATTGGTTAATAAAAGATTTTGCACCAACAATGTTGGAGAACATGCTTATAACTTTGGATTATGAAACATTAGAGTATCATAACTTTTAAGATGAAAAATCAAGTAAGAAAATGTCCCCTCTTTCTTTTAAGATTTAAAATAAAAATATGATAATCATTGAATTTTATAAAGTCCATTTTGATATCTAAATTCACTTTTTAAAGACCAATATTTAGGAGATGTGTTTTAGAAGGTCTAATTTAGGGTGGTATGAACTTTAGCATAAAAGAAAGTGTTAACTTCAACATCATTAAATGTTTTTATTTGAGGTTCAATTTCATTGGGCTGAAAATACATTACACATGGACTCTCAATTGTCATTTTAACTTGGATAATTCTTGTGTGCCATTTGCATGGGTTCAATTGAATCCAAATTAATTGGAAGAAAATTCATTTTAGCACAAATGGAATGAGATGTTGAAAGTTGATTTTTAAATGATTTGATTATTGACAAGCCTTCCATATAATTATTACCTTATTTGAAAGAAAGCTTGGAAAAGTTTCCAAACCAATATTTTTCATTGAAATGTCATCAATTTGATTTCACCCCTATTACAATATGTGATCATTACCTTTGTGTTTCATTAGATTTTTTTATTGAACTTGGATAAATTTACCATGGTGAAATTGGTCAACCCCCTAATAAACAAGGACCAATGGTTGCAAACATAATGAATTCACTAATAATTCATTAAACTAACTCCTTAATTCTTAGCCTACCTAGCCACTTTTTAATTCGTAGCCTATGCTAGGGGGCCTTTAGTTGAGCAATTAGGCCACTTAAGATAAAAACATGGGCCTTAGATGGCCTAACTTAGTCACTTAGACTAGGTTGTTATAAGAGTTAGGATTTGATCCCCACATCTCTATTTTGAAGGACAAACTCCTTACCATTGCACTGTGTTTTTTAATGGGAAATAATTTGTCATCACATTTAAATAGACATTTTTTTTATCCTACCTAAACAACCTACTCAACCTACCTTAGTTAACCTACCCTATCTTAAATAAGTCTAGGTAAGCTAAGTTTGCCTAAGGCCTATTTAAACATATTTAGGGCAAACACAAGTTTATCTAGGTTTATCTAAAAGCCTACTTGGGGACTACCTAGGGGCTCCCTAAGCTATTATAAGGTTTACAAAAGGCTACCTAGCCCTACTTAAAGGGTTATTAAAGGTTACCCTAAGGGTTATGTATGCTACCCTAAAGTCTATTTAAATCTATCTAAAGGCTATGATGTAGGCCTACCTAGAGATTATGTAGGCTATTTAAATGTTATGCAGGCCCACCAAAAACTACCATAAGCTATCCTAAGGGTTGTATTGGTTACCTAAAGGTTATGTAAGCCTACCTACGGGTTTGTGATTTACTTAAGGATGATTATAAGCTACCTTTAAAATTATGTTGCTTACCTAACGGTCACCATATGCTACCTTAAGGGTTATGTAAGCTACTTAAGGGCTATCATAAGCTAACTATATGCTACCTTAAAGGCTATGTAGGCTACCTTAAGCCTACTTAAGGCCTACATAGGCTACTTAGGGACCTACCTAAAGGCTAACTATGACACTTAGTTTCTACCTACAAAGAACATAGGGTTACATAAGCTATTTAGGGCCTACCTAGGGAGAACATAAATTTATTTAAGGCCTATGAAGACATAGGCTATTGTCATTAGGAGAAAAACCCATTTCTTACCAATGACTGTATGCTTTTGATTATATTTTGACTACATAATTATATTAATTTCAAGAAATTCCATGTCAATGGCTATACCTACCAAATAAATCAAGATAATGATTAAATTGGTAAGTGTATAGTGTTGAAAATTAATTAGGGTTGGCTTATTATATTTTTTAATACAAAAAATAACTCAATACTTAAATTATAGTTGAAACATCAATTATGTGATGACATCATGCCATGTCACCTCACCCTCCTTATTCTTCATTAGCAATATGCGATGACACTGTTAAATCACAAGTCGCCCATTTGACTATTTTGGCAAACCATTTGTGAAGATGGATGAAATTGTGAAAGATCAACAAATGAATGGATGAAATGTTGGGTATGTTTGAAACCTTATTCTAACTTTATTGTGACTTTTTTTTCCAATTATGTTATAACTTTGTTTCAACTTTATCAAACATTTACGTTCAAGGTTGGTAATAGGTAGGTAGTTATGTTGGTATGGTATGTTCATATTAACAAGAACCATAACAAATATAACTAGCATTTGGTTTTTCATGTTTTAAAGTGGTAATTTAAATTAATGTTGAAATTGTTGGATTTACTGATATAACAACATTGGGCAAACCCATCCTAAGGTGGTACCACTAAAAACCACCTCACTAAAATTCAAGGAAAAGTGGACCCAATTTAATTAAATTAATTAAATTAATATTTTTAAATTGTTATTTTTATTATTGATTTGCACCACATGGGCTTTATGTTCCCCACCTATGTTACATTATGAAAAATTTGTAAACACCTACATAGGCTACACAAATAAAAGATGTATGTTCTTAAAATGTTCTTAACATGTGTTCCTAAGATTCTTAAACCCTTATCATTAAGTGTCAAGTTGCACCATTTAAAAAAATTTGTGACTATTTGATAAACCAAACAAAAAGTTTGTTGATTGAAACCAAAAAAAAAAAATTACTATAGATTTGTAAACATGAATACATTGGCCCTTTGAGACCTCCTAGTCCTAACCTTCAAAAATTGTTCAAAAAATCATGGTTGCTTCGATCCATTATCTATTAAACAAATTAAAAAAAAGATTATTTGAAACCTTCCTAGTTATTAAAAGCATTGAAAAAAGTGAGAAAACATGTTCCTTTATGTTCATGAACAAAGGAATCTCAAGTGTTACTTTTTCCTTGACCACTCATTTGGGTTCAAATGAATTCAAATGAGCCAAAAGCTTTGTCAACAAGTTGGGTTTAGGGTTTCTATAATTTGTTTTTACATGTGTGTATGTGATGCCACTTTAATGGCATGTTAATAATGGCAAGTTGTGTTTGATCACTAGTATGGATGTTATGAAATCTAAATTGGATCATTACATGTTCCAATTTGAATTTTGGTTTGAACAAAGGACATTTAACAACTTCATTCAACAGCAAATTTACATTCATAAAATGCCTCTTAATTTTCATAATACAAACTCTTTTATTGTCAAAAAAATTCAACAATGGGGGACTATTATAATCATCTTTTAAAAATTCAAAAATTCAAAATAATTCAATTTTAAAAATTAAAAATTCAAGTTTTATTTTAAAATTAATGTTTATGAGTCCTTTAAAAAAATGTGGTGCAATGTATATGTTTTTAAAACAAAGTTATAGTTTGTAATACAAGAAACTAAAGCTTAAAATGTCAAAATCTTTGGGTGTGATTTGAAATTTTTATCATGTTTTAAGATAGAATGCAAAATCTAGCAAAATTAGTGCATTTTTAAATATTCATATTTATTAAAAAATGATTAACACAAAGCATGTGGCATATTGGGGCAATTGCAAATATGATAAATAAGAATTCTCATAAGATTTCATTAAAAGTTTCCTTTTTATAACAAAGGCTTTTTTTGGCAAAAGACTTCAAAAGGACAATAATCTTTAATTTCAAGTAAACACATTGACTTATTAAATCTTATTTAGACCCATTTGGAATGTTAAAATTAATTTTCTTGTAAATCCAATTGAAGGTTCAAATTATACATGACTTGAGTAATGTTTTGATATTAAAATGATAATAATCCCTTAAATGAATCCTATGTTGTTCTAATGTTGGTGGGTCTCAAAATTTTGAAATGTAATTTTCCTAATGGTACCACCCAAGGATGGGTTTGCCTCATTCATAATATATTATGAGAACATGTGAACAAATTTGAAATCAATCTGATGAATTAAAAAATGAAAAAAAAATTGAAAATTGTAGTCAATGTTTTTAAACAAAAAAAAATCATTTAATGACTTAAAAAGATTTGAAAATGAATTTTTTTGACAATCTTTTGAACAAACCTTAATAGAATATAATAAAATTTTCTAGAATGATTATAAAGATTTTTTAAAGATTTTTTTCAGAATATTTTGAGAATATTCCAACATAAGGAATAAAAAAAATGGTTAGGGTGGTCCTTATTAAAATGTGAACTCGCTTAATAGGTAATATGTTTAAATAAAATGTAATTCGATAGGAATGTAGGTAAGTAAGTAGCTTTAACATGTAAGTTATAGGGTGTGGGTGGAGTCACAATAATAGGAGCCAAAATAATTACATGTAACCAATGTTTAATTTTTCATGTTTTAGTGTCAAAATTTGTACTAATGTTATAAATCATTTAAAAACATTGTAAGCAATGTTTTAAAAAACATTGTAAGGACTTTAATTTTGGGGATATTCTTGAAAAATGACATATTTTGGGGGAAATTCTTTAAACATATCTATTGTAAGTCAAATGATTTGTTTGATGATTTTTTTCAACTTACAAATGAAGATATTTTAGGAAAACATTCACCCACGGGTGTAGGGTTGACTTGTGTTCATGTGAAGACATCCATGTTGGTAACAATAGGTAGGGAAATTAGTTATATCCTACTTACATATTATATACCCACATGCCTACCTATTATCAACCTTGAACCTATGTCACTAAAAGAAATCTTGTCCATTCCAACCATATGGTTATGACTATAACTACAACTAATGTTAAAATCAATTACTTTTATTACTACAATTATGTTAATCTTACATGTCATTTTAATTGTGAACGTGTGTAGTCATATAAACAACTATTGTAGTCACATATGCAACTACAATGTTGATATGACCAAATGAAGTTTCAAATGCAACTATAATTTGTGTTTATTACATGTTTGGATGGACAAAAACTTAGTTGTTTTTGTAACTAGTCATAATGTTTTGGCAACTGGGGCCCAATAATTTTTCCATTTACAATACCTTAATGATTAAAACATATATGGCATCTTTGGAATTATAATATTTTTTTGATAATCAACTTGTGTTTAATTTTTAATTGGTATTTTGTATGGTTTATTGACATTAACAATACAAATTATTACATTTCTATTAAATATATTTGAGTTATGATCTATTTCTAAATATTATATAAGATGATTATTTAATTATAAATTATACATCTAAGTTAAATTTTATCGGTAAAATTACAACATATTGTAATCATAATCAAATATGAATTTTTTTTTAATCAAATAGAGGTTTAAGATGTTTAAGAAATATACCATTTATTTGATCATAAGATTTTTATCATAATTCTAGGTGAAATTTATATTTTTTTAAATATAAAAATTAAAATTCCATCAAATTCACTAATTATCTAAAGTTACTAAGTATGTTTTATATTAAAATTTAAAATATAAAAATATATTATTCATCATAAATAATATAATTCATTTTTATTTTTTTTGAAATGTGACTAATATATTAACCATTTATAAAAATTATATTCTAATTAGTTAAAATTATGATATATTCTGATCACATTGCATAATTTCTTTTAATGAAATGAGGGATTAAAATGCAAGAGATTATTTATTTATTTATTTATTATAAAAAAATTAGATTTTTTTTTTCCTTTTATAAATCATGTGCTTGAATTTATTTTTCCAATAAATTGTCATCAAAATGTAATTCAATTTATTGAAATTCAGGGGAGGGGGATTGAATTAATGTAGATTTTTGGAAGAAAAATATATTTAATCATGTACATCTTTGAAAGTATTTTAGGAACAAACTTTTAATTTTTCCATTTTGACAAATATCAATAAGATATTTCATATCAAAATTGATGTTTATGTAATGTTTAAAATCAAATATGGGTTAAATAAAATTCATCCTATTATATTTTCACATCAAGCTGGGTGGTTTGACAGCAGAGGAGTTGATATCCATGCTTGTGGTCTAAGGATCAAACTTCACAAGTGATATGGTTGTGGTCAACAATGGTATGTTGACCGTATATACTTTACATAACTAGGCTACTTAACCTAGGTGCCTACCTAGGCCCACCTAGGTACCTAAACTAGGTGGCATACCTAGCTACCTACATTAATTTTTTTGCCTAGCCTAAATAATGATGCATATCAACAACCCATAGGATGAAAAATTATGAAATTACTAATAATATGAACTTTCTCAATGCAAGCGGCATGGTTTATTTCCTTACTATCTGTTAGTGGCTGTGAGTAGGAAGCTTTGTTGTTTGTGCGTTATGTGAAACAGGTTGGCAACGGAAGGAATGGGTGGCCAAGGGTGTTTCAAGGATGCAAAGGAGAGGAGAAGGAAATGCAGTTGGACAAGGATAAGAAGGGGGTTTCGAAGAAGAAGAGGTAGGTCTGTGGTTTTAGGAGTGATCTGTGGAAAATAGTGTAGAATGAAAAGCTTGCAGAAGTGAGTAATTGTTGTTTTGATTTTTGTTGCGCTAGTAACTACACCATGGCATGTGTTGTGTTTTTCCTAGTATTACACTCTAATTGGGATTGATGCTAAGGGCTAATGATGCACAAAGGATGGTCTGAGTTGTAGATTTTGGACATGTAGGGGGATTACACTTGTATGGGACCTTAATGGAACCATTGTTGAAATGACACACATGTGATGAGCCAAAGCCATAAACCTTAAGGGGTATCCTTGGTTTGGATAAAATATGGGTACAGAATGGGAAAAATTACAGAAATACCCGTAGATCCATATTATAAACACAACTTTGTTTTTCCCAAGTTGTTGCAAGTCAACATGGCATATGTTGCTCATCCCTAGTTTAGAATTAGAAGGCATTTTTTTTGGAGAACTAAGACAAGCGTCTTCCTACCTTATATCATAGCATAAGGGGGATGGTTTAGCGGCTCATAACGGACCAAGTGAACACGGAGGGCTCTGTTTTCAAGCCAAATCCCATTAATTCATGTACTAACAATACCATAAATTGTTCTTGGAAGTAATTAGACATATACTACATAGAGATCCAGAAGGTTTTGATAGGTAGGTGGTACCTAGAGTTTCATTTGGGGTGCAAAAATTTATGCTATGGTGGATAGTTGCACCCATATGCTATAACAGTGCCGAAATGGCAGAATATATGTTGTAAAAGTTGAAGGTGTAGAGTCTAGAATTGTGGTGAAGAAAGGTTCTTCATACCCCTTTCTTTTGGTTACATTACAACTAGTCAATGGATGAAAACTCCCAACAATCACAAGTGATATGTGAGTTTTTTTCGCTAATACCAAGTTTTTTACAACCATTTGTCCAATGTGATTACAAAGTTTGTACTCACATGTGTGTGTTATTTTATTTTATTTTTGCAACTATATTTTTATTTGTTTATTTCCAAATTTCTTCTAGTCCATTTTTAACCTACCTATTTATTTATTTATTATTATTTAGACCTTACCCCCACTCTACTTACATATCACTTATTTAATAACCTACAACCTATTACCTACTTGCCTTCCTTCCTTAGTAACTAATTGCAACCTACCTACTTAACCCACAACCTTACTATCTAGGCATGTAAGTTATTTAGGTACGACCAAAGGCTAGGTAGTTGGCAAGGTTAGACCTAGGTAATGTAATAAACAAGCTATTATTACCTCTATATTGTTTACACATGCAATAATTAAACAAGTAGGTAGGTAGGTTGAACTAGATTAAATATTATAAGTAATTAAATAGGTAGGTGGGCTAGGCTAGGTTAAGTAATAGGTACGTAGTTAATAGATAACTAGCTAGTAGTTTGGTTAGACTAAGTAGGTAGTTAAGCTAAGTAAGGTAGGTATTTATAATAGTTTAGTAGTAATTTTCATTCATTTTTTATGACTACCGAATCAAATGAAAGAAGTAAATGAAGCAATGTGTTGCCAATAAATTCAAATTTTGAGTTATAAATGAAACTAATCATGGTTATTTCAGCTTGCACAGTCAAAAATTAGTCAACATCTCAATTTGGGCAAGTGACCTTGAACAAGTGTTGCAAGCACATCTCAAAACTACAAAATTTTGCTGAAATTCTGTTTTTTTTTGGCTCACTTGAACTTTCTATTTGCTCAAATTTCATTTTCCTTTTTACCTTTCCATAGTCCTCTTCTAGCCATTCCCAAGGTTTCTTATTACTCATTGACATGGTATTTTCATTTGGAAAGGAGTCTATTCATCAAAACTCTTTGGCATTGTTATTCTACACTTTTATTTTTGGCATATGCAAGTGATCAAAAGTGATGAGGAGAGGAGAAAAAACATCCAACTTCACCACATTGTTGTTATCATACACACACCATTCAATTATTAACCTTTAATTTTCCTTTTTACTATCTTTTAAACATTGGGTAATGATTTGTACCATGGTACCTTGATTTAGAAGGGAGATTGTTCATTGGAGCTCATTGGCATTGTTTTTTCACATGTGTTTATTTTTGGAATTTATGTAAGTCATCACAAATGATCAAGAGAAAAAAGGAAAAGAAGCATCCAACTTCATGACATTTCATGTAAACAATTTGTTATTATAGGTGATCCATTCATTTATTAGCCTTTGATATTATTTTGCTCTCTCTTTGGTGTTAAATAATGATTCGTACCATGGTACATTTGGAAGGTAGTCTAATCACTAGAGTTCAATTGCATTGCTTTCCCTACACTCGTATTTTTCTGAAAGTCATCACAAGTGATTAGGAGAGGGGAAGAAGCATTCAACTTCATCACATTTAATGCAAAAAAAATATTATCATAGGCAATGGGGTTTGTTGCAATTGTATGCTAATTCTATATGCATTTAGATCTCATTTGTATATGTGCCATCAATCAATTGAGTATTATTATTTTTTCACACCAGCTTGTTGATTCCATTTACACAATTGTGTATGGGTTCTTACATTGCTTAAATGTCACTTGTACATGAAATGTCCATTAAAGATTTGTATTATTTGTTTTGTCACAATTGTAATATGTACTATGACTAAATTGAACTAATAGTTGATTATGAATATTTCAAGGTTATTATGTATTGCTATTGCAAAAATTGTGATGACTACATGTTAGCCATCATACAACTCCATGTCCATTAACTCACAATTATTTTTCAACTTCATCACAACTACATGTTGATTAATTCACAATTACTTTTCAATTACCTTATAACTACATGTTAACTATCTTGCAATTATTTTACAACTATTTTACCACTTAACACATGCATGTAGCCATTATATGCCATGTGTTAGAACTTAATTCATGTAACATTCAAAAAAAAAGAAGTCAATATATGATATTTTGATTTATCCATGTAACAACATGCCATATGTCAAGGTTTTTTAATATATCAACAATTTTGAAATACTCACACTATACTTGTGGCACACATCTATTATCTCATTTTAATTTGATTGCAAACCACCAATGCCCATGGGTCAATGCAAGCTAAGGTGGTTCATTATTAACATCACAATGGTAGTTTTTGTGATATGAATATAAATTTGCAATGGTTAATTTTTATTTTACATCTCAAAATTTTGTAATAGGGATTTTATCTGAAATTATTAACTTGAATATGCATGTGATGTAAGCATTTGTTATGCATTGAATTACAAAATAAAAAATGATATGGGTTTGTAATACTATGACATATGGACTTTCACTTGCTAACAACAACAAGATTTTATATGAACTTTGAAATGGTTCAATGATTGATATTCTAATTATTAAGAATTTTAGTTAGATAATATATTAATTAAATAAAAATTTAAGGATTTTGCACCATGCCAATTGTAGGTTTATTCTTAATAGACTTTTTTTGTTTTTAAAAATGTTAACAACTAGGTATTTTCAAAAATCCTATTATAATGGAAAATAATCATTTGATGTTGGGTTTTTGCATATGTTTAAACAATCTTTTAGTTGGGCATACACACAAATGAAAAACTATTGATGGTGACCATGCACAAAAAAACCTTATAGTTACAAAATAAATTTACAATTGAAAGTGTCATTTTCAATTCAAATTTTAATTGAAAAGGATTTGAATGCCAAGCTAAAATGTAAAAGTTTTTTCCTAATTTTCATAGGGTTATGTAGGCTGCCTACCTACCTTTCTTTAGCTACTTATAACCAATTGAATAGCAACATCGAAACAAACCTATTTACTATAATGAGTTACTTCAACTAAAAATGAAACATGATGATTATTTAATAACCCCATAGTAACATAACTTTAAAAAACATGAAATTATTAGACCGAGGTGAACTTATTTCATTTTAAAGGCCCCACAGTGATTTAAGCTAATGAACTATGCCCCACTTTTGCATTAATGCATTTTTTGCTCATAAATTTTGAATCTTAGGGGAAGTGTTGAGACTACAATTTTAATAAATAGTTTGATGGAGTTTGCATTGTAAATTAAGATGTTATGTTTCATATTGAACCTTTCAAGAAGACCATTATGAGCACATGAACCCCATTTGCTACCAAACATCAAATATTTTATGCATAGTCTATGTTATAATTTTCAAAAACAATGTTGGAATGTTCTCCTATCAGCTTGATGCATTGTTTAATACATTCCTTTTGATTCCCTTAAAATGAAATTATAGTTAGGACAAGTACTCAAAAGGACATCTATATTATATCCGATTTATTCTTAGATTTTATAGATAGATTAACATGCCATCATTCTAGTTATAGTCATATACCAATCCACTATAATCATGAAATATAAAATGTAATAAAAATCCAAAATAGTCTTTTGTAGTCTTTTTTTTATTAAACCGTCCTTTTGGGTAGATTAATTGTGAATATGCCTTGGGAGCATGAACTTTTGGAGCTTTTGGAATTGAATCACAAGGGAGAGGGGTTGTAGCTTGGAATGATGCACAAAACACAAGTAGAAGTCAAGTTCAAAAGCCTATATTTTTTGGGGTGACCATTTCCTTGTCTTCCTTTTCTTCTTCCTAGTTTTGTTTACATCTAAAAAACCTCTCTTGTTGCAGATGGTCCCTTTTTTTCTTGGTTTTGTTCTAGTTTTTACCTACCCCCCCCCTCCCCCCCCTCCTTTTTTGTTTTTTTTTTGTTTTTCCTTTTTTTTTCCTTTCTTTTACTATCTTTCTTTCTTTTTTTTTTTTTCTTTTTTTTTTTATTTA
>Ga0116227_10007191_pt1 | contig 21912 bp, 14 predicted proteins | sample S1TSphgellanicum_FD_89693 | JGI IMG/M metagenome (GOLD analysis project Ga0116227, IMG submission 89693) | Host-associated microbial communities from peat moss isolated from Minnesota, USA - S1T2_Fb - Sphagnum magellanicum MG | ecosystem: Host-associated > Plants > Peat moss > Unclassified...
CTCTCCACCTTCCTCAAGCCTTGTGTCTACATCTCTTCGAAACTCTATGCTACTCAAGCTCATGAGCTCTTCTAAGCTTTGGAGATGGAGTGAGCAGGAAATGAGGTGAGGGAGGTAGGAGGGTGGAGGTAGGTAGGAGGGGGGGAAGTAGGTAGGAGGGGAAAATTTTGGGGCAAAGAAGGGGGCTGAAAAATCCCTGGGCAAGGCAAGAGGATGTGTTTTTGGTTCATCCCCAAAACAGCTTGAACGGCCTCATCCTGAACTTGTGCATTGGTGGCTGTTGTTTCACTCCAGCTGTAGGCGTCCCTTAGTGGACAGTTTTGAATTTCAAAGTTTCAAACTTAAGGGCCGGCTCTATGTATTAGGACCGGTGGATCTAATCTGTTGGAGTGGGAAGGGTCCCTCAGTGCACAGTTTAGTGACCACACAGCAACGAGTGTCTGTGTTTTCTGCTGTCTGGGTGGGCCTTTCTTTTTGGTAGGGGCCCCAAAAAAGGGGGCTTCCAATCATAACAAAGGGTGTGTTTTTGTTTATTTCTAAATGGCCCAAAGTCGCCATATTTGGAGGATTTCTTTTCCAATAGCCAGATTTAGACTATAGCTTCTAGCATGTCGCCAGAATATTAGCAAGGTTCCAAAAAAAAATCTATTTTCCTCTCCTGACCTCTAGCCAAATTTGGTTAATAATATACAGATTTTAGACTCGAGGTTCCAGTATTTCGCCAAAATATAGTAGAGATCCAAAAAAAATCTTCTTTCCTCTCTGCCCTGTAGCCAAATTTGGCTAATAATAGACAGACTTAAGACTATAGGTTTGAGCACATCACCAAAATATAACAGGGTTTTAAAAAAATTCTACTTTCCTCTCTGACCTGTAGCCAAATTTGGCTAAGAATAGACAAATTTAGACCATAGGTTCTAGCATGTTGCCAAAATAAAGCAGGGTTCCCAAAAAATTCTTCTTTCCTCTCTGACCCGTAGCCAAATTTGGCTAACAACAGAAAATTTTAGGCTACAGGTTCTAGCATGTTGCCAAAAAATATAGCAGGGTGCCAATAAAAAATTGCATTCCTCTTTGACTTGTAGCCAAATTTGGCTAAGAATAGAAAAAATTAGGCTACAGGTTCTCGCATTTCGCCAAAATATAGCAGCGTTCCAAAAACATTCTACTTTCCTCTCTGGACTGTAGCCAAATTTGGCTAATTCCTGTTGTGGATGATCGCCAGCCCACCTATCTCACAAAATTGGGAAAACAAACCCTGCGCCTCCCCCACACTATCCCTTCTGCTTTTCTTCTTCTTCTTGGTCCCGCGCTCTCTGTCTGTCTACGGCGATGGCGTCCGCACAGGCCTTGGCCATGGCGTTGCCTCACATCGCGTCCAATTCTCACGTCTTCCGTCGTCATTCTGCGTCCTGTTTTAGTTATCGGAAACTGGCAAGGATCTCGTCGCGCATACCGGCTGGGGGCAAAGAAAGGATGACGAAAGGGTTCACGGTGGTCTCGGAAGCCAAATCGGACGCGGATGCGGGCGGGAGTCAAGTGGGAGCAGGTGGATATGCAGCCATTGGAGGAGGTCTCATCGCTGTGCCTGTGGTTGCGTGGTCTCTTTACACTCTCAAAACAACGGGCTGCGGTCTCCCTCCTGGTCCTGGTGGATCAATCGGTGCACTGGAAGGAGTGAGCTTTTTAGTTGTGTTTGGAGTTGTCGGATGGTCTGTGTACACTAAAGTGAAGACGGGATCAGGCCTTCCCTCTGGTCCTTTTGGTTTGCTCGGCGCTGTCGAGGGCCTTTCTTATCTCACTATCTTGGCCATTCTTGCTGTTTTCGGTTTGCAGTTTTTGGGTTATGGATTCATTCCCGGTCCTGTACCTGGCGAGCAATGCTTCGGCTGATAGGGGCGTGGCGGGGACAATTTGAAGATGAAACCATCCCTGATCCCCCGCTGTTGTATGGTAAGCAATTCTGCACTGAATTGGACTCTAGTCAAATTGCGACTACACTGGCTGCTGCTCGGCTCATGAATCCTCCATATCTGCTCTTCTATCGGGGCTCCGATTCCACGACAGGATGTGCAATAGATGCCAAATGTAAACATGTAACGAATTGTTGTTCGCAATTAATGAAGGAGCGAAGAAGGTTGCTGCTGCTTCTGTTTTGCGTTCTGCTTTTCTTTTCTTTATCAAGGCCAATTCCCTTGCCTTTTGCGGTTTCTTGCTTGTCTTTCAACTGCAAGTTTTGCTCGTGCCAGAAACCAGCATGTATTTAGTTCTTCAACAAGTTCCGTTTCGTGCGCAAGCGCGTCTCCTCAAAATAAGCTTCAGGTAGCTGCAGAATTTCTCAGCAAAGAAGAAAGGTAGCGTTCTCTGAGACACTCTAAACTCCCCTATCATACATCCCCTCCCTTCTTCTACCACGAATCTTGGAAGTAAATACCAAAAGGTATTTGTCAGGAACTCACGCCACAATGTGTTGGAAGGTGTGCACTTCATAGTTTGGGAGCATGACAAATGCAGGAGCAATACAGTTCAAAACATACTCTGAAACTCATATCTGTCTTCCTCATTGTTTTATACTCAATCAGCCCATGTCTTTTGTATCAGCTCATGTTCCCATGATCTTTTGTTGCACTCTCTTTGGTTGCAGAGTTACCAGTTTAGCCAAGCTGTTAGAAAAGACAGACTGGCCATGTTTTGTTTCATTTCTAGTCTTGTTCTTTGTCCTTGATCAAAGATCAGCAGAGACAAAGACCAAGATATTGCACAATATTATGATGTGTTAATTTTCTTGACAAGGCAGACAGAGCACGTGTAGTGGCATTGCTGGTGTTGTTGCTGGTGCACAACAACAATTCAATTTTGCATCTTCTGTTGACCAAGTAAGAGAACCTGGCTGGAGCTGTGAAAAACAAGTGATAATCTGTTAGCCAAGCCACAGAAGCTGACAACCCCTTCAGAAGGATTGACGCACGCATACTCTCAAACTGGAGATCCTAGGGGTAAGCCATTTATATCACACTCGTCACATTTAATACAAAACATGGCTTTGCATTCCACACATTGCAACTCTCTCTATGTTTGTTGCAAAATCCTCTCCATTGGTGGCAACGGTTTGCTGTTTGGGCTCATCATGTTTTCCATTTAGAACAAAAGGAGGATTGTTTGAATGTGTTCAATCTCTCAATGGACACAAATGATCCTCAATAGTCCTTACCAGGAAAGTAGTTTATAGCAATGACATAATAACAGTCTCCAACTCCACCTTCACAGATGATATCCAAATTGATTGAAAAGCCTTAACCCTTGTTTCAAGGAAGTGACCTCAGAAACCTCAGCAATGAATGAAAATGAATTCCGCTTCAGGTCTATGTACTAAGCAGAATGCTGAATGATCAAAGGACAGTACTTGCTGTATCTTTGCAAGCTTAACATTCTCAAAACACACTGACAACACCCGTTCTTGCAAAGAACAAATAGTTTGCAGGAAATTACCAATCTGTGAAATAGCTCCTATGAGAAGCAATCCAGAAGCCAAGGGGTTGGCAATTCTGCATCACAGAAAACTCCAGTTGTAGAGACTTATCATGGCAGGGCAAATGTTCGTGACAGTAGAAAATTGCAAAAATATTCAACTAACTTTTGTGCAGAGCAGTGGACAGACAAAATTGGCAACACATGTTTGGTAAGTATACATGACATGTATAATTAATGAGCTGAAATGTGCCCATTTTCACAATAACATGATCATGTGTTTGGATACTCAATAAATAGAAACTCTTCTTAATCAAACTGACATACAAAAAAGCATAGCAAAATAACTCAAGCTATTAATTCAAGAATTCAAATGAAATACCTACTGTACAGCATCCAGACATGATTTTATTCAAAGATCTTTCAAGTTTCATCTGGAGACTTTCATGCATTGAGTCACTTTACAATCTACAGATAGATGGACCCAAGACAAGGGGGTGAAACAAGGATCTTTACCTGCAGCTTGGGGATCCAAATCAGCTTGATCTGCTGTTGCAACACTAGACACTCTTTGGAAAGGAATTACGCCACTACAGGTGTCCTCTCCTTCCTGGACATCTGGCAATGAAAATCTCTGTGCAACTCTAATCTGGTCTCCAACAATGTAGACCTTGAAGAGAATGCTGCCCGCAGACAAGCAAATTTTTAGCTTCCAGCTTTATCTGAAAAGAATATGTTTTATTGTGCACTTCTCCAATCATGCCCAAAAAATCACCACATGTGCTTAGGCTCCAGTTGTGACTAGTACATGTAGCTTGAATTTCATAAGTGGCATCCAGGACCCAAAAAGGAACATGCACAATGAAGATACTGAGCAGGAACATGCACAATGAAGATACTGAGCAGGAACATGCACAATGAAGAAACTGAGTTATCTGATAAACCAGAACATGAGCACAGAGAGAAGATAATGCCTATGTAATCTTCACGAGGCCAGGAAATTCTCAACTGCAATAATGTGAACAGCAGTCAGATAAAATGGTGATAAGACATTAGGCACCATGATTGACAAATTCTTGTAGAACTAGAGGGGGGTCCAACTCTGTCAAGCAGTACTTATCATAGGACAATGACACAGCATGTGTCTTTGCTGTTCCATCTGCCACCAATGGCTTTGCAACTGCACAAATGGGTCAAATGAGAATAGTCAGTAGAGTGAGCTTTGAGCAGCATAGGCATTGTGCAGACAGAGAGAGCTCATGTTTTCACCTCTAAGGCACACCTCTATGCAGCAAGTACCAATTGGATGAAGGATGACAGTGGAAAAAACATACCCAAGACAAGCTTGAGGCCTGCTTTGGCTGCAGACCTAGGAATAGAACAGCATCACCAGTGATAATGAGCTCTGCCTTGGTACACCCACATGACCTGCAATTTTATCTGCTGGTAAGTGAGCAGCTTTCAAAAGGTTGACCCAAGATCAAAGATGTAAATCAAAGCCTCAGCAGTCTGAATAGAGGTACACATTGTGGCTAGAAAAAGACACTAACCTCCACAGTCACAGAGGTCAAGTTGAGCAACACTTTAAAGCATGGATTGCCTGCTTTGCAGTTACTGTATAGCCTCTGGAGGATCTAACACAATCACATCTGGGCACTTGTGCTTGTAGTTCTGCAAAAAACCAACAAATCAAATTCAATAAGATGCACAGCAACCCTCCAGCAATGATCTGTCTAGGTGTAATAAGGTGGCTTGGAATTTCCCCAACCTTGAAATTTCACAAAATTCCGTGAAATTACTGGCTTGTGAACAAAGTGTGAGTTTTGCAGATGGCACCGTACTCTTTGGTACTGAAATAGACATGTATGCTTCTGAGACACTTTGACAATGGGAATCAGGTTCTCATATGAAACTAGGTCAAGTTGGGGTGTGTAAAACACCAAGATGCATTCCTAAAAATACTTGGCTTCCAGAAGAGGACAAGTAGAGGGAGAAAAAGAGGACCTTCCAGATTGCTAAGGCAGGCTAAGCAGAAGTGAGAACAGACAGTCACCTAGGGTCCCTCCCAATGTCCCTCTCATTATCTTTTGACTCTCACCTCCAGCTCTTGTCACCATTCTTTCCCTGTTAACTGGGGGGCACCATTCCACCATCCCAAATTCCAATGCCAATCACCACGTGAGTTTTCTTTGTATCACTTTCAAAAACATTTCAAAGTAGAGCGATTAATAAATAAATGCAGGAGTCTTGAATTCCAAAACACAATACCCAATGCAAAAAGGATGTTCAGAAGACAATTCTTGTCTAACTAGTAATACTTACAATATACAAAACATATGTCGTCCATGTCTCTGACGTTAGCAATCACTACTATTGTTAGTAAGTACAGTGCAAGGTAACTCCTCTAAATGCATGTTGGAAAGAACATATCACAAGATTTTCCATGCATAGGGAACTATAAGACCAAGAGCATGAAGGCACCAAACACGGAATGAGCTTAGGCATCCAAACATGGGATTTGGAATGCCCGTGTCATGCAGATGCAAAGATCCATATGGGCAATTCCTTTTTCGAAGCCAAGGATTTTCAAGTGTCTCTCAAGCATGACAGAAATTTGAGGAGGGTGCATATGAGAGCCATCATGATCACCTTGTTGTGTACTAAACTCGAATGAAATCATTGTGAGATTTTTAAATCAATAAACGTATGAAAAATATTGTGAGGATGGACACGCATAAAATCATTAAAGAAATGGGAAAAGCTTATACAAGATATTGGTAGAAAATTGCAATTCTTGAAAAATGGCTATCCATGAAATGGAATTGAAGGCATTACAAACATCCACCCATAATACCACCTAATCTAGATGCAAATCCAACATAACACAAACCTTGTGGATCATCATTTCACACCTACCCCATGTTGCCACACCAAAGTTGTGAGGATTAAAATGTTCTACAAATGTATCCCTAAAATAAATGGCAAATATGTAGGTGACCAACCAATAGGTCACCTTTCCAATCATGCCAAGTTGAATGTTGTTGGTTTGTTTCTCCAATTGTAATACCATAAACAAACATGATACGGATGGGGGAACGTGACCATGCACAATGTGCCCACATACCTCAAAAGAAAATCAAAACCATTCATAGAATCATATGGGACAAAACAATCTCTTAAAAACTCATACACCATACCAAAAAAATCACTAGATTGAAAGATGTGGTAAACGTGCCAAAATGGAAATATGCCATGAACACTAACATTGAACATGATCAAATGATGAATGAAATTCATTCACATGAATTCCCATCCATGACTTTGTAATCCATTCATAATTCATTTGTAGTTAATTTGTAGTCCATTTATAATTAACTTATAATTCATTCTTAATTAACTCACAATTCAGTTCTAATTAATTATTTGTTCACTTCTAATCAATTCCTTATTCATTTATAGTTCACTCCCAAATTCTTTTAATCCATTTTTAGTTAATTATTAGTTGATTCACAGTTAACTCATAATTAACTCATAGTTCATTCTTAATTATCTTATAGTTTAAAAAATTCTTTAAAAGTTTCTCTAATCAGTGAACACATAAAAACTTCCATGGAAACTTCTTTGAACTAGGTCCCCAAAGGGGTATAAATAAAGGTAAAACCCCCATTACCTTTAGTTTCTTCAACATCAATATGGGGTACAATCTTACACCATAACCTTATTTTGTTATTTTTGTGTTTATGCCTTTTGTTTTATCATAATAAAAATGTATTTGTACTTTGGTATTGCACACTTTTATGTTTTTGACTTTAGTTTTTACGTCCTCCTCTTGATTCCTTTGTTTTTGATTTAAACTTAAACCTATCCTTTCGTCATTTGTCTTCGTAATTTTCATACATGTGACAATAAATGCCTCTTGGTTGAAAATAACCTATGTTTCTGGACAAAAATCATTGACAAAAGGGGGAGGTTGACCTCTACCAATGGGTGAAAAAGGCAAAGGGTTGTCATGGTCTCATTGGATGGGATTATCTAAATGCTTAAAACTAATGCACACACTATTCAAACATACTCTCCTACATGTGCAAGTGTTCGTGCATGACATATTTGAATTGATGAAGGTTGAAAAGGATCCAAAGCCATCTCCAAAAATCTCCAAAAGTTAGAACATGGGCCCTAATAATGTGTTCTTCCTATAATGTTTCCCAATTTTCTATTATGTCTCAATGAAGGCGGACACAAGTCTCTTGGTGGCCTTCTTGCCACTTCATGGAGGAAAGCACAAACATTAATAAGGGAAAAGCAAAAATGCACGCCAAGTTATAAGGTTATTGGGTTGGTGGCAATACAAATTAAAGGAATACGCAAAGCACACTAAACATCAATATGAAAAGCATATGGAATATGGTGATATGCATAAGGCATGATAAACCTAAATGGAAAGCATTAATAATATCTATGAATTTGATCCATACCCAAATAGAAAAAGGGGGGGAACTTGGTATGTCGAATGCATTATAACCCCTATAATCAACAATTATCTATGAACAAAACATGATAACTAGTGACAAGTTAATCCTACCCTTGTTACATAAAGATGAACAGATGCTAGACATAGAACATAGATACACGACATGGGGGGGCCCTACCATGGACACTAATGGTGAGGAATAACTTGTGGCTAATGCAATAAGGGTAGAATGTGTTGATGTACCATGTTAAGGTGCAGTGATTGGTTGAAACAAAGTGGAGGAGATGGGAATGATAGGATGATCAGCTAATTTTGATCACAATGGTCCATGCAAGCCATTTTGACATCAAACTCTAACTATGATGCCATCATCACTTTGGGGTCAATGAAAATGCAAGGTCTACCATTCCTAACAATACCTGAGCCACTCCACCTAACTAAAACCCTAAACCCTAGATTTTAAAACCTAAAATAAAAGCTAGTATTGAAAGAATCAACAAAACTAACCCCGCACAATAACTTTAACATTAACTACCACATTTTGTATGAAATTGACACCAATTGTACCCACATGCTTATAATAACATCAGAACCATTAAAAACCATAAGGGGAAAAGAAAGAACAAAGAGAAAGGACCCCAAGTCCAAACTAGAAAAACAAAACCCAAAAAAATATTCTAAGAAAGGGTGTTCTAAAAAGTAGTAAAACAATGCACATAAGTACTAATGGTGTGTATGTGGAAACGAATGTAACCCCTAAACCCTAAACCATTGAAACTTTAGAACTTTTAGATTCGCACAATTTGCCTCCATGGCCACTTGAGCAAGTTAGTGGCATGATGGTGGCAATTACAACTATAAAATCTTGCCTTACATGCATAATTTTCATGCAACCCTTCCATCTCCTTGTTAGGGTTTTGTGGTACTAGAAGGTACAAAATACAAACACAATTACCAACAAGCCAAAAATAATTTTCCATGGTGATCTAGATTCTAGTACACTAGCTAGTCAACATTGTGTACTATACCTTTATGTCAATAAATTCTCTGCAATGTTACTAGGACTATGAATGAATCATCCAAACACTATTCCCAAAACCCACCCTCAGGAAGTCACTTCCAAAATTTTACATAGATGTGGCTTGTGAATAATGCAACTTTGTAAGGTGCACATTTCCATTATTCTTCTTTAAAAACAATAGCATTTCCCAAAGATTACTTCAAACACCTTGAAGTCTAAAAGAACCCAAACCTTAAAAGCTGAAAAGATTAAAACACCCCATCTATTGAAGAGTTTTTCCAATTGTAAAAGCTCAAAAACAACATACCCTACACCAATGGTTGCATTAGTAATGACTAGCCCACCTACTATTTCTAGTTCACAACAATGTTCAACAAAAATAGGCATGGCATGGAAATGGATCCTTGACAAATTGTTCCTCAATGACCTCCTTATTGCCTATAACATTCAATTCCTCAACCATCTATGTTGATGACCCCACTACAATATGGAAAATCAAAAGCACCTTGGAATAGGGGAATCTATCTATATTTAACATCCTATTTAGTCAATTCAAACAATGGAGTATTAATTTTGGCAACTAGAATGAACCAACACCCACCAATGCACTAGTTGGCCTTTTGGCCATGGGATGGCCTACAATTTTTCATCCAATTTCAATTAGTCAACTTTTTTTGGTTTTTGACTTATGAGTTTTTTTGGGGGCCATTTTTTTCTCAACCTATACCTCCATACTACCTTCCCATTTAGTTACCCTACTAATCTAGTTATCATATCAACCTAATTATCCTATTAACCTCCATCTTGGCCTTACTTACCAACTAACAACCGACCCCCTTCCTACCTACCAACCTTTTATATTTTCATTGGCTAAATTTTTACCTTTTAAGTAAAAGCCTTTTATCTCTTTTTGGCTAAACCTCTACCTTTTGGCAAAACAACTTTTTTAAAAACTAAACCTCTATATTTTTTAATATAAATTTCTACCTTTCAAAAACGTTGTTATCTCCTCCTAGTGAAACTTTTATTTTTTCTTAACTAAACTTGTACCTTTCAACATATTATTTTTACTTATAGGCTAAACATTAGTTTTCGGCAAAACCTTTATATTTCGTAAGTAAATTTTTATACCTTAACAAAACCTCTTTACTTCTTGGCTAAACTTTTATCTCTTGGCAAAACCAATCTTTTTTCTTGGCTAACCTTTTACCTTTTAGCAAAACCCCTTTAGATATTGGTTAAATAATTACCTTTCAACAAAACCTTTTCTACTTCTTTTCTACTTCTTGGCCAAATCACTACCTCTTTAGTATTGTTCACACACAAAAGAATTTTAAAGGTATTATGGAAGGTGATGATTATCATCAATGAAGGTATTGCAAAAATTAATGCATTCAAAGTTGAATGGAACTTGAACACACTTTTGAAAGAATTTTACAAATGAATGAAATTCATGACTAAGCCATTATAAATCACAACACAATATCCCCATCTACCATCAAATCCAATTGAAAGGGATAACATTTATTCATCCTATTGTAGCAAGCACAATTAATTGAAAAAATAACCCAAATGCAAATATTGCATGGAACTTGGGTTTGTTTATGAAAACCAAATCATGATTCAAATATTTATAATCACATGGATGAAGGTATTTTCGATGAAGGTATTGGAAATAGGGCATGGGTTGTGAGATTGTATTTTTGACTATCCTATGGATATGATTACACATGCAGAATAAAATCAGAATATAATTAGATGTAGATATTACATAATAAAATACCCTTTGATATGGAAAAAATGCAAGTATTGCATTTTGGGGATGGTTTTTTCTAAGGTGATTTCCTGCAAGTCCAACTCCATTTTGGGCCAATTAATGCATATTGTACCAATAGGGTTATTTTAATTTTTCCTAGTTAATATGCACATAGGGTTGTTTAGAGGGTGCCAAACTTTTATGGCATTAATTTTTTAAGGCACACAATTACCTTAATATTAAGTAAGTATACAATAAAAAAATATTTAGGTAGGATTTTGGGATTTCTAACATTTTCACATATATATGGACTAAAAACAATTAATTTTTTCTTGTTTGAAAGAGAAGGAAGATAACTACCAAGTTATAAAAAACATGAAAAATACTTCCTCCTAGCCTCATTTAAGTTTTAAGATTCATTTTTTCTAGAATTAATGATGTATAAAATTGGGTTTTATTCATTTATTCTCTTTCAAGCATTTGTATATTATTGTTTGTTTATTACATTAGTTGTATACATTTAATAAAAGGCCTCTTTAACTCCATTTGGATTCAAGGGTTTTTTTCCCATGATTAATTGAACATGATTTTTTTTTTGTCTTTAGCATTAACCACCAAATATAAATAGTATGGGTTTAGAGTTCTAAGGTTTTAAAAAAAAATTATATCAATTTTTTTTGTATGGATTCATTTGTTGGATGGGTTTCATTGTGGTTTTGATTCATTAAAGATTAGGTGAACTTCAAAATTTTAGTTCCAACTTGAGCCAAATGAAAATTAAACCTGCTTTGGAAGATAATTGCGGCAATTTCCAATATAATAGGTAACACTAATATTTCCTAGAAGCTTGTTTTTTAAGGTTGTTTATTCCATAAAAGAACATTACATCATTACTACAAAACTTGTCCCCTCTCCATTATACACTTCCACCTAAATTGAAACAAGTGGATTGGAACTCACCAAAACCACTACACCTTCATTGAATACACTAAGTTGTGGCTACTAGTGAACCGTTTCCACCACAGATCGATTACAATTACACTGCAATATGCAGCATAGTGGATTTTCTAGTGGCATGAATATTTGAAACCATTGGGCCATGATTATTGGTGGACCACTTCCACCATAACTTCATTTCACTATGGGACATATTGTAGTGGATCATTAATGGTGTGAATATTTTCTATTGAGATTATTGATCAGTTTAGGTTGTTTAAAAAACTTTTTATGTGAAGTGTTTAAACCATGGCATTATTCACAAGTCAATTGAGATGGACCATGTGAAGCTTTCATTAGTTCATGATTTTTTTTGCATTCAATCAATTGGCATGATCTCCCTTAATCAATTCAAGGAGGTTATTCCCAATGAGCAATATAAGAAATGTGAGAATAAAACTAAATTTTTTTTGTACAACTTCACCCAAGAGGCATTTTTTGAATATATTTATAATGTAACCTCTCAAAATCTCTTCTGAAACAACCTTCTTTTTTCTGCATCAATTCATTATCCTCTTAATTAGGAATGATTATCGTAGAAGAAACTCGTGGCAACTATGGATGTTGCCTGTCAACTATACTATGCAAAGGTTCTAGACCTTGCTCTTTGTGACCTAGAAGTGTTGCCTTCATTAAGCAATAAGGCCATGGAAAGTGTTCGAAAGGAGCACATGACAACATTCCACAAATGACTCCATGTCTATGATGCATCACTTGGTCCATAATTTTTTAAACAAGTACATGTTCATTATAATGCGAATCCCAATCCTAAAATGATGACAAAGAAGTTATAGCTTATTTTCTCCTCTAAAGCGAATAGTGAGCAAAAGGTTTTGTGGCTAAAATAGTGGAATCAATCTTCGATCTTGAGGGAAGTTCAAAAGTTCTTAAAGATCAACTTGTAGAATGCTATTTTTGAGAAATGGTTCCACAAGGCAACTTTTTAGTACTAAGTACCCTTGTTTGATCCTCCTCTAATTGTGCAATAAAAATGTGTTTATCTTTTCATTCCAATGGACCTTGATGCTCAATATTGCTCTTCATCATTCACTTTCCTTGTTGTTATTCTATATATTAAGGTGGAGTTCTCCCCCTCTCCCTTATTGGTACTTGTTGTATTAGCTCTTATTGAGGTGTGTTTGTCACACCTTTCATATTTTGTTTTTTCTTCTTGATAAAACCACTTTTAGAATCCTCTCACTTTTCATTTGATTACACCACAATCATAGGTGATGTCCTTATTCATCTTGTTTCCTCATGTTGTTCATGTTTAAGAAATAAAATTTTAGCTTGGATTTGACTCTTGGTCCTTAAAAACTACTCCTTCATCTATTTCACATTTTATTTATGTATTTTGGCTTTGGATGTTTTCAGTGCATGCATCTATTTTGGTTCTTCTTTTGGAAATCATTCCTACATAAGCACCTCTATGATAGGTGTTAAATTACATACATTATTCGTTGGTACCATCTTTCTTATGCCATTCAACATCTATGTCTATGCAATTTTTCATTTTGGAGTTTTTTTTTCATGTGATTGAACATGATAATTGCTCAATCTATTCATTGTCCTTGGTTTACTATCATGAAAGCAATTTCATTCCTATTATTGACATAATTAATCATTTCCCCTTAATAAATAATATTCAAATTGTGATGATTATAAAACATCAGTTTGCTTGAATGGACCAAATTTTGACAAATATTGTGGTATTTTAGAATACCAATAAATTATTAAATTATACCAAAATCACAATTATTTCTTATGTGACCATTGATAAACTATACTATTATAATTGTTATATGAATAATTCCCATAAATTTTCAATATTTTAAAAATATAAAAAATCACACATGTCCCTCCTTTGACAATTAATAAATTGTATTAATACAACTATTGTATGCCTAATTTTAAAAAAAAGGAAAAGATGACTAGTATATATTGTATAAAATACAATGAAAGGTAGTAGGCCCCAATGAAGATTAGAAAAGGGTATTTTGCTAGGTGGACAAAAATGTGACATTTCATTGCATCTTTCACATCTTAGGGGTTCTTTGTTGTTTGTAAAAAAACCAATAAAATATTCAAAAGACACATTTATTATCATCTTATTGAATAATACTAACTGATCCCAATTAGATGAATTTTTTAAAAAGGTTTCATTTCAAAACATAATGTCCAATACCCCCTAAATATAATTTCCTCCCCACAAATATATTTACAACAACACTTTAGTTAAATTCCATGAAAATTCATTGGCATGCCCTTGACTTTCTTGCTTTGGACTATATGATTTTTATTTTGCAAAAGAGTTTTGTAGCAATTTCTAGTATTTTCCAAAACATGATAAAAAGAACTCCTTGGACAATATTTTTGCCCTCTTAAGCAAACCAACACCTTATAGCCAAAACTATAAACTATCCTAAATGTTTTCATTGGATATTTTGGGTTGATTACAAGCACTCAAATGCCAAATATGACATATCTTTATCAATACAAGCAACAACCTTCACATCAAAAACATGAAATACAATAGACAATGGTGAACCATTTAGAAAACCAATATAACCACTTCTAAATAGTGGCTTCCCAAATGGTTAAGCTCTTGTGAGAAGTTGAATTATGTTAATATGAATCGACAATTTTTTATGGTTCTAGAAAATATAAGGATGGAGAACATGACATTTTTAGTTATTTCGCATATGAAGAGGTTACATTGCCAACTTCAACAATGTTTTTACCTCAATTGCTTGCAAAGGTTTCAAGGCAATTTGGAACATCATTTATAGGAAATAATGTCTTTATCGAATTTTTGAAGTTAGAAAGTAGGACCAAGAATACCATTTTATTATTCTTGTCCATGAATTTTATTTTTCCTTGTGACCAAAGATTACACCATGTTAACATTTTTCATTCATTACTCATGAATGCCTTTCATACACGAACTTCTTTCTTGGTTTGGTTTGGTTTTACATTGATATTTGGGGAATGTTTGAATTCTCTTTTCTGTGTAACAACTCCTTCAAACTTTTTGAACTTGATTTTTTTATTAATTTTAGAAAAATTAAAAATGATCAATACTAATCAAGTTCTTATTTTGTTACTTGTGAAAATCCATCTCAAGACCTATATGTAGGTTGTTGCATTTGGAAATTTGACCTTTTGAGTGTTTAGAGGTACATAATTGATAATGTGTGAAAATTGATAATAATGTTGGAATTCAATAATGGAAAAGAAATAATAGGCAATGTGAAATATGATCACTCATGCATTAAAGTTGTACACAAGGAAAATAGATCACATCCTTGCAAGTTGGGACACAAAGGAGATAATTGAAACATCAACATATAAATGGATTCTATATCACAAGCAAAGGCAAAATATTGAAATCCTTCCACTTGTAATGTATAATATTGTACATATTCCTTCTGATATGATATAGGAAAGTGAATTCTTGTTTGAGATCCCCCAAGCCAAAACTAGGGAAGTCATTTTGTTTAATTTAATAACAAAGTTCAATCCAAATGTCAAATCTTAATATAAAACTTTAAAATGACTTCATGATCAACTACATTGTTTATATGAAGAAAATTAGCAAACATAGGTTATCTTTTGATGGAAACATTTATCTAAAGACATTGATTAAACATTATTCATGAGATTTCACTTACATCCTTTTGAATACCAATTTTGTCCACATTATGGACTAAAATTTACCTATGTATTATTATATGTTTTCTTCAACATCTTAATCTAAATTATTTGGATCATTAAGAACAATTAAAGGAATTAGATCTTCAATTCTTTTCATTTTAAAACATTTTCCACTATGTTAAAAATTGATCTAAAATACTTTTTCTATGTTATGTAATTGGCCCATTTATCTTGATTGTTTTAAGCTTTTCTTTATACCGATATTGAATTTTTCATACAAGTGAGAAATTTTATTGATGATCCTTGTTAAAACTAAAGATAAAAATTAAAAAAATACATAATCATAAATTATAAGGAAGATGGTTGCAAAATAATGCTAATAATGGCTGAAATTGGTGATCACATGTTTTCATGACCTGTTATGAACATTGACCTTGATCACAATAATGTAGGGTGTAATAGATTTTAGAAAAAGTAGTTGTTTACATGCAAAGCCATTTCAAGGAAGTTGTGATTAACAAAAATGGTTGTAACCCCCATCCATTCAAAAAATCAAATTGTCATATTATTTTTGGAATTGAAAATTGTTACATAATAATGATGAAATTTAACCAATATCAATTATAAAGTTTAGTACCACAAAATAGATTGATATCCTTTGCATCATTTTGTTTCAATTTTGACAAAATAAAAAACATTTTGATTACATATTTGGTGAATATCAATTATATAGTAAATAATACATAATATTTTATTGAAGGGTTTAAATAAGATTAGATTAGAACACATTATTTAATTTAAAATTGATTTGATGATAACATCAACATAGTTCATGATCAATTCAAATCCAGGATTTGAAATTCCTAGCTTTTGGTTTTGTGATGGTTAAGGAGATCGAGGAGTTGGAGAAAATCAAACACATAATTGAACAACCCACTAACTTCTTGTTACAACAACAAACTCTTTTACCATTATTAACACAACTCAAAATCTTATCTAGAAATGAAAATCATCGACAAAATGTGGGAGAAAAAGTAATCGCTTCTTTAATTTGCCATATAAGTGACCAAGAAAGTGGGACAAAAGTGCAAGCAGAAGGTGCTAATGTGATCTTGAATTTGTGTTATGAAAAAGAAAATGTCATCAATGTCTTGAATTGTGGAGGAGCTTCAACATTGGTATTCCAACAATATTCTTGAAATCTATTAATTATCATGTTTTTGAACATATAGTAAGTGTCACCCAAAAAATAATGGAAGCTCTATTATGTTATGCAATTATGTAGATTGGAATTAATAATTTGAACAATAAATTGTTTTGATGTGATGGTAATTGTTATTAACTTGGCATCGCAAGCTTTACTAATTAAAAAAAAAAAAAAGATGAAAAATCAACCTTCACTAACACATTGAACTTTAAACTTGCACCAATGTTGCCATTTCACACACCCATGATTGTTGACAAATCCTCCTTTTAAAAGTGCAATGTTTCAAATTTCCACCTATATGGCTACATATCAACTTTAACTCTCTTAAATTGTGATACGAACCTTGAGTCAAAACCAATTGGGTACAAATCCACTTGATGTTACTTTAGGATTAGACCATGGTGATTCATGGTTCAATTCTATTGTTAATAATTTCTCATGTGTGAAGGAAACATATAATGATGTAGGTTGAATTTATTTCATCGAATGATGAAAAACTCCAAGCCAATGCTGCTGGGGCATTACAAAGTATATGTTTTCAACCAGAAGGCCGAAAAATGGTGCGCAACCTTGGGGCCATTTCCCCTTTAGTGGACTTATTATCTGCTGAATCAATAAATGTGAGTTCAAAATCTTGACATCATTGTTGCACCTGGTTTATTGATTTTTTTAAAAACATTTGAAAAATAACCCAATGTTCAATATCATGTATGTGTTTGATTGGTATATTTAGAGCCCCCAAAAAATTCTTGAGCCAAAATAATTGCATTGAATCCTTTTGGTTATACATTTTGGGAAGTTTACATTTTCACACCATGTTGGGTAGGTATTAGATGTTGTAGGAAACCTCATTAGTTGTCAAGGCAATTCTTATGGTTCATGACCATGATTACCAAAAAATTCAAAGAACTTGTTCTAATATATGACCCTTTTTATTTTTATTTTGGGAAAAAAAATCAAACATCTACCTGATGAGCTGTTGGTTCTTTTTAAACTATTTCATGAAAGTTTTCAATTCTTTGATTTTTCCAAAATAATTAGATTAAAAAAATTGACACTAATTTTGTTTAATTCATTCAAAAGGTCAAAGTGATGGTTCTTTAATTATAAAATATTAAATAAATCAAAACTAGTAGTCAATAACAAAATAAAATACATGCCCAAAAAATGGGTTACACATATGAAAATAGTGTAACATTTGTTATGAATAATAATAGGTGAAGGCACGGGCAGTTGGTTGCCTTCATAACATCAGTTCTGATGTTGATGCAATACGGACAATAAGAAGAAAAGGTGGCATCAAATGGTTGATAAAATTGCTTCGAAGTAGTCAACCTAGTGTGTGTGGTTCAGCAGCAGGTGCATTACAAAATGTCTCACGCGAAGTGGCAAGTCGAATGATTATAAAAGAGAGTGATGCTATTTCTTCTCTTATCAACTTGCTCACAAGTTCAGAGGTTCAAACTCAAGTAGGGCTCTCCATATTTTTTCATATCACTTCATTATATAATAATAATATTATTATTATCATTATTTTTTCAAGTCAAATTTATTCTATGTAAGGATCCTTTGGCTAAAATTCTTTGTCAAGTTAACCCAAAGTCCATCTAAATTTGCGATTACAGATTTGTGCTGCTGGAGCTTTATTAAACGTGTTGGGTCCTGAACTTTGTGATGAAAACGCACCCACTAAAGCTTCAACACAACATCGACGAGCATTTGTGAAAACAATCACTACCACATTAGTTGCTAGCATATTGCAAAATACATGTTTCACCAAAGAAGCTAAAAGCATTATTTTCCAAATATGACATTTATGCAAGCCCTAATCATATATTGAAATTTACTATAAGTTTTGATCCACATACTTTTCAAATAATAGATAATAACATTATGTCCTGGGTTACATAATTCACAATTATATATATGTAGTTGAAGGTCTATTACATACTAATATCATAATATATTCATCTTTGTTATGAACCTTTGTGGTCATAACATTGATGCATCCATGGAAATTACCATCCAATTTAATTTTGGTGTTATGGACTAAAACATTTCCATTGTGGATCTATTGTTGAAACATTGTTGGATAAGTTGATTTGTGTAAGGTAAGAGCCTTCGGGGTTAAAGAGCAATGGGAGGTGGGACATTTCCCAAAATAAGCGACTTAGTATGAAGCTATAGTCAAATCTAGCCTTGCATTTTGGCAAATCCTTCACTCATGGGCCTTACCCATCATAAAACATTAAGTGCACCTTATGATAAACCTAAACATATGTCAATCATGAGGTGGTAGGAGTGAATGGTTTTTCTAGGAATTTTTGTTTGTGGCCAAAATGGCTATCCATCAGAAAAACATGTAGAAAAAATGATGATAATCCCTAGGAAGACTTAATCATAAATGAAATTTGAAATACAAATATTTAATCATCCTTTATATTTTTGACTACAAATTTAAAACCAATTATAAAAATATGGTGATTTTTTATTTATGTTTTACTTTTGACAAATGAAAACCTCCAAAATCACTTCATTGTAGAATATTTATATTTATTTATTTATTTATTTTGTTGTTGCTAGTAAAAAAAGGTTGGTAGGAATGGGAGGATTCTTATGCTTATTATTTAGGAGTGGAATGGCTTAGAAGGTTGTATCATGGTTGTATAAAAAATAGTCCATACCTTTGTGAAATTTTGGAACACTTTTCTTCCTATTGTAAAATTCTATTTTGAATCACATAATAATTTCACATCTAGTCAATGTAAGATGTAAAAAAATTGAGGCTAAAGATAGGGTTACAAACTTCTCATATGCAACCATGATTTGGAGAGGAACATCATGAGAAAAAAAGGAAAAAGATGAGAGTATCATTGGGAACTCCACTAGGGTCCACAATATTTATTTACGTAAGATGATCCTAACATTTTTACATGAGTTAGTATTCACAATGATACTTATTAGATATGCACATTGTGTGAGTCTATGTGTTTTCTCTAGATTTTGGACCTAAGGGGTGCCACACATTCGAAAAGGTTCAAAACTTATGTGAAATCAAAAGATAATCAATGCTACATTTCAATCCCATCACTAAACTAAATTTGATAAGACCTACAAAACCTAGGGTCGAACGACCTATATGCAATTGAATTATTAAGAAATTTTGATGTAAAAATCATTTTAAGGACATTACATGGTTTCAATGGTCTGCAATATAATCTTTTAAATTTTACATGAACACAAAAATTAATTAGAGTTTTCAAAGGTAGGAAATGTAGTGTATGCTCCAACTCCTCAAGCATTGGCAGCTACATCTGCATGTCTGCTAAACCCTAAACCCCTCAGAAAGGCGAACGACCTTTCCACAACTGTTACAACATTGTCTTCCAATCAACAAAGAGTCGGTAAACTTGCATGTGTGAAAATTAGTCTTCACACTTCTGTGTATACCAACAACTCCAATTTCATCAACTTTCTATTCTGTTGAGTTTCTCCGCATGTTGTCTGCAGACAAATCTGCAACAGAGGGGATGATGAACACACAGATACTCTGTTGGTATGGGTGGAGAGCACTCCATAATCACAACAAAGCAAAGATGAATCTCACCACTTGTGACCAACAGATATGACTAGAACTCTGATCTGAATATCAAATTGACATGCTTGTATACTGGGATTAGAGCCAAGCTGATTAGGTATCCCTGATGGATTTTCTGAAGTATATATCAAACATAATCAAGCATTTCATGATCTATCGATGCTACAAAGGCTGCATCCATTAGGAATTCATTCCATTAGGCTGCTGTGATGACAGCAGCTTTCCATTATGTGTTTTCAACTAACTGTGCTCATGGTCATCTCACAGCTCCACCGCTCAAGTAATAACCAATTGCAGGCACTCTGAGTCAAATTGTGACTAACCGTACTATGACATCTGTCCTTTTTTTTCATGAGAACATGTGTTCCCAGAGTTCCTAACATGATTAATTACATATTTTCAATGCAAGAAACAAGGCCCTATATCAGTGGCTTTCCATTAGGCTGCTGTGATCACTGTGCAGTGTGTAGCTCTGATCACAGCAGCCTAAGGGAAAGAGATCCTTAGTAGTGTTAGAGATTGTAGTCTGAAACGTGACATTGTCAACACCCCCCATTACTTGAACCAAAAAGACTCTCTTGTGCACAAAACAAAATTGGACAATTCAACAGAACAGATTGATCTTCAGATTAAGGATGACATACATTTCGTCTCGTAGACTACTGCACTATACAATGAAGATACAACTTCAAACAAACAGGTCTGAGAAACAGACTTTGATGCACTTGAGGAATTTCTGTTCAGAAAAGGGGTTTAGGGTTTTAACCCAGATGGGAATGTAGTCAGATTTCATGATATTGCTGTCCTTTCTCTTTGCACCAAATTTTTGATATCACAAAATTGAAAAAAAAAAACCCTGCAAGTGATGACTCTTTATGACTCCAACATTTGATGTACCTAATTTTTTTCACAACAGGTAAAAGGTGTTCAAGCTAGTTTAATCCATTGTCACACATTCTCACTTGATTGTGTGTTCTTCAAGATGGGATTCACTAGAATTACACCCAAATACAATTTTGATCCAAGTTCTAACATTTGGGTGTGACAGGCGATTGAATGAGCAACATATACTTGGGTTGCAGCCTGGATGTTTTGAACTTCTGGTTCATTGTTCAAACATTTAATGATCTACACAATCACATCTCAAGAAGTATAATTGAAGTGTTTGTTTTAATAATTTGGATTTATTTATCAATAGATTCAAACTTCTTGATGTAATCAAAATTTGGTATAGCTTAAAACACATTTTAGAAGCGGGTATTATGCCATATGCATGACTTCCTTTTCATAGGTGGGTAGTATGCATCCTTGCTAGAGTTAGCACATACCTTTTGTTCCATGTAGCAGTTCTGTGTGTTCTTTGAGAAAACAAGGATTATTGTTTCAGACTTTGCTTTCTCGTGCACAGCGTTTGTAGTCCAACGGTTAGGATAATTGCCTTCCAAGCAATAGACCCGGGTTCGACTCCCGGCAGACGCATTCTTCCTTTTGTCTCTACATTCTTAGATTTTCTAAATTATGGAACTGTTTTGCAACAGAAAAAACTTATTTGCATTGGCACAGTTGGCAATCAAAGTTTTGAGCATATCTGATTTTGCAACGATTCATTACCAGGGATTTTTTTTCCTCTTATTTTGTGAGATTGAAAAATTGACTTAACTCCCCCCCCCTCCCCCCCCCCACAACCCACCAACACATTAATAATCCCTCCATCCCACAACAAAAAAAAAAAAAAAAAAAA
>Ga0116227_10007192_pt1 | contig 21909 bp, 15 predicted proteins | sample S1TSphgellanicum_FD_89693 | JGI IMG/M metagenome (GOLD analysis project Ga0116227, IMG submission 89693) | Host-associated microbial communities from peat moss isolated from Minnesota, USA - S1T2_Fb - Sphagnum magellanicum MG | ecosystem: Host-associated > Plants > Peat moss > Unclassified...
AAAAAAAAAAAATTTTTAAACACAAAAAAAAAAAAAAACTGCATATGGAAATTACACATACATTATGGCATAACACCAATCCTAAAAACCAAAAATAAAAGGTGATAAAAATTAACTGTGACAAACTTCAAACAATTCAAGATCAAAAATTAACAGGAGATAAATCAACACCCCAATTAATTGAAGTAGCTTCACATGGCAAACAAGTAGTCATGGAGAGAAAACTAATGTTTTGTGAAGAAATTGAGAAAATTAATTTTCCAGTGAATCTGATTTGCAGGTGAAAACCAAAAATTGTTTATGAAGAATTTGAGAAACGATGTTTTTGGTGAATCTACTGATTTGATTTCCAGGAGAATTTTTATTTTTATTTTGGGTGTCAAGAATCTTATAATGTGTTTTTTTTTCCTCTCTTTTTTCCTACAGATGAACTACTACTGTCTAGGTGGTGGACCTCGGGGACGTCCTGATGGCAGAGAAGGAACACCATGGTCAGTGTTGGCACCAGGATCCACATAGTCTGAGTGGTCGAAGTTGTAGAGAATTCTCTCCATCAGAATCTCCTCCTCATGACCAGAGCTACTTGCTGCATGAGCTTGCAATGTCGACAATCTCCTCATGTGGTGCAGATTGAAGTCATGCGGCAATCCGGCAACTGCAGCAGCAGCAGCTCGATGATGTTGTGGGTATAAGATCTGCTGCACTGCTTCATGCTGCACCATCGACAGTTGATCACACATCATGACCAGTAGCAGCTAGACTTTACAGTATTCTGTGGTAATGAAAACTCTCATTGAAATACTTACCTGATCATTGTCTTCGGATGCAACACCAGCGCTGATGATGATCGTATTCGACTTGACGAGGTGGTCCATATTGTTCATAGCTGCCAGTTGCTGTGGTGAACTTTCCAGGTTCAACATATGTTGGGTTTCTGCATATGATTATGTTGGAAAAGTCATATTAATTAGCACTGTGATGGCGCGATGATCATGATCTCATCACTGGTCTATCCGAGGTCATACAGTCTACGATTGAAATATGTTATAGATGGAGTTTATGATGGAGATTAGCTTGCGGTTCATAAGAAACTTGCAGCAGCGGGGATACAGCTACTACTACTTCAAGTCTACTAGAGGAGATCAGAACAGAGAAGAAATAAATACCTTGAGCAGCAGGAATGAATCGAGCAACGATGAAGACAGGAAATAGAGCTATAAAAGTGCAGCAGCACATCATGAGCAGCTGCAGCCAGCTTCCGGCAGTAATATAATACCACCCCATTTTGCTTCCTCTTCGCGGAGCACGGCGCTGATCTATCTCTAGTCCTGGCATTCTTCTCCTCTCCGGCTAGCCCCACAAACAAACCCACGATCAGGAAAAAAAAAACACGGAATTCCCACCAAACCTTGCAAAGCGCTTGCTTGCGATGGATCCTCTTCTCCAATTACAATCCAAATCTCGCAGAATCTGAAAGCTCGCCCACAAAAAGCTTTGCGTCGCCTCCGCCCTCTTATACTCGTGATCAGAGCGCGAGAGGGAGAGAGAGAACGGCCAGCAACAACCGGGCCGCGTCTCGCGTCTCGTGCAGAGCGAAAACGGGCGACAACAACGACAACGCCGGGCAGCCTCGCCCGTTCCGAATCAATGCCCGCTATTTAAGAATAGCCCACTTACGAGGAATTCTGCAAACCCCATAATGACTCAGTTGTGGATGAACCAAAAGCGATAGTTCATCCACAACTCGCTTGTGGTTCATCCACAATGAGTTACCAGCGTTCCACCTTGGTTTAACCCTATGTGGTACATTCTCCTACTCTCACCTCACATTACCTACCTACCTACCTACCTACGTGGGTAAGTAATCATAGGTAAGAAGGTAGTCAATGTAAGTGGCTACCATGTAGGTAGATAAACAGGTACTGCACTTGGTGACTTACTTAGGTAGGTAGATGATACAGGTAGGTTCGATATACATGTTCTCCGAGTTCGCACAATTGTCCAGTCTTCTTGCACGATCTCTTCCACGCCTCATTCCATAGTTCCACGAAGAATTTAAATTTTGTCAATATATTTAATTTTGTCAAAATTTAATTATATTTAAAATTAAATTAAATATTTAATATAATTAAATAATTAAATAATTAAATATAATTAAAATTAAAATTAAATATATATTTAAATATAATTATATTTAATAAGAAATTAAATAAGAATTCTTTTCACAGTCCTCTTCTGGACCAGAAACCCTAACCCTACTCTGGTCTTGTCCATGAACCCAACCACACTCAGTGTCGCTGCCGTGGGGTTCCCGTTTTCTTAGATTTTTTTGTTCCCATTCTGTTCTCATTTTGTTCCCAATGACGTTTCCAATACGTTCCTCGAGTCCTCAACAGGTTTCACCCTTGTCCCTCACAAGTTCCCATTGTGTTTCTCGAAATGTTCCCAATAGCACCACATTTTTTCCCATATCTTTTGTCCAAAGAACAAAAAGAAACTCACGTTCAGTTTTCCATCTACGGTAATTCCAAAACTCTGTTCGTCCGCACGAACCCTGTTGTTCTTCGTTCCCAGAACTCTGTTCGTCTTCAGGAACGCTGTTTTCCTCCGTTCGCGGAACTCTGTTCGTCGTCAGGAACGCTGTTTTCCCTCGCTCGCGGAACTCTGTTCGTCCTCAGGAACGCTGTTTTCCTTCGTTCGCGGAACTCTGTTCGTCCTCAGGAACGCTGTTTTCCTTCGTTCGCGGAACTCTGTTCGTCCGCAGGAACTCTGTTGTCCTCAGGAACTCTCTGTCGTCCTTCGTTCGTTGGCGGATAAGACGAAATGATTTGCAAGCAACAAAGGTGTTTGCATTGTTGTGGGAGAAGAACCCAATTCCGTTTGCGTGCTTCTGTGCGTATTTTGCAAGCTCAGACGAAGGGAGACAACAAGAGAAGACCCACAGAAGATCACACAGAAGACAAACAGACAGACACAAAACATACGCGCAGAAGAGCTAGTAGCTGATGGTGGGTTATGGAAAAGAGTGTGAATCTAGGGTTAGCTGAAACTCGTTTTGTTTTGTTTGTTGATGGTGTCGAAATTGGAGAAGTATGTGAGAGGTTTTGTGGTGGGTGGTGGTAGTAAGGCATCCGGGAGAGTGCGAGTTTGGTGTATGTGTGGGGCGGAAAGGGGGTAAGTGGAGCTTAATTAGGAGTAGAAATGGCGAGTTCCATCATGGAATCGTTGTTTCAGCGGAGCTTGGATGATTTGGTAAAAGGGTTACGGCTGCAGATGATCGGCGAGTCCCGTTACCTGGCCAAGGTATTGGACGAGGTGAAGAAGGAAATCAATTCCACAGATGCGGCAACCAAGGTAGTTGCATTGCAAAAGCTCACGTATCTCCATATGTTGCAAGGATCGGATATGGAGTGGGCTTCGTTTCATGTCGTCCAGGTCATGACGATGCCCAAGTTCGCGTACAAGAAAATAGGGTATCTGGCTGCTTCCCAGAGTTTCCATGAGGAGACGGACGTGTTGGTGTTGACCACCAATTTGTTGAGAAAAGATATGGGAAGCAAGAATGAGTATGAGACAGGTATGGCCATTGAATGCTTGTCGCGGATCGCCAACAGAGATCTTGCCAGTGCCTTGACACAGGAGATTTTTACCATGATGACTAGCGGCCGGACTTTCGTACGAAAGAAGGCTACGCTCGCACTGCTGCGGGTCTTTTCCAAGTACCCTGACGCAATTAGGGTTGCGTTCAAGCGGCTTGTGGAGAAGATGGATGATCCGGATCCTCAAGTTGTGAGTGCTGCAGTGAGTGTGCTGTGTGAGCTGACTCTCAGAGATCCCAGATCCTATCTTCCTCTGGCCCCCGAGTTCTACAGGCTTTTGGAAAGCTCGACCAGCAATTGGCTGTCGATCAAGCTGGTGAAGATTTTCGGAGCACTGACTCCACTGGAGCCTCGACTGGGTCGCAAGATTGCAGGGCTATTATGCGAGCAGATGAATAAGACAATGGCAAAGTCGCTGTTGGTTGAGTGCATTCGCACCGTCACATTAGGGTTGACGGATCATGCAGGAGCAGTGAAACTGGCCGTGGAGAAACTGAAGGAGATCATGGCACAAGGAGATCCCAATCTTAAGTACCTAGGATTGCAAGCTCTCGCAGCACTCATGCCTGTGCATCCATGGGCAGTAGCTGACAACAAGGATATCATTGTGCAGTGCCTCAACGATGGGGATCCCAGCATACAGAGGCAGTCACTGGTGCTGATCATGGGTATGATTTCTGAGAGCAATGTCACAGAGACAGTGCAGGTCAGTACTTTCTTCCTCAGATCAAAGAATTCCTTCTCCGTGTGATATATGTTGCTGATTCTTTAGTGAGACCAATTGCTCCAGCCCCAAGGAAGTTTACAATGGACCTGCAGGAGATGCTTCTACAGTATTCCATCTCTGAAGATCCTGTTGCTGCCCTGATGTGTGTCATATCCATATCCTCAGAGGAATTTTACTTGTCTGCTCTCCATGTAGGATAGGCAAAGAGAGTCTATCAGGGCATCAAACCTAGCATCAGAGAGAGTTTACTAGGTCTGGATCAGGGCATCAAACCTGGCATCTGATCTCATTTGTATTTGTGATGGCATTCTGTATGTGTTTTGGACAACCAAAAATTCCAGCAGGCCATGGTTGATTTGCAGGCCTTCCATAATGCCAACTTGCTGCCAATTTGCTGGAACTCTGATATTGCCAGGATTGACATTTCTCAAATTCTAGTGTGACAGATGTAGTTGATTTAGTGCTGCTAACCTTTTAAGCTTTCCATGTGAAGAGGGCACCAACATCAATGCATGCCATGTTTTGTGGATTAGAGCAATTACTGTCAATACAGACATGAAGTATTTGCAGTACTTATGGAATCATGGATCAATTGCCTTTTGCAGGTACTATTGCAGTATGTTCGCTCCATGGATCCAATTTTCTGTAACCAACTTATCTTGTCCATTCTCTCCATCTGTAGTCGTGCATGCTATGAAATGATTTCAGACTTCCCCTGGTATGTGTCAGTACTGGCACAGATTGCACATATTCCATTTTGTGAGCATGGTGAGGAGGTGGGTCGACAGCTCATGGATATAGCATTGAGAGTGGAATCAGTAAGGAGAGAGGTAGTGAAAGTTGCACGGGACCTTCTTGTGGATCCAGCACTTTTGGCCTGTGTGCCACTGCAAGGTGTTCTTTGTGCAGCTGCATGGGTGGCTGGCGAGTATGTGGCATTGGCACCACTAGGTGCATTTGAGATTCTTGAGGCTCTGCTTCAACCAGGCACTCGGCTGCTGCCCATGGCAATCCATGCTGTCTACCTCCAGGCAGTACTTAAGGTCTTTGTCTTCATTGCAACTGCTTGTTACCAAGACTCCAGTTTAGGGCAACAGAACAATGAGCACAGGAGTTCACAGTTTTTAGGAGGGGGGTCCTTGGAAGCAGCTGTGGTTCTCATAACCAGTAATGTGACTCCTTTGGTCAACAGTGTGAACATGGAAGTACAAGAGCGGGCTTGCAATTTACTGGGGTTGTTGCAGGCTCTTGAGAAGCCGACAAATTCTGAAGATGGGGAGAGACGGAGAGATGAAGGCTTTGGAGCCTTGGAAGCCCTTAATGAAGTATTTGGTATTGAGTTGGGGCCAGTTTCTGTGCATGCACAGGGCCGTGTTGTGGTGCCTGAAGGTCTTGATGTAGAAGATAATTTGGATGCCTTGGGCCCCATTGGAGATTATGATGAAATACTACTGGAGGCCGGAGAAAAGAGGCCCACTAGTGTATATCGTGAGTGGGATGCTGGTTTTGCTTTCACACAGCAGAGCAATGATGATCCCTCTCTTGCTGATGCAAGTGCTGCACTCTTGGCTCAGCACAGGCATCGCCATGAGAACTACTACCTGCCCACTGATGCTATCTCCAGGGATTATCCACCCCCTCACTTTTCATCAGCAAATACCCCTACCACACCTGAGGCTGCTGCTCCATCTACTTCCCTTGATTCATCAATGCTAGGTGAAAGTTCTCAGCTCTGGACCAAGCCTCGGCAGACAAAGGCACGCCGACCTGTGGTGGTAAAACTTGATGATGAGGATGACATGCCTGAGTTGTCTGCACATGCCAAGAAGAAGGGCCTTAAAGATGAGTTCTTGGCCAGTGCAATTCGTGATGCACTTGCCACTGATGAATCCAAGCAGCGAGTTGATGCCAATGGGCTTGAAGGTGCCCATCGTGGCCACTCTTCAAGACGGCATCGGCATGGTCAGCATTCAACAAAGCACCCTGAGAATGGAAGCAAGCATGACGGAAGTGGCCCTTCTCAACCAGATAAAACATTAGTAGGACAGAGAATCAGAGAAGAAGTCCATGAAGGAAAAAAACAGAATTCAGATGTCAGCCGTAAAGAGCAAGGACGGAACAAATACAGGCCTTCAAAGCATGAAATAATGGTTTTGGAGGATGGGCTGTCAAGCAACAGTGAAAATGAAAGGGAAGGTACATTTGAACTGAAGGAGAATGCGAGATGGAAAAAGAAACAACAGAAACAGCGGCATTCTCATCAACAAAATCAACATCATGCAAGAAGCTCTGTTCCAACACAAGCGGACTCTGTGCCTCCTATTCCTGATTTTCTTTTGTAGGTCATTGAGGCAATGCCACTTCTTCGACACTTGCTTAATAGCGTGCAAAATGAGAGCACATAGACATTCACTCATCCCTCTTCTGCACTCTTCTTCCTGCCATGTAAGTATTTTCCATATTATTGTTTCTGCTGTTTTCCCAATCTTCACTCTTGAGGTTGAACAGTGGAAAATTATTGAGGCCATTGAGTGATATGGGTGATCCTTATGAATACAATGTAATTTTGAAATCATGTGCACTTTCTGCTTAAACAGGCAATATCTCACCAAAACGAAGGTATTTTGCAGACTTGGTGCAGGTACAGCTAGCATAATGCTTAATGGCGCTGCTGCACTATTTGGTACCTCTATTTTCAATGAGGTTTGGCAGGCATATCTGAATTATATGCTGAAACACGAATATATGTGCTTCAATGTCCTCAGGTGTTGGCTACACAGAACCAAAACCATGTATTCCACATTTAGCAGGATGTGTACAGCAATAATCTGGACTGCATGGTAAAGGAAAATTGAGGTCAGGAATAACAGGGCCTGTGATGCATGTGTTATCTGAAGCGTTTGTAGAGGTGGATTATTTATCTTCTAGAGTTGGATTGACTAGAAAGCCAGTTACTTCAATGTTATGGGTTTTCATCTTAGCCTTACTGGATGCATGCAAACTGGATACCATTTGAACTTTGTCTGCTTGAGAGCCAAGAAATGGTTCTCACAGGTTGTTCACTTATTGTTCTTCAACAAAAAGCTGTTGTGTCAGTAGAGCTTCCCATCAAACAAATGTCATGAGACTGGAAAATAACAAATTCTTCGGATGTATGCAGATTAGGAGAGGTGAATAGAATTGAGAAATAGAGCAGATCAACTATGTGGTTTTCATTTTCTTGAAAAAATTTCAAATTCTCACAGGATTCATGTGCATCAAAATACATGCAAGGTGCCATGAAAAGTAAGATCTCATGTGAAAAGTGCATTGGAATATGTATGTAGTTCACGAATTCTTAGTAATGTGCCAGAGCCTTGTGGTAGAATGCTCTTCCTCAATAATCTGAATTTCTTCCCAACAATTTCACTTCAATTACTCTATCCACTTTGCACAGCTTTTGCATGCAAATTGTGGGCCACATGCAGAAGACATGCAGAGATCAAAATAATTTCTCTCTAATCATCACTTTCATCAGTCACCTTGAATTCTCACGAACCGATGATGAGAGCCTATCACAACATTCAAGTGCTAGTTCACTTGAGGCAAGATTTGCAAAGCAATTCTAGACATGTTTTTGATTTGTGTTGTTCAAAATTATCATCATGCTCTCAATAGCTCTATACTTTCATTCACGAGGACACGTGGTTCCATTGTAACAAAAAACTCGGATACATACATGGAAGCCCTAAATGTCAAATCAACATCCCATTAATTAACATACAACCAACAACATTCACCTTTATTGGGTAAGGTCACGGAGAGAAATTCTAACAACCAATGCTATCGACTACAAGACAATCTAATCAAAAACTACAAGTCTTTCAAGGTCAAATCGTTTTGATCTCATTCTCATGAGCACCACTGGCTGTTTTAGGTTGTTCTCAATGTAACTGACTAGAGGACTCCCTTCAACATAGACATCTTCCCTAGAACCCACATAAAAAACACAAAAGCACTTAGTCCCAACATCCCACACAACATCAACATTGGAGTGAAACAACTTGGATTGACGCACAACCAACAAATTCCCAAAGGCACACAGATCTTGGAGCACAAATACATGTAGAACATGATATGACTCATGAGTTTGACAAAAAGAAATGTTGCCCATCAACAGCCCATTGCAATGACACTATGAATTCCCAAAACAACATTCCTTTCGGAGTTCCTGATTCATGGGTTTTCTCTTACAAGACCATGATCCACATTCAAAGACTTGACAAAACAAAAAATGACGAGGTACATTGAGAATCCATTAAGTTGCTCTTGAAATCTCTTGATTCATCATCACATCTCGATCATCAACTTCTAGAAAAAAACAACATGAACAAGTTTTGCCTACTAAAATGCAAGGCGTAGCAGAAATGTCTTCGCTTCAAATAGCAAGAACCTACACTACAAAAAACTAACACACAACCAATGCCTCCTCGACTACACCAAACATCATTTATCTTTTTTATAGATTTTCTGAGCTTTCCCCCCCTCCCCTTTGGCCTTCAAACAACACCTCTTTTTATTCTTCAACTCCTTTGTTCCTACATCCATAAAAGCATCCTTGCAAAACCAGCACCACCACTAGAAATGCCCCCAACCAATAGCAAGCAAGTGTCATCGAAATTGAACATAGAAAGTGGCCATAACTTCCATACAAACAAATGAGAAAAAAATAGAAAGATGAATGTCTTCAACTTACCATCAACTACCCACTACCCTATCGTTTTCTGTTTCAGCAATTGACAACATGGCCTTATAATCATCAAGGTTTCATCCCATAAATCTTCACCACACCTCTTTCATTCATTAGGTTTATTTGTTCATTCATTCATTCATTCATTCATTCATATTATTGTTAGAGGTTAATTAGTTAGGTTGTTATCTTTCTTGTATATATGAAAGTATGAAGCATTGATCCATTATCAATAAAAGATTTGTTGCTTGAATAAAGCTAATTTCTATATTGTATCAAAGTAGGTTTTTGGTTTTTTGATTCTTATGTTCTTGTGTTTTTCAACTACATCAAAGATAGGAGAAATTTCAATTTCTTCCTTATTCATATGTTTTGCATCTTCTCCTTAATTGCTACTCCTTTTCAGTCATTTCTTTTCTTCCATCAATAGACTCCTTTCACTTAAGAAATTCAACTTAGATTTCTCAAGTTCAAGGAGGTCAAGAAGATTAGGAATTCAAGCAATGGCTAAGAGTGCATGAAAATTAAGGAGACAATTCGCTTATAACAAACCAAGAGAGCCCAAAATCATCCAATCCCAAGTTAGAGTTGTATTTTGTTGGGGAATATTGATATTAGCATGCCAAACACTAATTGGCTAGAGGGTAGAACTAATTATGGAGTGTGGTCATTCAAAATGATGAACCTTCTTCAAAATGAAGGACTTTGGACACAACTCATGGAAACTATATGATAGAAGGAAAGTTGTGAGACAAAATTTTCAATGTTATCAATCTATTAGTTAATGATGTTGTCATTCCATTTAGCAAGAACTTTATTGTTCCCTATGAGTGTTAGCAATATGTAAATGAAAAGTATGAAGGAAATAGTGGGTTTAGAAAACTATTGTTTTTTAAGAAGTTAATTCTAATGAAGAAAGATGAAAACTCAAGCATGGACAAATACCTTAAAGAAATCAAAAAAACTTTTAACCATTGCAAGGAATAGACTTTAATATTCACAAAAACAGTTATTTTGCTTATTTCAATTCTTTTCCCAAATAGTTCAATGTTTTGGCCAAGATTTTCACAAGCAAGGAAAACATTTCTAGGTTTGAGGAATTAGAGGCCATACTCATCAATGAAAAATTGCAAATGAAATCAAATGGAAACTCTAATGAAAAAGCCATGTTCACCAGAGAGAAAAGCATTCCCACAAACTTTCTCAAAGTAAGGAGAAGGAAGGACAACTCCCAAAAGAAGCTATAAGCAATCAAACAATTGGAGCCCATTCAAATGATCTAAAAGGGACCAAAACAAAAAGACAAAGGAACATACCAACAAACAACACCACAAAATAAGGACTTGCCACTACTTTGGAGTTAAAAGGCCATTAGGAATGTGAGTGTGAAGCTCAAAAAATTATGTTTAAGACTGGGGATTTTAACAACAAGCTTCAAAACTCATCAAGTAAACATTAAACAAATTGCACAAAATCACATAGCAAGACAAAAGATCAAGCAAAAATTGAAGAAAGTTCAAAGGAGGATGAAAGAACATAGGCCCAGAAACAAATCTAGTAGAAATCAAAGATGAATAACCAACTTGGTATTTTGACTTTCCATCAACAAAACATGTGACATGCAACAAAGACTTGTTAAGTTCTCTTAATGGTGTTCCAAGACAATTTTCAACCATTATTGCAAGGGGAGAAACTCATCTCATAGACGGGGGAAGCATTGTGTTGGCCAAATTGAAATATAATGAAATAAAATCCATTAAAAATGTTTTGTACATGCCTTATAACCTCAAAAAAAAATCATTTTTTTGTTGGTGTTATTGTAAATGCAAGGTACATAATAAAGTTCTTACCCAATGTCTATATTTATACACAATATTAAAACAAGAGAAGTTATATCAAAAAGGACCATAATGAAGGGAAAAGGCCTTTACAAACTATAAGTTAAAACCTTAGCACATCTAAAGTCAACCTTATTATTGGAGATCTATCATTATCCCATGACAAATATATTCTTTAACATAGGAGATTGTTACATGGGTCGAAACGCACTCAAAGGAGCCACAAGGATTACTTTACATTAGTCCTACATGTCCTTTTTTCCCAAAATAACTTTTTCATATGAATGAATTTTTGAATGATTTTGTATGCAACTTGTTATTAAAAAATGATTGGAATTGCCCCTATAAGTCAAAGAAAAAATTCTTAATCATTTTTGAAAAAAATATGAATATGTAAAAATGTATAGATTCCTTGCATATTTTGTGTTTCATTTTGAAAAATGATGATAATTTGAAATCATACCAAAAAATGTTAATTTCTAAAAGTTGAATTTAATGTAATATAAACTACAACTTTTTTCAATACATCATGTACAATATACCCCATTTATATGTGGTAAAACACTCTTGAAGTTTTGAAAATTTCAATTTTCAAGTTTATATACTTTGAATTTTCAAAGCTTTAAAATTCCACATTTTTGAAATTTGAATGATTTTGTAGTGTGTCTAATAGATTTTACCATCTCTTATTTTTTACCATCAACTTAATTTTATTATATGAATCCTTTGATAATCCTTTGTAAAAATATCCTTTTTTAATAACAAAAATTTTCACTTTCAAAAATCCTTGGTTAAATCAAAATCTAAAATTGGTCAAATGGAATTTTAATTCGAGTTTCTTGACATTGATGTGTCTTTAAAAAAAAATGTGCCATTATTACCATGGTTTCAAATGGCCAAAAAAAAAAATCTTTAATTTTTTATGATAGAATCTAGCATCCAACGCCCTTTGTGGCTCCTTTGATTGAGTTTCGACCCACATCTACATTTTAACACTCTATATCAATATACTTTGAAAAAAAATGCCTTTGTGATCCCCAAATTGCCCAAATTAAACAAAATTTGTAAAGTTTGCCTCAAACGAAAACTAAACATGAAAAAAAATACCCCAAACGAAAAACTACAAAGGCAAATGGAATCTTAGATCTTGTCCATAGTGATATTTGTGGACGATTCACAGTTTAATTTGTAGGGGGGGCTCATTACTTCATAACTTTCACATATGATTATTTAAAGAAAACTTGGGTGTTCTTTTTGAGGTACAAGAGTCAACTCTAAAGACCTTCAAAACATTCAAAAATTTTGTAAAAAAGGAAATTGGAAAACAATTCAAAGTCCTCAAATAAGATATGAAAAAGAATGCTCTTCATATGCCTTCTTTGATTTGTGCATGTGAGTTGGAATCAAAAGGGAATTTAATCAATCGTGCACACCATAATAGAATGGGTTGGTTGAAAGGGGGAAAAAATCCTTATTGAAAATAACACAATGCTTAGATGTCGAAGGAAATTTACCAAAATTTGAATGGGTTGAATTGATCCATATTACATGTTTCCTTATAGCAAACAACCAACAAAAAGCTTTAAGCTTGAAATCTCCTAAAGAAACCATGTACAAGAACAAAACCAAACCTTTCAAATATAAAGGTCTATGGGACAATAACACAAGTTCATGTTGTTAAGAAAAACAAGGACAAGTTAGTAGACAAATCCATGGAAGGGATTTTAACAGGCATGGATGAAGCATGCATGTGTTATATTCCTACTTTTAAAAATATTATTATTTCTAAGGACATTGTAGCAAAGGAATTATTAGGAGATGTTCCAATTAAAAAAACTCCCCACCAATTAAAAATGTCAACATTCACCTACAATTTCCAGCCCTTAAGGATCAATAATTGCAAACTCAACAAGGTGAGCCAATGGAAGTTCAAAACAACAGTCCTAATCCAAGTTAACTTCCTTTTGTCTTTCCATATCACAATCTAACAAATCCAACTAATATCATATTACAACCTGTAAACCAACATCTCATCAATTCTTCCATTTGTGTTTGGTCCAAATCTTTGAAACTAAAAGATTATGTGTATAATTTGGATAATCATGGCACATATGTCGAATTTTTCAAAGCCAAAAAAAATCATAATTGGCAAATATCAATGAAATAAGAAATAAAATCCATCAATAAAAACAACACTTGGACCCTGTTTTATTTACCTTAAGGTCATAAGTCAATATCAATGAAACGGGTGTACAAAATCAAACAAGATGCCAACAACAATAAGGAATACAAAGCCTAATTAATGGTTTGAGATTTTGAATAGGGATTTGGTTTTTATTACAATAAGACCTTTTCCTTAATAACAAAGTGGACAACAATTAAAATAATCATCAACCTAATTGGAATGCAAGGTTGGACCATTCACCATATGAATGTCAAAATAACTTTTTTAAATGGAAAGTTTCATGATCTTATTTACCTTTTAAACAACCTCTTAAATTTGTTAAACTAGGCCAAAAAAAGAAAGTGTGCAAATTACATTGTGTTTCATATGGATTGAAACAAGTCCCTAAAGCTTGGTATGATGGGATAGATACTTACATTTTATTTCAAGGTTTTGTCAATAGTGTCAATCAAGATATCTTTACTACTTGAAAACTAACAATAAAATTTTGATTTTAGTTTTATATGTAGATGATTTGTTCATCACTAATGACCATCACTAATGACCATCACTAGAAAATATCCTAGTTCAAAACCCAATCAACACAAAAGTATGAAATGATAGACTTAGGCAATGCTTCAAAATACCTTAGTCTTGAGATTGAACAAAAAACCCCACAAGCGTTTTCATTCATCAAACTACTTAATACTTGAGTATTTTGAAAAATTCAACAATATTAGACTATAACCCTTCTTCTACTCCCTTGAATGAAGCAATCAAACTTCAAGCAAACATTGCAACTCCTTTAGCGTGCAAATTTTTTAAGGTGTACCAAATTATTGTCACAATGTCATCTTTTTTTTGTCTTTTTTACCTAGTCCTTTTTTACCATGCAAAGACACATTTATGGATGATTATGATGGAATTTAAAATTGTAATAGTCTAAAATATAGTCCTTCTAAAAATTTTGACAACTTTTGATTTATTATTTTTTAGGGGGATCAAAATATAGGGTAAAAAAGGATTACAGTAAGGACTAGGTCCTTTTTGTCCTATGTGGTAGACTTTAAAGGATTTTCACCTTTTAATTAATGTTTAAAATTACATATCTATAGTGGAAAATCTTTTTTATTCTTACCAACCAACACATGTCCAAATATTTGTTATGTAATAGATTTGGTTAGTATATTCATGAAACAACCTTGGGAGCTTCATCTATAAGTTAAGTTTGTTTTACAATATTTCAAAGGTAGATTCATGTTAAGTCTTTTTTACAAAAGATGAATCATTCCTTCTTTGTCTAATTTTTCAAATGATTACTAAATTAGGGACGTGTACATAAGGAAATTTACAAGGGGTTTAGCTTAGGTTCCACCCCAATAACTTGGATGAGAAGGAAATAAAATGTTATTGTTTTATCCTCCACTGGATCTAAGTTTTAAACTCTTATGGAAACAACCAAAGAAAGTTATGGTTACAAAACTTTTTGTGTCAACTTAATTATCATACTCCTTTCCCTAATTTCTTTCTTATGTGACAATCAAAGTACAATTAAATTGACCAAAAATCCTATTTTTTGTAATTGGACCCAATATTTTTCTATCAATGTCCAATTTGTTTAACAACTCGTCAAAAAAACTTATTCTAATGCAATTTTCCCCTCTTTTAGTTAGCGTGTTGATATTTTGACCAAGCCTCTTAATTCCTCAAAGTTTTTACATACGACTAATGAATAAAGAAATTCAATGCCTTTGTGGCTATCACACCAAAGCTATGTGTGTGGGAAGTTCATATAGATGGAGCCCATGTGGAGGAAATAGAAACCTATATATATAGGATTCCCAAATAACACATTAAATTTTGAACTAATTAACCTTTGAAAGCCCAAATTAGTGTTTAATCCAATTTCATTATGGACTTGGACATTATATTTTGGATGTAGTACAACATTTAAATGTTAGTTTGGGCCAATAGATCTACACATGATTGAATGTTTGTAAAAAATAATTGTACAATAAAATGACTACTATTGATTGATCGATTAAATAATTGGCCTAGATTATTGAATTTATATAATATTTCACCTTATGTTCAAAAAAAAAATTGGAAAAATTTGACATTTTAATAAAATTTTAAAAACACTTGTAGTAGGTACAAAAAAAAATTTGAAATAAAAAAAATGGCACATTATTGTCACATTATGATGGTTCTTTTTTTTTACACAATATTAGGTTCTAGCATGTCACTAACATATAGCACAATTCTTTTCTTTTTTACTTTCCTCTCTAACTTGTATCCAAATTTGGCTAAGTTTTCTCTAGGATGATCACCAATCTATTTATGTCACAATTTTATTTTAAAAAAAATTGCTTGTTATATCATTTTTCATGTTTATGGGTGAGGATGAGAAGCACCACAAAAGTTGTGATAAGCAGGACTACAAGCCCAAATTGAGGGTATGGATGAAACTACAATAATAGGTTATAAGCCTCTAAGGGGGGGTATAAAACTTGGGGAAAGACTCAATGTTTGGAATGTCTATTAAGAAAGAGGGCATGTTTTCCATGTTTCCCTTTTGGCATTCTTTTGCTTTGGTTTAATTTTATAGTGTTGTCACTTGTTTTAGATTTAAATAATGAGCTCAAGTTTTCACGATGTCATTTTTTCCTTATGGAGAGAATAAAAAATGCTAGGAACATAGCATTTTGAGTTCATGATTTTTTTATATTATCAATGGCAATCAAAGGACCATGGTTAAGAATCAAGTTGGAAAGTTCCACCAAGGAGCACAAAAGTTGAAATGGTGATGGAAGAAGTAAACAACATGGGTAAAACACATGATGGTGTTTTTCTCGGAATCCTTACATATAATGACAATGGAGATGGCAATAATTTCTATCAACACAGCTTCACTACTTGATTATTCAATTTCCTTTTTCCTTCAACCAAGCTCAATGTTGAACCCCTCGGTGAACACATAATTAGCATGTTTCTAGCCACCTCAAACATTATTGGGGTTAAGCAAGGAAGGGAAGAGCAAAAATTGTCCACCTTCAAACATTAGGCAACTAATGAGTGGAGTGGCCAAAAAAATTTGGAATCAAACTCTTGAAACATTGTTGATGTTATTGTTGGCAAAAGAGGAAATTTGTGGAAGCAAGCTTGGTGAATCAAGGAGTAAGCTCACGATTTCCACTAATTTGCAACCTTTATTCCAATAAACAAAAGTGTTTGCTCCTAGGATTTCTACCTCCACAAATGATTCATCTTTATGTTCAAATGAAGTACAAACCCTTTTTCCATCTCTCATTCCACCAAAACTTCTTATGAACTTGTTTATAGAAGTTGGAGGGAAGGAGGAGGGACTTGGGCATGGTTGTGCTAAAATATGGTTCAAAATTCATTTTGAGCACATGCACAACGTTGATGCACCACTAGCCTTAAAAGAAATGCATAGATTTGATTTTGCTACCAAAAGGACCAAAATGATGAGCTCCTCTCCTTTGAATGCTCCATTCATCGAAATAGGAACACTTCCTCCTTAAGGGAAAAGACCTAATACTCAATTATAATGGATGATTTTTTGGAGCTTCAATTTACTTTTCTAGGTGAATTGTTAATGGAGTTTCATGAAGCAAAAAAAAAAAACAAGTTAGGAAATAATGATAAGTATAGATTGATTATATGTAGACCTAAGCATCAAGTCCTTTGAGATTATTTGAAGTTTAACTTGCATGAGACATTCAATGTTAGCAACTCCTCATGAGGGGTTTCTTTTAAGTGATTCTTAAGGAGATTGAAGCCATTGAAATGATAAAGATTTCCACAATAAAATGGAATGGCATGTTTGCTTTTCAAAATGGTACCTCATTTCAAATAAATGATGCAAGGGGCATAAATCTACCTCTCACATGCCATTAAGGTGCAATATTTGAACTCAAATGAGTTATTATGCACCAAGGTAGTCTTAACATTGATTGTGAGCAACACAATAAAGGTTCTCAACATTGAAAATTTAGATTCTTATATCAAATGACCCACAAGTCTAATTATCATTGTTGAAATCACAAACATCAATTGATTGACAAACAACATACACATTCCATTGCTTGATGAAAAGGTTGAGCTTGATGCAACCACACACACACACACACACACACACACACACACACACATATAAGATCCATAAGCCTAGAACTTGGTGTTTGTTCATCATTCAATGTGAGTAAAATCTTCAAAAAATGTTGCAAGAAAACCACCTACTCCGACCATGGTTGAATTAGAAAGCTCAAACTAGTTGATGGCCAAAACACAAAGCTCATGACCATATGTAAGAAAGTTGGCTTTTAATGTCTCTCCTAACTAGTATAGAAAGCAAGGGGCTTTGTGGGTGAAGTCAATCCAAGGGCAAGGTAATATACATTCTTTAAAAGGTTTGATGTAACATAAGATGTGATCAACCCACCGCCCCCCCCCCCTCCTTCACCCCCCCATTTGTAGAATTGTTATTTGTAAACCTGAATGGAAGACACAACACAAAAAAGGTAATAGAAAAAAAGTTGGACATAAGAAACAAACAAGAGGTGGACAAGTTCAACTTGCTTGCATCAAAAAAAGTTGTCAATGCATTGTCATTATCACATGTTTTAAAATAAGTTGGCAAGAATTTGTCATTGATTCAATTGTCTCTAATGACATGAAATGGTAAAAAAGCCACTTGTCATGTGATATTAAATCGACACCCAACATGATCAAAACTAACCAAGACACATTTTGAAACATGCACACAAATTAGTTTGGTACCATGTTTGTTTTGTATTTTGTTTGTGTTTTGAACTTGCATTCCTATAGTTTGTAGGTGAATATATTTTGTAACATGAAAGGTAAAACTCTAGATCCATACCTTGAGATTGAACCCCCCAAATTCACAAAATAGTTGAAACTCCCTTACTCCCCATTTAAAGGTTTCTCTAAGTGAGGCTATGCAAAATATTGTTTAATTAAGGCAACCAAATCATTGTTTTGCCCAATTTCATCATGGGTGTAGACTATAAATATCTTGATTACATTAGAAATCCAATCAATAACACTACTTGTTTAATGTTTGTTTATCATGAAAAGTTTGAACATGTATTTATTTTCTTGAAAAATGGTTATTGAAAGCTCTAGGATAAATAGGTCAGTCACCAAACATTTAGTAAATTAAAATGCTTTAATTAATTAAAACATTGTTCCTTTGTTTTTGGACTTCAAAAGGTTTATGTAAAACTTTGCTTGCTGCACCGATAGCCATTTAGATTAATGAAAACAAACACAACAATGAAGAAGATTGACCTATGTTTGGTGGTGGGTGTGATTATCTTATTGTCAAGTTTCAACAACCCTACTATTCATAATGAAGGATTTGACAAGACTTGCCTTTTAGAAGCAAATCATAAAGAAATATCTTCAAGTGAAGTATATTAATGTTATCCTATTTGCACTAAATATATGTATATATGCAGACTTTTATTATTTCATCCTTGAAAGAAAGAAAGAAAAAAAAAAAAACCCTTTGGATTAAAGTTTTATTAGATTAGTGTCCTTTAAAACCATTATTTTTGCCTATTAAATAAAAGGTTTAAGTTAGAGGAAATCCACCTCTCCCGATACATGTGGGCTTCTACTAATATCTACCACATCCAAAAAAAAATTGCAAATTATTTCCTCATCCCCACCCATAAACATCACATTTGAACAATAAAAAGTGAGGATTAGTTAAATGCCACCGCTTGGGTCAACCATTATTATAACCCATTCAAGGAAAGTTATATTTTTTTCTAGCATAAACTAGTGTTGCGTTCTTGATTTTGAATGGAACTTTTGTTTCCAATTTTTAGTTTGAGAAAGCCTTTAGTGTGATTTTGAGAACATTCTTTAACATTTATAAGCCTTCAATTTTGGAGAATTCAAAAAATAAAATTAGAACTCAATTTAGTTTAAGACTAGGTTTGGTTCCATCTACAATGCACTCAACTCATATTAAGCATCATTTATAAAATTAATTTTGTGAACCTAATACATCATCCTCAAGATTTTTTAAATGTATCAATTGTACTGTACAATCAATTAAAATTAATAACTTGCTTAAAAACCAAGGCTTAATTGTTCCCCTTTTTAAATAACTTGTGCGTATACGTTTAAAGAGCTTGGACCTCTTCAAAAAGAGACATTAGTTCGGTCTCAATTTGGGTTTTAGTTTCAACAAGAGAGTAGTTGCATAACCTGGATCTAAATCCAATTTCAGCCAAATTTTGAATCTTTGATCTAAATATTTTAAAACCTAATAAAAAAACCTAAACTTAAACTTGCCTAATGCCCTAAACTTGCCAACATTAGTCCAAACTCAATTTCACACTATTTGAATCTTGAATTTATCTAAAACACTATTTATACCCCATTACATATGAAGGACAATTAGGCTTCAAAATTTTATGCCCTTGCTCCAAGCATATTCGACCACAAGCCCCAATACCACATCATAGCTTTGGATTGCACTAGTGATGCACATGGCAAGGATGAGGAAAGAAGAAAGCAACACATCTGTCCCAACTACACAGCTCCAAACTACATACTTGTGTTTGCCCAATTGTGGCAAAGGGACAGACAACAAGCATTGGAGGAACTGGAAGGCAATAAATAACTAGAGGCAAATACCATAGTAGTACCTTGGCAGCTTCAAACTCACTATATTATTTTCAGAAATGTTGAGAATTTCCAAATCTGACACTTTCAACAGAATTTCTAGAGCTTCCAGCATTGTGGGCAGCTAATTTTGAAAGAAATCAGCATTTAGTGAAAATAGTTGAATTATTGCCAGAATGGTAAAGGTACTATGATATATATACATTATTCAAAGAAAAATAAAATCTGTGAAGGAAACTAGAGAATAATTTGAAATATTTTATTTTGGGCATGGAATCTTCAAAATAAAATAATTATTGGACACCAAAATGTTTTGAATTTGCCATGGTACTACTACTAGAGTAAACAGGATGGCCATGAGACATGAGACTAGTCACAGTGCTACTGCTACTACTACTAATAGTACCAGAGAGCTTGTTTTCAACAAGCACAAGACAAGCTTGATCTTCCCAATCAAGGAGGGACCCCGCACAATCACCTAAATGATCCACAACACTTCACAGAGACAAATCAACCCCAACTCAATTGCTTCATTATTGGGTGCCAGAGTCTAACATTGGATCTTGATTAAGTCTACAAGATACTCATCTCACTTGTAATTGCATTTATGACTAGTAGCAGTCTGACTATATAGCATGAATCTGAAGGAAAAATGAAAACCACCCCCATTTCAAGCTTTCTGACAGACTGGGTCACCATTCCTTCCTCCTCCATGGGCCCACTTCCTTTCCCTTGGATTTCCCAATTTCAGTCTAACCAAATCTTGTAGGAAACCAAACTGATGTCTTAAAAGTCTTTACCTTAGAGAGCCAAGTTAAAAATTTGCACCCATCTTGGACAAGTCACTTGTCAAATTTGTGTCTAAAAAAATCACAACCCATCAAAAGATATGATCCAATAATACCGAATCATCAAAAGATGGATGACATAAATATTTCCCATCCAAAGATGAATGACAAAATTTTCCCATCCAAAGATGGATGACATAACATTTTCCTGTCAAAAGATGGATGATATAAAAATTGCCTTGTGGAAAAGACATATGAAAGAATAAAATATTGGCAATTGCTATTGTGTTATTTATCTGTATGTAATAAACAAAAGTTGAAAGGCTAGGTGGTTGGTAAAATTTGCTCAGATTTGTGATTCAAAATAGCATGAACCCTAAATTGACATTTGATGAAAATGGTCACAAGCCAAAATCCAACCCGCCCTCACAAATGTGCTCAAAAGTTGTCATGCAAAATGATGGAACTTTCAAAATCTGGCTGGTAAAATTGTAGTGGATTTCAAGTCCAATCTTTCAGTTATTAAGAAAAAAGGAATTTTGTAGCGAAATGAAAAATTGTCACCATTGAAAGTTTAATCTTTTTAGTTTAAGATAAATTTCAAAATTTCAAGTTTTTGGAGAATTTGACCGACATACCATGCTTAATTGAAGGCAACAATTCTAGGGCAAATAAAAGGCATCCATTTCAAAAATGTGGAAAAAAAGAATTTGGAGTTGGCATGAGGGAGAAATGAATATTGTACTTCCTCATTCAGATTTGGTAACAAACTATTGAATAATTAATTAAATTTGAAATCTTAACTTTGACACTTGGTTTTTTAATTCTGAAAATTTCAACAAATAATGTTCTTTTTAGGTTTATAGGACAATCTAGTGTGTCTCACTCTTAGGTTCTTGAACTTTAAGGTCTACAGTTCAAACTTGACATATGAAATCTTAGGTTCTTGAACTTTAATTTCTAAGGTTCAAACTTGACATACGAAATCTTGCAGATTCTTAATTTTATTATTTTTTTGGCACAAAGAATAAATAATTTTTCAAAAATTTGGCAAAAAATAAAATAATTTAATTTACACCAATATCATTCAGGTACATTGGTAATCAAAGATGGCCATTCACTATGCATCTTCACAAAATCATTAAAGAACAACAATTTTTGACAAACTTTTTTTCAAAATTGTTTTGGCCTACTCCTAGCTCCTTTGTCGTGTTCCCCATGTTCCCCGATGGGGAAAATGGCTCATTTAGCAAGCACACAAAGGGGTCTGGGTGTCTAAGGTGTCAAAAGCTCTATGCAAATTTTGCCAAGCTTTGACCCAAAAAAAAAAAAAAAAAAAAACACACCTATTGGGGAAGGGGGGTGTTTTTGTTTTTTTTT
>Ga0116227_10007193_pt1 | contig 21906 bp, 10 predicted proteins | sample S1TSphgellanicum_FD_89693 | JGI IMG/M metagenome (GOLD analysis project Ga0116227, IMG submission 89693) | Host-associated microbial communities from peat moss isolated from Minnesota, USA - S1T2_Fb - Sphagnum magellanicum MG | ecosystem: Host-associated > Plants > Peat moss > Unclassified...
GGTTAGCCCTTTGCAGATTGTTTCCCTCCAAAGCTCATCAATGAGGCGCCGCAATCCCTCATCAAATTCGCCGTCAAAGAGCCATGCATTCCATGCAAAGGAAATACCATCAACACAAAATCAAAGATCCGCCGTCACTCTCCATTAGAGGCGGCCAAACCGTCCCTCGTTCACACGTCAAGTCCAGTTTAGAGAGTTTTCTGGAACGGTCACCCATTGTCCGGCTACACATGTATATTGTTGAAAGGAGGTGCCAAAAAGGAAGATTCCATAAAATATTTATATATCTTTTGTATTCAATAAACCAAAACTTCACTTTTTAATATACTTGATATTGAACATATAGGAAGATGAAAATCTATGATTGACTAATATTTTATTAGTTATAGTTCAATTACCACAATCAAAATGGATATGTAGTTCAATGGGCCTCAAAAATCATTTGAAACAAAAGGTTTACACAAATATTAAGTTTTGCATTATTCCACAACTGTATGCTTAACACGAGGCCAATGGATTAAACATTACCTCAAATTTCCAAGTAGAGTAGACTCTCAACTGTTAAAAGAATTTGAAGCAATGATTTTCCAATTGGTTTGAACTTCATGGTTGTGAACAAACATCAATGAGCTTCATCAGATGTTTGCTTCTGAGGTCCCCTTGAAGATGATCTTGATGGAGTTTGAATGGAAGTCATGCATGAAAGAACTTCATTCCTCATCGTTCCTCAATATGTTGGATAGTTGATCAAAGAGTTGCTGAATCATTTTAAATTTGCATTAAAATGAATATAATTCAATGTGAAAATATAGTTAACCCAAAATGTTGGAGCAATGATTGATTGATGAGACTTTTGAACAAATCACACTATCAAATCCACGTTATAATGTTTTCAAAGTGCTATCCAATTCTTAACAAGTTGGTTGTTCTAATTCTCATCATTATTGAGGCATACATAATTCAACGACTAATTAGCAACTTTTGGTTGTTAAGTGTGTGACAAAATACTTTGTTCATCTTGCTATGTATTATGAGGGTGCCCAATTGGTGGATTGGGTGACAACCCATGAATAACGATTTCCCTGCCCACGGTATAACACCTACATATTTGGTTATTTGGTGGCAATAACACCCAATCTTTCAAACACCACAATCACTTCTGCTTGAAAGGTTTGAATTTCCAAAAGGTTGGGAATAATTACCAAGGTAAACTATGTCATTTCATATAGTCCTTATCTTCTTTGCAAGTGCATATAACGGCAATATCCAAATTGTTGATGTGTAAACTCGAAAGTTATTATCTTAAACACCTCTCCAAACGAGGGAAACTTATTTATAATGTTGGTGTTAGAACTGCCATTTAAATGTATAAAGAACCCCAAAGAAATCCTTTGTGATTATACACAACCCCTAAGTCGGCCTTGTCAATGTGCATGAGAGGTCCCTTCATCATTTGTTTTGATCAGAGTTGTAGAACTATGTAAAAATACAAGTTTATGGTTGCACGTCACAAATCAGTGATTTTTTTTAAGGCAAATTGTTGCAATATTTGTTATTTTCGTTGAGAAAAAGCTCGGAAAGAAATATGTTTTCTCAATGTAAACTGTGTATTCTCAACAAAAATTTGCCTAGTCTTAAATCAGAAAATTGAACAAAAACCATGAGTTGTTGTTACATGATGGCTTCCTATGATAAAGGTTGGATGACCTGATGAAAATAATAGGCTGCCTAGGATACAAGGTAGGTCTAAAATACATTGGGTATTTTTTAAAAATTTTGGAATTTCCCATCATTTAAAAAAAATTAATATGTTTTTTCACAATTGAGCATTATCATCAGGGTCCGATTCACACTTGGAGCATTGCATAATCATATATGTTCACACTTGAGCCAACAACATAGGCCACACTAGAGTGCACTATGAACTCACGAATGTCTTGATGCACTCCACAATATGGGCACATAATGCTGGGGTCTTTTACATGGGATCATGTTGACAAGTGTAGAATTTTGCAATCTTAAAGACCCAAATGTACAAGCTAAATGTTGAACTGTTTATTGTCCACTTTGATGAATGTGACACAACAAAATGAAAGTAGTGGTGTTGGTAATCAATTTGTGGCATTTGTGGATTTGCATATTCACAATTTTTTTGTGGTCTGAGTGTTCTCGGGAAAGGGGAGATGGAAATGAAATACCGTAGTTGGGGAATGGAGATCAGGTGAGTTGAGGGTTTCATCTCTAATTGCTCTGTGGTGGAGCTGATTCTTGGATTTACATCAAAAGTTTAACAGAATTTTCTCTCTCCAGTGAGCACACATCTTCTTAGTTGATTCAATAATGTGAAGATTTATGCTCCTTTGGCAGATCTATACCTTTGTTTGTGCACTGTGCTGGTTATCATAATACTACTACTACCATTGATCATTGATGGTACCATCTCCTTATAGCAACAGCAATGAGTTGTATCAGTGGTAAGTAAAGCCCAAGGCTGTAAGCTTTACTGGAACAAATGTGGACCCAATTCTAGTTTCTGGTAGAGCCCATGGACACAAGACCCATCATCATATATGTTTCTCTATTTTCCATGATACCCACTGGGTACCTGCCAGGTATCCTGGGAAACACAAGAAAAAAAATGGGGTGCCACTTTTTGAAAAGCAGAATGATCCCCAGACAATGTTTATTGGAATCTAAAGATACCATGAAGACAAAATGGTCTCTGAAATTGGAAAGAATAGAGGTCTGATCATTAGGCTTTCCTGCACCACTTTGAACAAATTGTCATTTGGTACGCATTCATGGATGTTGATTCTGCAGAGATGTCCGCTCCAAAAGTTGTTTCTAGAGGCTGAGCTTATTTTGAAATAAGTGCCTTGTTGCAATCTTCTGGACTAGGTCTCCAAGATTTGGCACCCCACCCGTAAAGACCTCATCGGATTTCAATTCTGGGTGCATTTAGAGAGTGCATTGCACATCTCAGATGCTTAAAAACTCTCAGGGCATCTGAGAAAATGAAGAGCTTTTAGGCATGGGAATTCCATTATACAAAATGCCCACATGATACTTGACAGGTACCCACCAGATACCACCGAGCATCAGACACAAAACAAAAAAGAAAATCGAGTGCAGTCTTTACACGCTTGGTAAAGCCCCTACACTCATCAGGCTCAAGCTAGCATCACCTTGCACAAGCTCTTATTCCAGAAAACCCATCGCCTTGGGCTTTTACCCTACACTTTTAACACCTCAATCATGAAAGATGCTCACACTCATATCACTTCACGTACAAAGTCTTCTTCCTCATGTGCTACTCTTGGTGCAGGGTTGTAATTGACAATGACATGTGCAAAGATGTTATGGTGACCTGAAGGTAGGTTGCCATCTCTTTCTGGAAACCGGTAGCATAATGTCCATAGTTCCTTCCGTCTCCCCTTACGATTATGAATTTCAAACAAGGGGTTTTACAGAGCATGGTGTGCGGGGACAACGCAGCACAAGTATTTATTTGTCCTCATTTGTCCTCATTTCCATGTATGAGGCAACAACCAAGCATCTCTTCATCCTACGCACAAGGAAACTTCTTCACATGACTGGGCAGGGCAGTTTGGCAACAATTCTAAGGGTTTCTTTCCATTAGGCTGCTCTGATCACATCGAAAACCCTCCCTCCCCGCACACTAACCAATTGCTGTACGTAGAGATCCTCACAACCTCTCTTATTTTACTGTTCTAGGACTGTACAATTAGGTGGCCCTTCTGCAGCAATTGAAGATCTACGAAGCTAGAGCACTGGTGCTGTACACGAGGAAAGCACCTCCGACAAGTAGACCTCCGAGAAGAGTAGCCCAAATTGTCAAAGCCGGCGTTCCTGTATCCAAAAGATCGATCATAAGAGCACTGGTTTCCGCTAAATTACCAGCGAAAGTGAAATCTAGGCGAACAGGACGTCTGACTGCACGCACCACTTAGATCTAGATGGAATTGAACAATAATTGAGAACTAAGGTTTTATTTGGACTTTGGCGGCAGATCTTACCCCCGGCGTAGGAATCGCCACTTGAAGACCATTCTTCCCGCGCGTAGATTGGACTGCACATGTTTCAGATCTCCCACCATGTCAGCATGATCTGGGTAAGGAAGAGTCGATTTCACCATAAATGGTCGCACGACACAAATGATCCACGATGTACAGAAGCTGCGAGCAACCCTATATACGCCCTCGCTAGAAACTGGCAAATGAGCAAAAATTACCTGTAGCCATCTACGTTGGCGCCATACTTCTTCGCGAACTGATAAACTCCCTTTCCCTACAGTGACAAAAGCAGAATGCAAGAGAGTGAACGGGAGAGGGAGCCACAGGTGGAAACGAACGTAAAAGAGGTGCAACAGCAGCAAGAAGATCTACAGACTTTTAAGTTTCTTTATTATTTAACCGCAATATTTCGGATGTCCAAACAGACATTTCTGCCTGCCATGTTCACTATGATTGTCGGAAGTCCAAATTTGGAACATCTCATCACGTGAGAGTGCAACTTGAAGTCAGATGAAAGGAAGAGTAAGGCATAGTATGATCACCTTGGCCACCCTGCCTGAAGCATCAACGCCCTTGCGGAACTTAACGCCGCCAGTAGGGCCTGCGACATGACCAGACCGAGTCAAAGTGCAGAAACGAGTCCAATCAAGATCGTGAAGTGCAACAAAAACATCATTATCCTTCATTTATACACCATGCAACAATCAGGGCCCGCAAACTTCAGGAAAATAATGTAGCAATCGTCAAAACCATGTCCACCTATGGCTTAAAGAACCTCTCGGCGAAATCCACGAAGCATCAAGTTCTCTCTATGTCTGTTTTTAGCCGATGTGGACAAATACTAAAGAAAACTCTAGACAAGTCAGAAGAAACATGAGTCCGAACTCGATGATCTAGACGAACATTCTTCCGTGATCCTGTTCGCAAATGCATACGGAAAATCGTGCATGATCTTCCTAATAAGGTTCCATTTGTATGCAGATCGAAGCAAGAACGAACACTTGACGGGAGTCGAGACAAAATACGTAAATCCAATCCTTGATTGCTCACCGAAAGGTTCCTTGACATTAACTTTCTTGCTGGCGACCACTTGGAGCGGAATGGATCTGCGCCGGACAGATTTAAAGGCAGGCAAGCCCTGGGGCAAAGTACCAAGAAAGGGAGACGCAGTAGAAGTAATGCTCATGGTCGCCATCGCCGCTGTGTGTCCTCTTCTGTTTCCTTACGATTTCTGCACAAGAACCGCAGTTCTTTGGCAATTCTCTCGCGCACTGAGACTTCCTCTCTTGGCAGGACGCCGTGTGTAAGTAGCGCTTCTTTATGCGGGATCCAGGTCCTGATCGATTTGTCGTCTTGCCAGTGGCCCCTCGAACTGGAACCACGAATGCCAATAAAACTCTTCATCTCAGGTCACCAAAAATCTTCAGGATCTGGAACAGAAACCTCAAAGCTGGGCCGGCGACGACTACGAGGTCAGTTTGTTGCACTTTGCACCGCCATCCGCAGAGGAATCGATCCAGGTCCTAAAATTGCCTTCTCGCCAGTGGCCCCTCGAACTGGAACCACGAATGCGAATAAAACTCTTGATTTCAGGTCCCCAAAAAAATTCAGGACCTCAAAGGTAGGCCGGCGACGACTACGAAGCCAGTTGCCACCACCAAAGCAGAGGAATGGATTCAGGTCCTGATCAATTGTCGTCTGGCCAGTGGCCCCTCGAACGGAAGAGCTGATGCAGAAAAACTCGTCGTCTCAGATCCCCAAAACTATTCAGGACCTGGAACAGGACCTCAAGGGTATCACGGCTCTGAGTACCAAGTCGGTTTGCAAGACACATCGCAGAGGAATCAACCACGTGGCCAGTCGTCGATGGATGGTAAGCGTGGCCGCAATCCACATCGTCCAATGAAAAATGGAGTTCATCCAGATCCTATCCAATCTCTATAGTTTACGCGTGGGCTTGTTATCTCTGTACCATTTGCTGCACTTGCATGCTTACTTCTAGAATTTGCCCATATTCTACTCCATCCTTTGTGATTATGAAATTATTTTATACAATTTTTTTAATAATTTGTGTCTCTTTGTGAACTTGTGTCTCTTATTGGGTAGCCCCCATTATTAGTTTTCTATTCTCAATTTGCTTGGCTCCTTCAGGGGGGGGTCTGGGCATGCAAGTTTTGCAATGATGTTTGCAATGGTACAATATTTAGGGTTGTCCTAGGGCTACAAAGGATATACAATGCAAAGCATTAGAGTTGTATTTCATATTCTCAACTGACTTCATATTCCAAGGTATTCGAGCCCAAGTTGTTTATTTGTTTGCATGATGTCCGAACAAAGTCCCAACATTGATTTACTTACTTTCCAAAGGATTCTCCAAAGTCATTCATGTGTTGCTCCAACATGCCCCCAAAGAGCCCTTGCACCTATTCAATTGCATGTAAGTGGGAGATCCAAAAGATTGATCTTAGCATATTTGAACAAAAAATAAAGGCTTCAAAACTTTCCATCAATGGCATTGTTGGATCTAAAATTCAATGGTAGTCAACTCTTCAATTAGATCCAAAAATGAAGCATTTTGACTTGGAAATCCACCCCATGTTTTCAATGGCATGTTTTTTTGAAGATGATGGTGGATTCACATGTGAAGTGGAAGAATATGTCAAGTCTGCATTAAGGGCCATTTGTGGGAGCCTAAATGCACACAAGCAAAGGTTATTATGGGATGACAAAGGCACATTTTTCCCAATTTGAATGTCACAAGTTCCCAATCCCAAAATCAAATATGAAATTAAATGTTCTATGGTTTTCCTCATTAATTCAATGAATTTTTTTGTTCTTTTGTCAGATTGGTTGATAGTTTAAATTAAATTACAATGCAATCATAACTCAATTCAATTCAATTGCATTTGAAATTTTTAATTGTACTATGCTTTACACTGTGAGTAAAAGTATCAAACTAAAAGCTTGAAAATCCTATATATTAGATCCTATACATTTTCGAGAGATGTGTGTTTAGTAGGTATGTGCAATTTTTTTAAAAGTCAAAAAATATCATTTTAGATGTTCAAAAAACATGACACCTTAATTCCCTCAGACTTTGAATGGGGGAAAAAAAAAATGCAATATGTTGTACAAATCAACACCAAGACATTTGTGTCTAGATGCAAACATTGGATTTCTGACTATGCAACACTTCTAATGCATGATCTCCTTTGCCAAAAGCTTTGAAGTCTCTGCTTCAGGATTCAAACCAGAGCAGTTTTTTTTTTTAATGTAATTCTAATTTCCAATTTCATACAATGCCTTCCATTGCTTGAACCTGCTCATTTGACACAATGGGTGAGATAAATGGGGACAATCACAAGTCTCTTCACACTTTCCAGAAGAGTTCACAAGACCTCATGAAAAATTTACAAACAGTTTCCTAATCATGACTTAATAACTTTGGTTCACTCAAATTCCATTTCATTTCTGTTCCTTCACTAACAAACCCAAACAAACCTTTAGCACTAATAAGACATACATACATGCTCTTATTTGGGGCTTCATGGGTGGTGTGCAATTCAACCACAATGGAAGAATGTCAAAGAGTTGCATGCGAGTGAGTTCAAGGCTAAATGCAATCACTTGTAATCAATTGCTCGTGACATTGGCTGTTCAAAGAGAGTTCACAAAATGGAAGCTAAGTTACCAATTGACAGAGGTTTTGCATTCCATTTCCACACTCCTAAGAGTTATATCTATGATAGGCTCAAAAAGGCCAGGGAGATTGTGAAGGGTGCTGACTGGAATTTATTTTCACACAACCATCTGCAATTAGATGTATACGTGCATGCAATGCATATGGAAATGCCTGACGGATTGATGATATTGGAGCAGGTACTTAAATGAGAGATGGAAGAAGAAAACTGTGAATGCAGAGCATGGTGCCAACATACCATCAGGAAGGGAAAGAATGTGGTGGTGAGCAAGGTTGTTGACCTCAATACAAATTCCAGAATTGAGCCCACATGGCCTCTTGATCGAATGTGAACTGATGATGAAACCTTTGGTGCACGCTGGGCCTCTCCTTTTCACTGCCTTGCTGGTTTCTAACCTTCTAGCTCTCTTGTTTTCCAAAGAAGCACAAGTCATTATTTAAATATGGATGTAGGAGAGTGTTCTATATGTTTCCCAAAGCACATAACTTCATGTCTAAAATGGGGCTTTGGTACCCCCTCTGCCTTTTTGCAGAAGTGAACATCAATCACACATGTAGTGGATGTCATGTGTCGAAAAGGGCACTGAAGAAGGTCAATATGTAAGTGCTGCCCCAATCCAAAATAAGGTGATATGAGCTTCACTAACTGATTTGCAATTTCCATATTCCTTTAAAGACTTGCAGAACTGCTGCTGGTGGCAGCTTATGGTGCTCAGAGCTTGAAATGTCTTTTAAATAAGATGAATAATGAGGATGCTTCATGACCTTTCAGCCAAATCGTTACTGGTTTTCCTCACTCTGTTGCCCCATGGTTTGTGGCTGAGGTAGAGGTGATCTGTTAGATATGGCATCAGGAAGATAGGCTATCAACATACTCTGAGACCATGGAAGGTGGTTATGCTCATCTGGTTAGTACTCAACCTTTGTCCTCCGCAGGGCTCTTGGCTTTGAATGCATGGGCATTAGTTGCAAAATCTGCAACAAAGACATGAGAGAGACCCCTAATCACTGCCTCATAGAATGCCCCAAAGCAAGATTGCTTTAGAGAGCTTATTAGTATTTCTCTAGGAATATCTGGGATTTGCCAAATACATGGAATGCCATTTGGCCTCAAATTCCCCTTGAAGACTGCTTTGCGCACCAAGAAAACAACAATTTCAGCTGAGCTGGTGACAATCAGCACAACTCTAAGAGCATTCCCACTAGTGCCCTGCACAGTATGTTTTGGACAAAGAACAATCAAGCTTATGCCAGTTTGTGGTAGTAAAATGGCTTTGTGTGAGCATATTTGCAGAGGATGTCATGCCTGCAAAAGGCACTCTTGATGGGCCAGACAGAATGACTCATCTAGGTGGTTTTATTTTTGTAATCTCCCACCTTTTACTATTCCAGATTTCATGTTTATGGGTCCAGGGGCTTGAGAAACATTAAGTAAGCCATCTGGGATGTGAGAAATATTGTTGGAGGCCCAAAGTACACTTGAGATGGGCGGAGCTGCTCTAAGGATTTGGAGGAGGATCAAACTCGTTAAAGCTATAGTTCTCACTTTGGTGGTTTCTCTTATAGTAGGCAAACCTCTCAATGTTTTGCATTATTTCATTTTATTCAATCTTTGGTCTGAAAGATGTAGATTACAAAGATGTAGATTACATTTTGATGGCCTCAATATAATGAGCTTGAGAACCCTGAAGCAAACTTCCTTTCTGAAAGTGGACATGGCTCAAACCCACATATGCATATGTGGGGGAGGACTATGGATGAAATTACATGAAAAGCAATGAATATGGGATTGGCTTCGTCTTGAGATTTAGCTCCATTGAAATCCATCTAGATCTAGAATTTGGTCAAGATTGGGGCTTAGATCTTAAGCAAGGACTAACTATGATGGACATGGCCTAAACAAATCAAAGAGATGACATACAAATTTGGATGAAATTGAGTCGAAATTAGACCTACATTCGTTGAAATTAATGTCATATTAATTATATATTTATCATAATAAAGGTATTATATTTCAAATGTTTATTTTAATTTATATTTAGACCAAGATCATGCCAAGATGGACAAAGCTTTAAACAAAATTGAATAGATGATTTGAAAACTTCAATCATTTATTGAATCACACCCTTCAAGGCCCTTATGATCACACACCCCTTCATCCTCCCAAGGTGTTGGTGGTTCCCATATCTTGCTAAAACTATGGATTTCATGCGTAGAAGAGTTAAATGTATAATATGGATTGATAATTTGTGAGAATTTTAGAGGACCGATGGAAATGGTAGAAAGTAACCATTATTTTGCAAAGTAAAAACCCGGGGTTTAGGGTTAGTTCTTGTGACCTAGACCCGAGCTGACGTCATGTTGTTGAAACTAATCTGTGGAACTAATCTTTTGCTAGATATGAAACTGAAACTAAAACTATGAACAAATATTCTTGAAAACAAAGTCAAAATATTTAGATAGAAAAGTTGATTTATTTTTTTCCAAAAGTTAATAAGTAGGCTGAGCTTTATAGTTAAATATTAATTTTAATTAATTGTTGAACTTTTTACTTACATACACCCTTGTTTTAATTTGTTATAAAAATTTGTACCCATATAATCTTTAAGCATTGGTGAGTGTGTATAGTGTGTACATGAAAACTAGGCACAAAGGTTCTTGAATTTGAAAAAATGTGTTAGAATTGGAATCATAGTGTCTAAAAATTGAAAAAAAAAAACCCTCACCTAAAGATCTCCATGTAAATTTCACAATGTCAAAGCCAAGATTAATTATTGCATATTGATCTATATGATTTATATTATACATGCATGTTTTGAATAACATGAAAATGAATAACTTTTGTCAAAGACACATTCTCAAATTCATAATTTTCAAGGTCAAAAACACATTTGTTTCATTTATTTTAAACACCAATTTCAAGTTCTTTTGTTTTTTTTATCATCAATATTTAGATCCCTCCCAATTTTGAGGATGATTGATGCACATTTGATAACAAAAAATGTTTACAAAAAATAATTGTCCGCAATTGTTTTGAAAATGCAAAAAGACTCTTGAAACATCATCTATTTGCATCAAGTGTTGAACATTGAAACTTTACAACTAATGTAACCTAAAAAGAAAAATAAATTACAATCTTATTTATTATGTTCCCATTGTGATTTTTTTAAAGATACAAAATTACAATTTCAAACATTTTCCACATACCATGTGGTTCCTTTTACTATGTTTGCACCCCATGTTAAAAAGATAAAAACCACAAATCTCTAGAAGGTTTTTTACCTAGCACTTTGATTACATTTGCTTGAATTCAGAAGCTACTTTTCCACTAAACTCATGTGCATTAAAAAAGACAAAAAAACACAAGTTATTTAAATTGCTTATAAATACACAACTTTGAAAGATGTTTGCAAGATAAAGTGGGATCAATTTTACTTGATAAATTGTTCATAAAAAATCCATTTGATAGTATTGAAATGGTAGTTTACTATGATATAATTGTTTGAATGAAGGATAACAAGGTGGTTAACTAAATAATAAATATTATATGAATAAAAGCCCAATTAAATAACTTTTTAACATAAATATTTATAGAAAAAAGCAACAAAATTATTTAAATAATGATTGTGGTATGGAAATTAGAAAATAAGGTTCAATTTAAGACATTCAAAAGTCCATAACTTTTTTTGGGTTAATGTTTTTTAATAATTTTCTTGCAACTGTGTTCCTATTGATCTAATATATCATATATTGATTCCCTATAAAATATCCCAAAAAAAGTCCATTAACAAAAAGGTGCAAATAAAATAATAAGAGTTAGACCTACCTACTTGGGTGTTTGTTTAGTTTAGAATATTTCCAAAATATCCTAGGAATATTTTGTTTAAAAGTTGGAAAAACTAAAATTTGACCCATGAAAATGTTGTAATATACTATTATGTAAATATCTGTTTTAAAAACCTCCTTCAAAATATGTCATGTTTAAAAAATCTTTTCAAATTTAAATTTTGTACAATGTTTAATGATTTTTTTAAAATATTTTATCCTCATTAGACTCATTCCAAATCATATCACATGTTTCAATAATATATTAGAAACATTTTCATGAATTTTTTTGAATGATTTACAACATTAATGTAATTTTTTACATTAAAATATGAAATTTAAAGCATTGGTTGCAACTAATTTGGTTAATGTTAATATGATTACACTCAAAAATGTATTTACATGAAGCCACAAACAAAAGTCCTATGCATATTTCTCTACTTAAAAAATTAGTTACTCTATATTTTATGTATATATGTTACAACTTTTTGTATAGATTTTTATTCAAGTTGACAATTTTAATTCAATGGTAAATTTGTCATAATGATGATTTTATGGTATGTTAATGGCATGTTAATGCATGACATTCTATTAAAAAACAATAATGTGATACAAAAAGTGATCAACCTTATTTTGTAACCACCTCAAATGTCAAAATTGTTAAGAAAAAAACACATAAAAAATGGTAGATTGCTTCAAATGCCAAGGGTGGACTACAAATTATATATTGCACTTCCATTTTTTTTTAAATATCACAAAATTTCAGGAATCTTTCACATTCAACCTCATCTTCAAACTTAACATTGAGTTTTTTTTTTAATTTTTATTCTACCTTGCATACACTTGCAAGGTTAAAAGACGTAAGACACTTAACCCATGGAGCCAATGGTCAATGTTTTTTTATCAAAAATCAAGAATTTCAAAGTGGTGAGTTTTAATTCCATTTCAATTTGGCTAGCTTTAAAGTCCCAAGAATTTCTCTACCCAATTGAACAACAATTGGAAACTTATGTTCTTTTATGCATCATTAAGTCAATGCACACTTGCAGTTTTTCACATCACAACCACGGCAATACCACTTATATCACTTATGTTTCAAAAATCCAACAATGACATATTATGGGCCTTTTTTTATGTCCAAAGATTGAACTTGTGTTTGTGAATGTAAGAAACATTCAATCAAAGGTAGGTTACCCATATTTTTTCAAGGTGTTACTCAATACTGCAAAGAAAAATTCTTTAACAAAAACCTTTTTAAACAAGAACACCTTCCTCAGGCACAATTGGTATGCAATTTGCAAAAGCAAAATAGACTCAATGGTCTTAATTAATGGCAAAAAACCTTTGATACCCTAGTGGTATGCATAGGTGTATTAGGAAACTTTTGAAAAATATGTGTACTATTTCTAAGTTATATTAATGATATAATGGGGGTATGTTTCCATTGGTGTATCAATAAAATTATATTTAGTTTTTATTTAGACAAATTGCCTACTTACCTAACCTTGTTTACCTCCCTATCTAGCCTAGGTTACTTACCTACCTATTAATTAATTGATGATTAATTAGTTACACTTATTTTTTAATTAATTGATAGCTATTAGTTCATACTTAGTATTTATAGTTAATATTTCATAATTATTGAGTATATTAGTTAATTATTTATTTTTATATGAATTATCTTATTAATTACTTATAATCAACTCATTACTTAATTATTATTTGATTCACACTTATTAATGTAATAATATTGTAGTTATTTCTTTATTTATTTATGAATTATTCATCAATAATGTATAATTAACTCATTAGTTAGTTAATTATTGGTTAGTAATAATTATTAATTAGTTAATAATGTAATTATTATTATTTCAGAAATTTTAATTTATAATTTATTATTATTATTTTAATTTATTATTATTTAGATATTAATTACTTATTTTTTATTTATATTTATTTATATGATTATTTTAAATTATTAATGAAATATATAACTAAATGAATTTAGTTAATTGATTATTGTATAAATACTAATTAATAATTAGGTAGTTATGTATTTACTTAGTTATATAATTTACAAAATTAAAAAGGAGGACAAAATATATGAACTTTCTAGTTGCAACCTAGTTTGCAACTAAGTTGCACCTTCAATTTTTATCCCATATGTTTTGTCCTCCATTTCCATCTTCATAACTATATAAAAAGGAGGCTTTGTCCTACACTTGCACATAAAAAAACACATGTCAATTGAGATGAGCCAATCAAAGAAGTTTAACCCTTTAAAAAGTTTAACCCTAGAAGTTAAACCCAAAAAAAATTTAAAATAATTTCCTACCTCCTTAACCTACCTACCTACGTACCTATCTACCTAGTCCAACCTACCTACCTACCAAATATTAAATTTTAATTCATTTTGACCAAAATCCAAAAATGCCACATGGCATATTGGTATTATGCCATGTGTCAGAATCTTAAACCATTTAAATTAAATGATGATAATCCATTATCTATTCTTAAAACAATTTTTTTTCAAACCTTTTTCATTTGCCATGTGTCATTATGTAAGTTGTTGATTTTTATGGCAATATATGGATTACATACAATAGTATATAAATGGTGAAGTATTTGTTGACCATTGATTTCATCCACACTTGGAACTAGTGTCTTATGCAACTTGGTTAATGCAACTAAGTAAATTTCAGTAGCAAATGTCTTTTGCAACTAAAATAAGGTTGCAAATGGTAGTTGTTTGTTTCTAGTTTTCCTCTAGTGTTATGACCTAAGCAATGAAGCCTTTGTAGAACTTGGTGTATGAAGGCCATTTTCTTTGGGTTGATCATGTCATTATGCTAAACTATGCATTGCATGATTTGACTTTTATTTAAATCAACAAGTGGATTATTGTTCACCTTGTAAAATGCCCATGTGGGTGAATTCTTGTAGTGTGGTTTCCGAGCCTTTCTTTACTTTCTCAAATTCCTAAATGCACCTCTTGCAAGATAGCCTCATTAGGTCCCCATCACCAACAACATAAAAAAGGCGTTCTTGTTCTACATTGTGGATGTTCATGATGCTAGTATTGTTACCATATATTGCCAAGCCCATATGGATACCATAAAAGTAATTGGCACTTGGTTCAAGTTGCACATACTATTATCTAAAATTGAACATTACATGAGAGGGCAATAATGAATTGTGAATAAGTCTATGCATCATGAGAGAAGTAACAATAAAAGATTGGTGAGAACCAAGAAAAGCATGCAAGTGGTGAGAACAGACAAGGAGGTGAAAGAATAAATAGGTGATAGAAAGCTAACCTAATTGGAAAGAAATGACTTCAAATTTTGGCTTGCAAGTTGCAACTAACCAAATTGGAGACTAGCAACATGAGCAAAAGCTAAGTATCAAAAGAAAGTAATAAAAAATAACACCTATGAAAATTGCATGAAACACTTTGAAATTACTAACAAGAAGAATTTTTTAAAATATAGGTGTACAATTTAATCTATTTTTAAATTGTACATTTAAACCATTTAAAACTTACACATAGAGTTTGGTGAGAGGGTTCAAACATGCAAACACAACCCACACCCACACTATTTTGTGATGTGGTTATTAAGGAAACATGACAAGGCTTTGTTCATTGTCCATATTTTTGTTGCAATTGCTTCTTTACAAACCAAATTCCAAATCAAATTCCAAGTAGATTATAAATCAAAATCAAAATAAGTTTGTGTTAGTTTTCCAAATCATCATAATTAGTTTTAAATATTTTCTAAATTAAGAATCAATTTTCTACTCCATCCATAGTTATTTAAGATTAAAATTCTGGAATTATGATATATTTCTAGAAAATTGGTATTAAAACACCAAAATTGATGATAAATAATAATTTATTGGAACCATGAAAAGTTAGCTTCAAAAACCTTAAAAAACTTGTGTCAATTGGTGTTACAAAAGGACTATTAAGATTGGTAACAATGCTAAGAAAGTTCTTTCAACATCTTTTTTTTTTTGAAACATTTCAAACTTTACAACAAGTTTTGTCAATACATAGTAAATGATAGCACATGAAAAGGTTTCCATTTCACATTAAATTTCCATGTGATTTGTTTTCATCCATACAATTTTAAAAACTAGTTATGACAATAATAAGTTGTGTTTTAATGACTACACAAAAGAAAGAAACAATGCAATTTTCAATGAAAAGCTTAAAGTTCGTATCTCACCTAGTTCATTTAGGTCAACCTCATTTATAAACACCATACTTTTAAGTAAAAAGGAAGAAGTTATCAACAAAAATTTCCTTTAAATGCCAACATTCCAAACTTTGTCACATTCAAAAGGAAACCAAGAAGGAGAAAAGGTGTGATAATGTGGCAATATGCATGCTAGCTCTTGCATTGTCAATCACTCTCAAACTCAAAAGCAAGCTTCAAAAACCCTAGACCTTAATAGGAAAATCAATGATTATCAAAAATGTAACTTGAAGCTTTGTTTTTTACAAATAATGTAACCTTAACCTTGGCCATTTTTTGGTGTTGGCTTTAGGGAACACCTAGTTTTTTTTTCCCCCATGTAGAATCTGAAGGTTACCACAAATCCAAGATTTGTCAAGGTAAAGCAAGGTGCAATTTTTTTGCAAGTTCACCTCTAACTATTATATCCCTATGTACCTAGTCAAAAAACCACCCAACACCAATTCCAAAACTTTTTAAATAAATTGAACAATTTTTTTTTCCTAAAGAAACCTCAAAATTTAGGTACCTTCTATTAAAACTTTTTACTAAAACATCTAAATAAGCTTCTAGATTTTTAAATATATATACTAATATTCCAATTAAAGTTTTTTTCCTTCAAATTAAAAGTTCTTGAATATTAAGTTTCAAGTTTTTGGCAAGGGGTTGGTCTTGGTAATGGATAGGGCTTAAGATTATCCATTAGGGTTGTCAAAACAAAAATAAAAATTGGTCATTATAGTTACAAGGTCAAGTAATATTTAGGTATTGAAAGCAAGGTCAGGGCCAAGGTAGGGTATGTATAGCCATAACAAATGTACCATCAAAGATTACCTAAATATTTTAGAGAACCGCCCAACACTAGTAAATACCTTGGCTTGAGACAAAAGAATAGGCGATCTCATTGATGGCCATTGCCTTCTTTTGTTTGACACCTAGCAATAATGGGCTTACCTTGCAAGCTATCTAACAATGTTAGGTAATTTTCTTTTTTTCAAAGAACTAACGAGCTCATATAGGGTAGACCGGCCCATCATCGATCGACTGCCTATGACCAAACACTTATTTATACTTTCATCATATGTGTTTCATTTTGAGTGATTTAAAATGTTATGGGAATGTTGCTTCAAGCTCTAAAAATCATCTTTGTATAGGAAAAGGTTTATTTATGGGAACCTTACATATTTGAAGCCCTTAACCCAAGGCCGTGAGGTTGAGGGATCAAGGCCAAAAATCCATAAAGTTCCCAAAAAGAAACCTTCTATGGTGTAAAGAAACACAAGTTTTTCCAATTTGTTTCCATTGTCTTTCCAAAATTTTCCCATCCTTTGCCCTAAACCTAAAATAGTCGTTTTAGTTTTTTCTTTCAGCTAATTAAGTTGTCATCATTTTTTTTGTTTTTTTTATGCTCAAGGCTGCTTCTATTATTTGTGATTTGTTTTTTCAATTGTTCTTTCCCTAGCACAATGTTATCCTTTGTCGTGAAATTCAACTTTTGTCCCCATGGGCCTTCTTTTATTCTTACTTTCCTATTCATTGCAACACTACATCATTGCAACACTTATGTAACATTTTTGCACATTTGTTCCCGCTTCTTTATTTATTTATTTATTTTATTTTGGTTATTTGCATATTTTTGTCTCTTTTTTTTCTTTTAAAACTTGTGTTGTTGTTTGAAATTGTTGTTCCTTGTTGGATTTTGTGTAAGTGTTGATGAATGGCTTTGTCTTTTTTTGGTTATGAATTTTTAATTTATGTGCAAGTGTTCCTTGTTTATGTGTAGGCATTTCTTGTTCCTCTTGTATTGGTGTTGTTTAGTTTGAGTTTGTTTTGCTCTAAAACATTGCACCATCATTTTTTCACAGTGTATATACTACTCTATAATTTAGTTTTTATCTCGTACAAGTGCACACAACATCAATTTCGTCTTTTTTCTTCCTAATCTTGTATTATCTTCTTTAATTCATTTTGAATTTTTTTTTGCATGTTTTGTAGGTGTTTTCGTTGATTTGTACATTTCTTTAAATTTTTCGTTCTAGTGATGATCATATGTTGCTACAATTTTTATTCATTGTTTGCTTTCACCGTGCAAAATCTTTTTTTTTAAAACATTGATTCATTTTTTTTCATTGTCAAAAGGTGGAATTTATATTTTGTGTAGGTTATTTTTCACTTTCATTTTCTTTTTTTCCTTCCTCTTAATTTTGCTCCAATGGCATCTGATGAACTTGCTTTCAAGAAGCAACAAACAATAGATTTCTATGTTGAAGAATCTATGTATTTTTTCCCTCCATTGTTTGATTTACTTAATGTGGGTCATGATCCAAAATCTACCAAATCATGGCCTACTACACCATCTACTCCACCTACATCTATTCACATTAATGGAATTGACGTATTATGGTCTAACAACACTTCAAATATTCTTTTACAATTAGCTAACTATGTTCCTTTTCCCAAGTCAAGTGTTCAACCACAATCTATTGAACTTTTTTCCAATTTTTTCAATCCTTTTGTTCCTCTTTCTATTGAGGATTTTGATTGTATAGTTGCAATAATAGTTATTTCAAATCATGTTGTAGTTGCTCCTAATGTCATATAATTACCAATCTCTTTCTTTTCTCTCAAGGTATATTCAAATTTTTATTTCCTTGATATTGATAAGGAATTGGACAATGTGAACAAAGGTAGTCTCCATGTCATTAAACATGTCAAACTTTGGGCCAGTAATGCATTTGATGATTTAGATAGTTTTGGGGTTATGGTACGGAAAAATCAATTTTTGACCTATTTGATTTTGTGAAAGAACTTGCGGAGATGTTTTCTTTATTTGTTCTGCTAGTGGCAAAAAAGACAATGGTCTTTACCCTTGTACTAGGTATTGTTGTAATTTATATTTCTATTATTTAGGTTTTTTTGTTTTAGGTTTTTATTTCTTTTTAGTTTTTTTTATGAGTTTCTAATTCAATACTTGTTTTTTGTTGTGATGCAACATCCAAGCCTTGATTAGAGGCATTGGAGGCTAATCAAACAAAAAGAAGAATTACGAATTGTCGAGTTGGGTAATGCACAAGCAATCCCCTTCAACATGTTTTCTGGTCCCAAGTATCATTGGGTGAAACTTGCTGATGACAAAACTACACTGGAGGCCTTCAACACTAGTCTTGGGAAGGTCATAAAAAAGTACGACATTCTATCAATTGTAGAAAATCGAAAAATGCTAGCATAATTGATTTTTCAACCAACTTCACCTTTCGAATTGAATCTCAAATTTGGGTACTTTTGTATCCTAAACTTTTACATTAGAAATTGTTCTAAATTATACAATCTTGATTTTGATGAGTTCACATTGTTGTTTCTATCGATAGGTTTGGTCCTTAGTAGAAGCTAAGGAGTGTCAAAAAATTGGTGAATTGATGTCACTCATTGTTTTACGTATCGACATCGTCCTTCAATCAATTGTTTGATCAAAGATGTGATTACGACTTACAAGGAAATTATGAAGCACCATCCTACCATTTGACCTTCTAATAAAGCAATCCATACCCACTTTTTCTATATCCCAAACCCAAATGAAAACATGGTGATGATGTTTGGTTCATGACAATTCCAATTGGTCACAACTAGTTATGATAATCATGGACAAGCTGATTATCAACTTCCTTGAGTTGAAGGAGAAGATACTTTTGAACAAAATCGAGAGAAGAGTCGACATCACTTGAATGGAAAAGGCTCTTGTTTTGTGGGAATATGGGATGGAGGTTATTGGCCACAAGGACCCAATTTCATATGGCAACTGAGTATTTCTTCTTCATTCTTTACATTGTTGTTTGGTTTTGAATTTTGTTGTTAATTTCCATTTCCAAGATCTTTTTTTCTTATTTTTTCAAAATTATGTTTCCTTTTTTGTTTCTATTTCAATGCTCACATTTTATTTATTTTGTAGGTATAATAATATCAACGATCATCTTTGGGACATAGCTTTTCAACAAATTATTAGCATGGAGCTGAAAGATGGTCATTTTCTATAATGTGACGAAACCTTCAGTGAATAAAAACAATCATTTGAAAAATTCAAGATTTTGTGTTTTTTTGTACATTTTTAGGTTTTGAAAGTTTTTTGTTTTAGTATTTTATTTTATTTCAATAAAATTGTAAGTGGCCTTGTTTGCAAAGCTCAAGTGTAATTTTTTTTTAATTTAAAAAATTAGGGTTAGGTTTTATTTGGCTTTAGATAATTAGTTTAAAATTAGGGTTTGATTATTCAAGATAAATAATGTTTAGGACTTATATTTATGAGATGCAAGAGTTTTGAAAAAGAAATTGCACTTTGAAATTTTTTTAAACTTATGTAAAATAAATTAGAAAAAATGAAAAGATTTTTTTTAAAATGAAGAACTAGGGAGTAACTTACAAAATTCGTAAGGAACTCTCGTAAGCTGGGGCTAAGCTGGCCAATTCCTTACGAATTTCATAAGTTACTCAACGATCTTCTCGCGTATAACCAACCTGAAATTACACTAAGGAAAAACGCATGGTTCTTTACGAATTGCAAAGGAAAAGGAGTAATGAAAAAATAACAAGAAGGAAAATAAGCTTTCCAACTTACAAGACACGTGGGCTTTGAACCCCTCTTATGTTCAAATGTCATGGCTTTTTTATTTTGTATTCATTTTCAACGATTTAAAGTGCTATAGGAGCACCACCAGAACTTCTACAAATCATCTTGGAACTCTAATAGCAATAGAGCAACATAAAAAGAATTTTTTGGGTGTTCAGGAACCAGCTTTGGTAGAGTTGGTGGGTTGTTTTTTTGAGTTCTTAACCCCCTTTTACTTCGAGGGCCATAACTTTCTCATTTCTAATCCATTTTAGAACAATTCTTAGTGTGTCATATGTGCCAAGAGGAGAGGTTCAAGTTTGTTTGGAAATCAGAAACAACAGAGCTCTCCCCTTGGATCTGGCCTGCCCTGAGCACTTAATTGTTCGGTCACAGGCCAGTCTACCCTAGGGACCAGCAGTTCTTTGAAAAAAAAAAAACTGGTGAAAGAACCTACCCTAAACCACGGGCTCTTTCAGAAGTTGCACTCTCAGGCCACTGATTCCATCTTTGCTTCAGGCCAGGGGGGGATACTCATCTCCTGTTTTCCTTCTTGAAGCAATTGACAAAGCCCAATTAAGGACAAACAAACAATGACCTAGATACTCCATAGCAAGCATTGAAACATGAATTAGCCAAGTAAGTTGCAACTTTGAGGCTTTCTTTTTGAGGGGGAGGGGGCACAAATGAACAACTTTGAGACTTTCAATGCTTTATTGTCATTAGTGAATACGGTCAGAAAATGCCTCCATAGAAGAGCATCTGGCATGAATGGTTCAAAATCAAGAATCCAGGGTATCAATAAATTGACTCTTCAGATTATGAACTTGGTGATGCAAGTGTGCAAGTTTGTCCAATGGCCATTACAATCTCTGTGGGATTGCTCATATGTGGATAAGTTCAACCCTTTTGCTGCTGCTAACCACAATGACTTGTCAATCTAATCCCGTGAGAAGAGTCCCATTGGATGCGGAGTTCATGTAACCTTTTGGCATATTGATGAGTTCCTTATCCCATTTCTACCAACCTAATCAAATGGACCCAAGCCCATTTTATCACCTCTCTCAAAAAAGTGTTCAATCAAGGCTTCAGCTGCACAGATGGATACACTCACCTTGTGCTTTAACTAATCTCAAAGCTTCCTGAAAACATCCTTGGAATTGATGGCTGGAAGCAAGTGCAAGGGCAGAGTTGAGAACCCAAACAAACTGGGAGCTTGGATTACCACAGATGCCATGAACACACAACCTCTGCCTTGAATTGTGGGGACCCATGGCAGCAGGCCCATTGAAGGAGTCCGGAGTCAAAACCCTTCAATGTTGCTTTTGTCGGTTTTGCTCTCCAAAACTTGTGGTGGCGAACTCTGCAGTTTGCAAGTTGTAATGCTGCTGATCCTGTTACAAACACTTTGTTTTTGTTGTTCTTGTGTGGTCCATTTAACTACTTTCCAACTTGTGGCCGGTGGTGGGACATGACAAATCCGAAACCCTTTTTTTTTTTTTTTTGCCA
>Ga0116227_10007194_pt1 | contig 21904 bp, 12 predicted proteins | sample S1TSphgellanicum_FD_89693 | JGI IMG/M metagenome (GOLD analysis project Ga0116227, IMG submission 89693) | Host-associated microbial communities from peat moss isolated from Minnesota, USA - S1T2_Fb - Sphagnum magellanicum MG | ecosystem: Host-associated > Plants > Peat moss > Unclassified...
CACGGTGCGGGCGAGTTCGGCTTCGGCCGAGACCATGGCCAGCTGTGCGTCCGCCGGGTCCAGTTCAAGCAGGGTCTGGCCTTGGGTGACGCTCTGGGTGTCGTCGACATGCAGGGCAATCACGGTGCCGGGAATTTCGCTGGTGATCTGCACGATGTCGGAAGCGACATAAGCATCGTCCGTCGATTCAAAGTGGCGCGCGTAGAGGAACCAGTGCGCGGTCCATGCAACGAGGCCGACGATGACCACCAGTGCGAGGATGAGGAGTCCACGCTTGCGCTGTGCGCCATTGGTATTGCTGATTGCTGCGTTCATGAACGGGCTCCGTTGAGAGCGTTGCTGTTGTTGAAGTTTTCTGGATCAAAGCTGCCGCCGACAGAGAGCAGCAGGGTGACGCGGGCGATGGCCTGCGAAGCCACCAGGTCGATCTTGGTGCGGCGTGCGTTGAGCACGGCGGTCTCGGCATTGAGCACGCTGAGGTAACCGTTGAGGCCATTGCGATAACGCAGTTCGGCGATGCGCCAGGCGTCTTCGCTGGCCGACAGTGACTGCTCGCTTTCGGCGATCTGCTGCTCGTAGGATTTCAGCAGCGTCAGCTGGTCGGCGGTCTGCTGCACCGCCTGCAATACCGCCTGGTTGTAGCTGATGATGGCGGCGTCGGCTTCGGCGGATGACTTGCGATATTCCGCTTTCAGGCGCTGCGCATCGAAGATCGGCAGGTGCAAGGTCGGGCCACCGCCGTAGGTGCGGCCCGAGGATTCAAACAGGTTGTTGAGGCCGATCGCGGCAAAACCGGCGAAGGCACTGAGGTTGATGTCCGGATAGAACGCGGCTTTCGCAGCATCCTGCGCACTCAAGGAGGCATCGACGCGCGCACGTGCGGCGAGGACATCGGGCCTGCGTTGCAGAAGATCGATCGGCAACTGGTCCGGCAGCACCAGCCGGGTCGTCAGATCAATGCTCGGGCGCTGGATGTTGGCGTAGGCCTCGGCGCCGCGGCCCGTCAGTGCGGCAAGGCGATGCACGGCGAGTTCGACATTGGCCTCGGACTGCAGGCGCAGCAAACGGGCCTGCGGCAATGCCGCTTCAGCGGAGCGCAGTTCAGTGCGCGTATCGAGGCCGGCTTTCACGCGCTTGATGGTGAGATCCAGGATGTTCTGGCGCTGCTCTTCGGTGCGGCGTGCAAGATCGGCCAGGACATAAGACTGATCCAGCATCAGATAGGCTTCGGCGATCGTGCCGGAGAGGATGTGGCGCGCCACTTCGACATCCAGCACGGCCGCCTGGGTTGCTGATTTGGTTTGCTTGATGATCGCGGCCTGACGGCCAAAGAAGTCCAGGTCCCAGCTCATGTTGAAGCCGAGATTTCCGCGCCAGTAATGGCCACCTGCGTAGGGCGGCGGATAGATGTCCTTTTCGGGGAAGCGCTGGTAAGTCTCGGTGCCATCCAGCGAGAAGCCGGGCTGGGTGGCAGCGGATGCGGCCTGCACCTGCGCCTGCGCGGTGCGCACGCGCGTCAGCGCCAGCTCCATGCTGGGGTTGTCGCGCAGGGCATCGTCGATCAGGCGATTGAGCTGCGCATCGTTGTAGATGGTCCACCAGCCTTCTGCCGTTTTGGCGGTGTTGGGGCCGGCCAGGCCGAGCTGCGCGGCCTCAAGCGGTTTGGCCTGTGGCTCGACATGGGGCGCCAGCACGCAGCCCGAGAGGGCGACGGTGAGTGCGGACAAAGCGATGAGGTGAGATTTCACGTGGTTCTCCGGCGCGCTACTTGTGCACTTCCAGTTCAACGCGACTGACAAGCTTGCCGAGCAGGCGGGTCAGTTCGCTGACCTCTGCGGCGCTAAAGCCATCGAGGGCGGTATTCAGGCGTTCAACCACGACAGGAATCAGTGACTCCACGGTCTTGCTGCCCTGCTTGGTCAGGCTGAGCTGCACCACACGGCGGTCTTCGGCGCTGCGCTGGCGTTCCAGCAGGCCGCGGGTTTCGAGCTGGTCGATCACGCGCGTCAATGCGCCCTGGTCATGGCGGTAGTCGCGGCAGATGTCGGTGGCGGTGACGGCGAGGCCATCGCGCACCGTCATCAGGACCACCCACTGCATGAAAGTGAACTCCTTCTGGGCAAAGGCCACATCCAGGCATTCGGCCATCAGGCTGTGCGCGCGCTTGACCAGGTAGCCGATGCTGCTGCGGGCCCGGTATTTCTCGGGGGTGTAGTGCTTGACCATGTCTAATATTGCCTCAGCAATAGTTGCTTAAGCAAACATTAATCCTGCCGCAGCCAAAAGTAAAGAGGCATGTGATTCCGGGGATCAACAGGGCAGGAGAAAGGCTCGTGTCGCTCGTGAAAGCCTGTCCAGCGAGTGATTCCAGAAAGACAAAACAGGGCAGTTCCTGACAAAAACATGAAGGAAAGTGAAACGTTTTGTTACGAAATCTTGCTGACAGAGAAAAGCCATACGAACTATCAGGAAATTCCACTTAACTGCGGGAATTTCTCCTACATCGCAATTGATGTGTGCTCACTAATCTGTATGCGTAGACGAATTCCATAAGTTTTTCGCCAGGGAATTGGGCGCGGCATGCATCAAATGGGTGCAGGGTTCGTCTACGAACTATTAAGAAAAGTTAAGAAAGTGTCAGGGGCGGCTGCAAAGTTTTTGGCAAAGGGTGTGCGGCGCTCTTTGCAATCGTTGTGGCCACTCTCCGAATTACGCCAATAAGTGTTTAAGAGCATGGCTTCTGTATTGACGGTTCGTGAGCTTCGCAAGTTTTATCCCAAAGTTAAAGCAGTCAATGGGGTAAGTTTCGAAGTCGAAGAGGGACAGTGCCTTGGATTGTTGGGACCCAATGGCGCAGGGAAAAGCACAACCATCGAAATGCTGGAGGGTTTGGTCAAACCCACTTCCGGCGAAATCCTTTATCGCGGCAAAACGCTGGACGCGAACTATCGCGAGCGCGTTGGCATGCAGTTCCAGCACACTGCACTGCAGGATTTCCTGACGGTCAGAGAAAACCTCGACTTTTTTCGCTCCCTTTACCAGCGCACCATGCCGCTCGATCAACTGATCGAAGCCTGCCACCTGGAAGACTACCTCGATCGCGATCACCGCAAGCTCTCCGGCGGCCAGCGCCAGCGCATGCTGCTGGCGATCGCCCTCGTCAACGATCCGGATCTGGTTTTCCTCGACGAACCGACCACCGGCCTCGATCCGCAGGCTCGTCGCAATTTCTGGGAGCTGGTGCGCAGCGTCAAGGCGCGCGGCACCACGGTGGTGTTGACTACTCATTATATGGAGGAGGCTTATCTCCTCTGCGACGACATCGCGATCATGGATCACGGCCGCGTCATTGCCCGTGGCTCACCGCAGAACCTGCTGACCGAGCATTTCAACGACAGCGTGCTGGAACTGCCGGCGGCCGAAGTGGCCGGACGCCAGATCGATCTGCCGCTGGTTCACAAGGAAGACCGCGTTGAGATCCTCAGCTCGGACGTCAACGTCGCCGTGCGCAAGCTGCTGGATGCCGGCCTGTCACTGGCGCAACTGAAAATCAGACCGCGAACCCTGGAAGACCTGTTCATCCAGCTCACCGGCAAGGAGCTGCGCGCATGAGCAAGCGTCTATTCGCGATGGTCAAGGCGCGCATCCTCGAGGTGCTGCGCGACCGTTCGGCGCTGGCCTGGAATTTCCTGTTCGCGCCGCTGCTGGTGATCGGCATGGCAACGGTGTTCTCCGGTGGCGCGCAAACCGTGGCGAAGGTTGGCGTGATCGGCGATGCGCCACTGACCGCGCAAACCAATGCCTTCCTCGGCACGCCGGCGGTGTCGTTCTACCAGGAAACCGATCCGGAGAAGGCGATTGCCAAGGTCCAGCGCCAGCGCATCGACATGCTGCTGGACCTGCGCAGCCGTCCTGCGCGTTACTGGGTCAACAGCGAGTCCGCCAAGGGCAGCCTGTTGCAGAAGATCCTGCTGTCGACCGAGTCCGGTGCGCAGGAACAGCCGGTGACCGGTGCGCGCATCCGTTATTCCGACTGGCTGGTGCCGGGCCTGCTGTCGCTCAACATCATGTTCTCCAGCCTGTTTGCCATCGGCCACGTCATCGTGCGCTATCGCAAGTCGGGTTATCTGAAGCGGCTCAACGGCACGCCGCTGCGCGCGTTTGAATTCATCAGCGCACAGCTGCTGGCCTGCCTGATCCTGATGGTGGTGGTCAGCGGCGGCATCTTTACCGCCTGCAACCTGCTGCTGCACCTGCGCATGGAAGGCAGCTATTTCAACCTGCTGCTGGTGGCGGCGCTGGGCTCCATGACCATGATCGCCATGAGCCTGCTGGTCGCTGCGCGTGTTTCCAGCGAAGAGCTGTCGGGTGGCCTGCTCAACCTGATCTCGTGGCCGATGCTGGTGCTGTCCGGCGTTTTCTTCTCGCTCGATGGCGCGCCGGCTTTCGTACAGACCATTTCACAGCTGTTTCCACTGACCCACATGCTCGAAGCGGCTCGCGCGGTCATGTTGGACGGCGCCGGGCTTGCCGATATCGCCAAGCCGCTGGCGGTGATGACGGCGATGACCGCGCTGTTCCTTGCGCTGGGCGCAAGCAGTTTTCGCTGGACCCAAGATTAATTATTTCGACCAGCCCATGTGCTGGTTTCCAGGGATGGAAGGTGCTGTATGGACAAGCGAACTGAATCAAAGACCGACAGTGCCAGTGGGTCGTCGACGCGTGCCGCACAGTTTCTGGAAACCGGGAAATTCCGACTGTTGGCGATCACGCCGCTGGAGCGCGCCGACCTGCCCTTGGCTCAGACCTTGGCGCGGCACGATGTCGCCGTGGCGCTGGACATCGGCCGCAACGCGCAGGACTGGCCGGCGCTGTGGTCGCAGATCGCCAGTGAGCGCACGACGGGACTCGGCCTGCGTATCGCGGATGACGTCACTCCTTTAAGTAACGCGCTGCCGCATAACATCAGCTTCCTGGTGGTCGATGGCGATCCCGCGCGCTTGCCCCAGACCTGGCGCAAGCTGCCGGTGCTGGCGCAGGTCTGCTCGGTTGCCGAAGCGCGGAAAGCGCTTGCCGCCGGTGCCGCCGGTCTGATTGCCAAGGGCCAGGAAAGCGGTGGCCGTGTCGGTCAGGAAAGCAGCTTTGTGCTGTTGCAGCGATTGGTGGTGCTGGCAGCGGAGCAGGCGGGTGATCAGGAGCCGGTGCCGGTCTGGTGCCAGGGCGGCATTGCACTGAACACTGCTGCAGCCGCATTCGCCGGTGGCGCTTATGGCGTGGTGGTGGATTCGATCCTCGCCGCGTTCCCGGAAAGCAGCCTGCCGCAGGAACTCAAGACCCAGATCCTCGGCATGGATGGCAGCGAAGCGCGCGAGAGCGCGGGCTATCACGTCTATGCGCGTGGACAGCGCGAAGTCGCTGCACTGGAAAACATGGATGCCGCCACCCTGCGCGCCGCATTGGCCGCAGGCACATTGCTGCCGCTCGGACAGGACGCCGCGCTGTCGCGCCTGATCCTGGCCGAATGCTCGAACCTTGAAGCACTGGTGCAGACGCTGCGTCAGCGCATCGCCGGCCAGATCCAGCAGGCACAAACCCTGCGCGTGCTGGAAGAGAACAACGCCTGGGCACGCTCGCACGGCACGCGTTACCCGATTGCCCAGGGACCGATGACCCGCGTGAGCGATACCGCGGCATTCACCGCCACCGTCGCCAATGCCGGTGGCCTGCCATTCCTGGCGTTGTCGCTGATGCGCGAGGCGGCTTGCCGCGAGTTGCTTGAAGCAACGGCGCAGCAGGTCGGCGACAAACCCTGGGGCGTCGGCCTGCTCGGCTTCGGTACGCCGGAAATCCTCAATCCACAGCTGGAACTGGTGAAGGAATTCAAGCCTTCCGTCCTGCTGCTCGCGGGCGGTCGCCCCTCGCAAGCGCGTCCGTTCATCGAGATGGGCATCCCGACCTATCTGCACGTGCCTTCACCGGGCCTGCTGGATCTGTTCCTCAAGGACGGCGCCACTCATTTTGTGTTTGAAGGCCGCGAGTGCGGTGGCCATGTCGGTCCGCGTTACAGCTTTGTGCTGTGGGAGCAGGCGATTGCCTTGCTCACGCAGGTGGAGAATCCGGAGCAACTGCACATCCTGTTTGCCGGCGGCATTCACGATGAACGCTCCAGCGCGATGGTGGCCGCCTTGGCGGCGCCATTGGCCGCACGTGGCGCCAAGATCGGCGTGCTGATGGGTACTGCTTACATCGCCACCGCAGAAGCGGTGCGCGACGGCGCCGTGCTGGAAAGTTTCCAGAAGAGCGCCGTCAATGGCGCCGAAACCGCGCTGGTCGAAACCGCGCCGGGCCACGCGATCCGCTGCCTGCCTTCGGGATTCCTCGATCTGTTCGAGCGCGAGAAATCGCGTTTGCAGAAGGAAGGCGTCGAAGCCAAGGAAATCTGGAAGCAGCTGGAATCGCTGACGGTTGGCCGCCTGCGCATCGCTACCAAGGGTGTCGACTATGTCGACGGCAAGCTCGCCGCCATCAGCGCGGAAGAGCAGGCGGCCGAAGGCATGTACATGATCGGCCAGGTCATCGCGATGAAGTGCGCAGTAAATACCGTGGCCGAATTGCACGAACAGGTCACGCGCGGTGCGGTGGATTACCTGGCCAGCGTGCAGGCGCCCACCGTGCGTCGCGCGGCCAATGCCGAGCCGATCGCGATTGTCGGCATGTCTTGCATTTATGCAGGCTCGCCTGATCTCGAAAGTTTTTGGAGCAATATCCTCGAAGGCCGCGACCTGGTCGACGAGGTTCCGGCGGATCGCTGGAATGTCGCGCAGTACTACCGTCCCACCGCGACGGCGGACAAGAGCATCAGCAAGTGGGGCGGCTTTATCGCCGACACGCCGTTTGATCCGCTCAAGTTCGGCATTCCGCCTGCGTCGCTCGCGGCGATCGAGCCGGTGCAGCTGCTGTCGCTGTCGGTGGCACAGCAGGCGATTGATGACGCCGGCTACGCCAGCCGCTGGTTTGATCGCGAAAAGACCTCGGTGATTTTCGGCGCCGAGGCCGGCATGGATCTGGGCAATCAATACACCTTCCGCAATCTGTTCTCGCAGTACTGCGGCGAGATTCCGGAGGCATTGGCCAAGGCACTGCCAAGCCTGACCGAAGATTCTTTCCCCGGCATGCTGGTCAACGTGATCTCCGGACGCATCGCCAACCGCCTCGGACTTGGCGGTGTCAATTATTCCGTGACCTCTGCCTGCGCCAGTTCGCTGACGGCGATTGAACTGGGCGTGAAGGAACTGCGCGCGGGCAGCAGCGAGATGGTGCTGGCCGGTGGCGCGGACTTCCACAACGGCATTGCCGACTTCCTGATGTTCTCATCGGTCGGCGCTTTGTCGGCCAAGGGCCGCTGCCGCTCATTCGATAATGAAGCTGATGGCATTGCGCTCGGCGAGGGCGTGGGCGTGGTCGTGCTCAAGCGCCTGTCGGATGCTGAGCGTGACGGCGACCGCATCTATGCGGTGATTGATGGCATCGCTGGTTCCAGCGACGGCAAGGGACTGGGCCTGACAGCGCCGCGCAAGGAAGGACAGAAGCGCGCGCTGGAACGCACCTACTGGCAGGCTGGCGTGTTGCCGGGTGAAGTTGGACTGGTTGAAGCGCATGGCACCGGCACTGTGGTCGGTGATCGCACCGAGCTGAAGACGCTCACCGAGGTCTTTACCAGCGCAGGCGCCATTCCAGGGCAGGCCGTATTGGGTTCGGTGAAGAGCCAGATCGGCCACAGCAAGTGCGCCGCCGGTATCGCCGGCATGATCAAGATCGCCAAGGCGCTGCACCATCGCGTGCTGCCGCCGACGGGACAGATCACCACGCCGAACGCGGCGTATCGTGCCGAGACCAATCCGTTCCAGCTCAATCGCAAACCGGCGCCGTGGTTGCCACGTGCGGAAGTGGCGCGTGCGGCGGTCAGCGCCTTCGGATTCGGCGGCACCAATTTCCATGCGGTGCTCGGCGCCTATCCTGCGCACCAGAGCGCGGTCGGTGCAGCGCAACTGCCGGCCGAACTTTTTTCCGTGCGTGCGGAAAACCACGGTCAGGCACAGGCGATCCTGCGCGAGTTCGCGAAGTTCATCGACGCCTCCGATGCAGCGCTGGCCCTGCGTGATCTAGCCCGCACCCTGTGGGAAATGAGCACGGGTGCGGTGCAGATCGCTTTCGTCGCCAACGATGTGGCCACGCTCAGCAAGCGCATCGCCGCTGCGGTGTCGACGGGGGCTGCGGATCGCGACATCAGTATTCGTTCGACCTCGGCGACCTCGGGCAAGCTCGCTTTCCTGTTCTCCGGACAGGGCAGCCAGTACACCGGCATGCTGCGTGATCTGCTGGTGTATTTCCCGCCGCGCGCCGCCTTGCTGGCTGCGGGGCGTGAAGAGCTGCCGCTGATTTATCCAACGACGGCTTACGACGACGCCACCCGCAAACAACAGCAGCAGGTTCTCACCGAAACACAGAACACGCAGCCCGCGCTGGGTCTGGTCGAGCAGGCAGCGTTTGAATGGCTGCGCGGTTTGAACATCAAGCCGGACATGGCGGCGGGACACAGCTACGGCGAACTGGTAGCGCTGGCAACGGCGGGCGCGTTTGATGCGCCGACCCTGCTGTCACTGTCACGCGCTCGCGCGCAGGCGATCATTTCCGCGATCAGCGGCGATGACAACGGCGCGATGGCGGCCGTGCGTCTGGATGTCGAGAGCCTGGAGCCACTGCTGGCCGGTTTCCCGACGGTGGTCATGGCCAACCAGAACAGTCCGATCCAGACCGTGATCTCGGGCCCGACGGCTGATGTCGAATCGGTCTGTGCCTTCCTCGGCCTCAACAATGTCGGCTACAAGCGCATCGATACCAGCTGCGCCTTCCATTCGCCGCTGATGGCGGCGGCAGAGCAGAACTATGCCGAAGCGCTGTGGGAACAATCGGTAGAAGCACTGCAATGGCCGGTCTATTCCAACATCAGCGCGGATGCCTATCGCGGTGATGCGCAGGAAATCCGCGAAAGCCTTGCACGCCACATCGTCAGCCCGGTTCGTTTCGTCTCGCAGATCGAGCGCATGTACGCCGATGGTGCGCGCACCTTCCTTGAAGTCGGTCCGCGCAAGGTGCTGACCAGCCTGGTCGGCCGCATCCTCAAGGATCAGCCGCACGTCGCGATCGGCATTGATCCGGAAGATCGTGGCCTCGGTGGCCTGCTGGAAACCCTGGCGCAACTCGCCGTGCTGTTGCCGGATTTTGATGCCACCGCCTTGTACGCTGGACGTGCGCAGACCCTGGATCTTTCCAAGCCGCGCAAACTTTCGGCAACAACCTGGATGGTCAATGGTGGTCGTGCCTGGCCGTTGAAGGGCGCTGCACCGGCCTACGCAGCCGCAGTGGTGATGGAGCCGGTGATTGAAGTGGCCGCGGTGCTTGCAGCGCCAGCCGCTTATGCGCCCGTCGTTGCGTCGGCTGCTGTGGTTACGTCGGGTGACCAGGCGCTGGTGGGCTATCTCGCCAATATGCGTGACCTGGTGCATGCGCAGCGCGATGTGCTGCTCGGCTACTTCGGCGCACCGGGGGCGCAAGTCGCGGTGCGCGCGTCCGAGCGTTCATCCGTTGTGGCGACGATTGCTTCGCCAGCAGCGGCTGCAGTCGCTGCTCCCGTTGCAGTTGCTGTTGCTGCGCCGGCCAGTCCCGCCGCCGCAGCAGCGCCGAATGGCCAGCAGGCCTTGCTGGCGATTGTCAGCGAGCGCACCGGCTATCCGGCGGAAATGCTTGATCCGGATCTGGATCTTGAAGCGGATCTGTCCATCGACTCGATCAAGCGCCAGGAAATCATTGGCGAGCTGTCCCAGCGCCTGTCGCTGCGCAGCGTCATCGGCGCCAACGCCGACGTGCAGCTGGAACAGCTCGCTGCACAGAAAACCCTGCGCGCGATGTTGAACTGGCTGGCAGAAAAAATGCCTGCGCCAGCCGTCGCGCCGCAGGAAATTGCAGCACCGGCTCCAGCAGCGCCAGCCGTTGAAGCGGCCGCTGCATTGCCGGTCGGCCGCATGCTGCTCGACATCATCAGCCAGAGCACCGGCTATCCGCCGGAATCACTGGATCCCGATCTGGATCTGGAAGCCGACCTGTCGATTGACTCGATCAAGCGCCAGGAAGTGGTTGGCCAGCTTTGCGCGCGCATCGGCATCGAGAGCGGCAGCGACAAGGATGCGATGCTGGAACAGCTCTCCAGCCTGAAAACCCTGCGCGCGATGACCACCTGGCTGGAACATCGTTACGCCGCACCGGCTGCTCCTGCCATTCCTGCGACGACTGCACAGACGCAGTTGCCCGGTATTCCGCTCGAGCGTTACATCCTGCGCCGCAAGAGTGCACCGCAGCCGCAGCTGGCGCCGGATGCTTTGCGGGGCAAGAAATTCCTGATCAGTGATGACCGCCTGGGTTTGGCTTCGCGCGTGTCAGCTCGACTGCAGGCGCGCGGCGTCGACGTCACGATTGTCGATTTCCCCAGCGCCAAGGCCCTGCCTGCGGATCTCGACCAGATCGATGGCCTGGTGCATCTGTGGAGCCTGAACCCGGCCAGCCGCCTGCGCGACGTCAAGAGCCTGTTCGCGGTCGCGCGCATGGCCCTGATGAAAAATGGCCGCCACATCCTCGTCGCCAGTACGCTGCGCGGTGATTTCGGATCGGCCAACGCCAAGTCGGAATTCAGCCACGGCGCGGGCCTCGCCGGTTTGATCAAGACCGTCGTCAAGGAATTCCCCGACCTGCGCGCCAACTGGGTTGATTTTGATCTCAGCGAATCGCTGGATGACATCGCGGCGCATATCGAGCAGGAATTGCTTGACCAGAATCCCTTCCCGGAAGTGTCTTACCAGGCCGGGCAGCGCTTCATTCGCGAAGTGGTTCCGACCGAACTGACGACGGGCTCGCTGGATGGCCTGCCGCTGTCACCCGACAGCACGGTGCTGCTCACCGGCGGCGCACGCGGCATCACCGCGCTGATCGCGATTGAGTTGGCGCGTCGTTACCGCTGCCATCTGGAAATTGTTGGCCGCTCGTCGATGCCCACGCAGGAAGAGTCGGAGCTGACGCGCGGCATTGATGACCCGCGCAAGTTGCGCCAGGCCCTGCTGGCGGCTGATTCCAAGCGCAAGCCTGTGGAGATCGAGCAGATGACGCGCGGCATCCTGTCGGATCGCGCATCGCGTGAAACCTATGCGCAGGTGATTGCCGCGGGCGGCAGCCTCAATTACGTCAAGCTGGATGTGCGTGACAGCAAGGCCTTCATGCATTTCATCGACAACGTCTATGAGCGTCGCGGCCGTATCGATGGCGTGATCCACGGCGCCGGCGTGGTTGAAGACAAGCTGGTTCGTGACAAGACCGATGAAAGCTTCGGCCGCGTTTTCGATACCAAGGTCAGCGGCGCGATGGTGCTGAACCGCCGCATCCGCGATGACGTCAAGTTCGTGGTGTTCTTCTCCAGCGTTGCCAGCGCCTTCGGCAATCGCGGCCAGGTCGATTACGCCTCGGCCAACGATGTGCTCGATAAACTGGCGCACAGCTGGCAACACCGCATCAACGGCCGCGTGCTGTCGGTGAACTGGGGTCCGTGGGCGGATACCGGCATGGTGTCGGAGTCGCTCAAGAATGAATACCAGCGCAAGGGCATTGGCCTGATTCCGCAGCAGGAAGGCGTGGATGCCTTGCTGCGCGAACTGTCCAACCTCACCGGTGATGCGCAGGTGCTGCTGATGTGCGGCAAGCCGGAAAATTTTGACGGCCGCACGACCCAGCATCCACTTGAGGCGGCGGCTTGAGCCGGATTGCCATCATTGGTTTGGCCTGCCTGTTTCCGGGCGCGCCGAATCTTGGGCGTTTCTGGCGCAATATCGTCGACGGCGTTGATGCCATCAGCGAAGTGCCCGAAGGCCGTTGGGACAAAAGTTTCTACGATCCGGCTTCCAAGGCGATTGACCGTTTCTACTGCAAGCGCGGTGGCTTCGTTGACGACTTCGCTGAATTCGATCCACTGCCTTTCGGCGTCATGCCCAAGGCCACGGAATCAATTGAGCCGGATCAGCTACTGACTCTCAAGGTCGGTTATGAAGCACTGCGTGATGCGGGTTACGAGCACAAGGAATTTGCTCGTGACCGCACCGGCGTCATCATCGGCCGCGGCAATTACGTCGGCGCGGGCGTGCTACGCCTGGAACAGCATGTGCGTTTGCTGCCGCAGGTTCTGCAAACCCTCAGCGATCTGTTTCCTGATCTGGGCGCAGAGGCATTGGCCTCGGTGCGCAGCCGGCTGGAACAGCAGTTTGCCTACTATGGTCCGGATGTCGCCGCCGGGATGATTCCCAATCTGCTGGCCTCGCGTCTGGCCAATCGCCTGGACCTTCATGGTCCGGCCTATACGCTGGATGCCGCCTGCGCGAGCTCGCTGATCGCGGTGGAGCAGGGCTGTGCGGCGCTCTCGCGTGGCGAGACGGATTTGATGCTGGTCGGTGGCGCCCATCTCACGCACGACCTCACGTTCTGGGCCACGTTCTGCCAGCTCGGCGCCCTGTCGCGCACCGGCGTGATCAAGCCATTGTCCGAAGATGCCGATGGCATCCTCGCCGGCGAAGGCGTCGGCATGGCGGTGCTCAAGCGTCTGGATGATGCGCTGGCCGATGGCGATCGCATCTATGCGGTGATTGAAGGCGCGGGTTCATCCAGCGACGGCCGCTCGGCAAGCCTGGTGGCGCCCTCGGTCAGCGGACAGCGCATTGCGTTGGAGAAAGCCTGGGCGAACCTGCCGTTCGCGCGTGACGAGATTGGCCTGGTTGAAGCGCACGGCACTGGCACGCCAACCGGCGACGGCATCGAACTCGAAACACTGGGCGAATTCTTTGGCCCGCATCAGGGTGCGTCTGCGCGCCCGGTGATTGGCTCGGTCAAATCCATGATTGGGCATGCCATGCCGGCTTCCGGCATGGCGAGCCTGATCAAGACGGCGCTGTCGGTTTATCACGGCGTACTGCCGCCGACCCTGCATTGCGACAAGCCGCATTCGCGTTTGTCTGCCACGCGCTTCCGCACCATCGGCCGCAGCGAAACCTGGACGCAGCCGCGCGAGCAGCGTGTGGCGGCACTCAATGCCTTTGGTTTCGGCGGCATCAACGCGCATGTGGTTTTGCGTGGCTTGCCGCAGGCGGCTGCACCTGTTGCCAACGATTCCGCACTCGCACCGGTGCTGATGCTGTCGGCCGATACGCCTGAAGTTTTGTTGCAGCGTCTGGATCGTGGCGAATGCGATGCGCAGCCACAGGCCGGCCGCTGCCGGTTGATCGTGCTGTCGCCGGATGCGAAGAAAATCGCCAGCGCACGCAAGATCATCAGCGCAGGCAAATCCTGGCAGGGTCGCCAGCAGATCTGGTTCTCGATGAACGGTCTGCTCGCGAACGGCGCAGGCAAGCTCGCTTTCGTGTTCCCCGGCGTCGACAGCACTTTCCAGCCGCAGGCGGCGGACATCGCAAGCTACTTCAACAAGTCGTTGCCACCGCATTGCGAACCGCAGGACCTGAGTCAATCACTCAGCCGCGTGGTAGTGGGCCTGCTCGGCTTCAACCGTTACCTGTTTGATCGCCTCGCTGATCTCGGCATTCATGCACAGGCCTATGCTGGGCATAGTGTGGGTGAGTGGAGCGCGATGCTGTGCTCGGGGATGATGGATCAGGCTCTGTCTGATCGCACAAACGCTGAAATTGATTTTGATGCAGTGAAGTTTCCGGATGTGCAGTTCCTCGCCGCCGCCTGCGACGAAGCGCGCCTGCTCGCCGCGATGCAGGGCCTGGAGCGCATCACCATTTCGCATGACAACTGCCCGCACCAGGTGATTGCCTGCGGCGCGCGCGAGTCGATTGCGATAGCCGCAGAGCGTCTGCGTGCGGCCTCGGTCTTTGTTTCAGTGCTGCCGTTTGTCTCGGGTTTCCATTCATCGCTGTTCGCCGGGCATATGGACTGGTATCGCCAGTTCTTTGGTGCGGCTGAACTGCTACAGCCCGCGGTGCCGGTGTGGTCGGCGACCACGGCAGCGCCATTCCCGTCAGCGATGAATGACAAGCGCCAGCTGGCGTTGGATCATCTGTTGCAGCCAGTGCGCTTCCGCCAGTTGACGGAAGCCCTCTACGCGGATGGTTGCCGCGTCTTTGTCGAAGTCGGCACCGGTTCCCTGACCGGATTCATCGCGGATACCTTGAGCGGCAAGCCTCATCTTGCACTGCGCAGCAACCACGAGAGCCGCAGCGGCATGGCGCATTTGCAGCAGCTTTGCGCGGCGCTGTGGGTTGAAGGCGCGACGTTTGATACCCGTTTATTACAGACGACTGCGCCTGTCGAACAGCAGGTGTCAGAGCCGGTGTCGGCCAGCACGCGTCGTCTTTCGCTGGGCGTGCCGCTGGTGCGCTTGCCAGCGCCGCTGGAAGCACACCTGTTACCGATGTGCATGACGGCCGTCGGCAGTGCCGAACTCCCGCCTGTGGCCGCCAATGACGCCGTCGGCGCGATGGTGCGCGATACGCTTGTTGATATCGAACGCACCGGCCGCGAAGTGCTGGCGCTGTGGCAGCAGCATCGTGCAACGCAGGCCATGCCTGTTGTGAAGAAGCCTGTGCAGACAGGCGTGACTTCGAGACGCGTGCAGCGCCGGCTCGATATCGACAGCACGATTCCTTACGTCAAGGATCACGAGCTTTATCCGCAGCGTCCGCAATGGCCGATTGTTGCCGACCGTCATCCGGTAGTGCCGATGACGATGGAAGTGATGCTGGTGCGCGAAGCCGTCGAGGAAATGCTGCCGCAGCGCAGGGTCATCGAAGTCAGCAACATCCAGGCCTACAACTGGCTGGCGGTGAGCCAGGCGGTGGAGGTCGAGATCAACGCCGAAGCGATCGACGCCGATCACTTCGACGTCGAGATCGCGGGTTACTTCAAGGCGCGCGTGACCGTGGCGGACGACTATCCGAAGCCGGATCTGCCAGCGCCGCAGCCGCTGCAAGCGTCGCGCGTAACCGCGGTCAACGCGGAAGAACTTTATCGTGAAGGCTGGATGTTCCATGGACCGGCCTACCAGGGCGTTGCCGCATTCGACGGCATCGGCGACAACGGTATCGATGGCACGCTGCGTGTTCCGGCGGGCAAGGGTGCCCTGCTCGACAACATGGGGCAGCTGGCCGGTTACTGGGTGATGGAACAGCCCAGCGATTGTCTGGCGATGCCCATCGGCGTCGATCGCATTCGCTTCTTCGCACCCGATCCGAAACCGGGTGAACTGACGCAGGCGCAGGTTCGTATCCGCCAGCTGGATGCACTTAACTGCGTGAGCGATCACCAGCTCCATAACCTGCAGGGCCAGCTTTGCATTGCCATTGATGGCTGGCGTACGCGCCGCTACCAGATGGATAAAACCTTCTGGGAAGCCAGCCGCAAGCTGTCTCACCATCAGGCCTCGCAAAGCGTTCCGCCGAATGTCGCCCTGTTTGATGATCGTTACGACACGGCGATCCTGCGTGACTATCTCAGCCGCCGTTATCTCACCACCAGCGAGCGCGAGATCTACGACAACCTGCCGCCGCGCCATCGCCGCCAGTGGCTGGCCGGCCGCGTCGCCGCCAAGGATGCGGTGCGCGCGTGGCTGCACCAGCAGCAGGGCGTTGAAGCGGTCTGGCCGCAGGAAATGTGCATCTTCAACGATGCCGCCGGTGCGCCGCGGCTCTATGCCAACGTCACCCAGACGGTGCCGGGATCGCTCAAGATTTCCATCGCGCACAAGAATCTCAAGGGCAGCACCCTGGCGGTTGCGATCGTGGATGAGCAGCCGGTGGGTATCGATCTCGAAATCATCGAGCCCCGCACGCAGAGCTTCATTGAACTGACATTTGCGGCGAGTGAAATCGCGCTCCTGAATGGCGCGGATCCTGCAAGTGAATACACACGTGGCTGGGTTGCCAAGGAGGCGATCGCCAAGTTGCAGGGCACCGGCCTGCAAGGTCGCCCACGCGATTTCGTGATCACTGCGCGTGATGGTGATTGCTTCTGCGTCAACGGCCACTGGGTCGTGACCCACGCATTGCGTGAATGCATCGTGGGCTGGAGCCTTGGCCAGTCGATCCAATCGATGCCTGCCTTGAAGCGTGCCACCGCGAACTGATTATTTATTGAAGATTGAAACCATGAACACTAGCTACGACGACGTCCTGAAAGTCGTCACCCAACAGATCCGCAGCACCATCAACGAGGACTGGATCGAGGATTTCGAGATTGGTCCCGAGACCCGTTTCAACGACGACCTCGAACTCGAAAGCATCGAGTTCGTGAAGATCGCCGATGCGATCCAGGCCCACTACGGCAATCAGCTCGGCATCATTGCCTGGCTGTCCGGCAAGAGCATTCACGAGCTGATTGGTTTGTCGGTGGGCGATCTCACTGGCTATATCAGTGGCGCGCTCAATGCGACCCAGCCCTAGACGCCATCGCATGTCGCGCATCCTGTTCTCCGTGCCGCCACTGACCGGACATCTGAATCCGGCCCTGGCCGTGGCCGAGGAACTGGAGCAGCGCGGTCACCAGGTGGCTTGGGCGGTGCATTCCAAGCAGATCCGCGACAAATTGCCGCCGCGTGCCTGGGTCTATCCGTTGGATTCCGAAGACAGGGATGCGCCGGATATTGCCGACCCGCAAGCCCGTGGCCTCGAAAGCGTGCGCCTGTTCTTTGAAGACTACACGCTGCCGATCGCCACCCGTATGCTGGGGCCGATGGAGGCGATTGCGCGCGACTTCTGCCCGGATGTGATGGTGGTGGATCACCAGCTGCCGGGCGCTGCACTGGTCGCGCGCAAACTCGGCGTGCCCTGGACCACGCTGGTCACCACGACCGCATCGATCCTGAAGATGTCACCGATGGTGGATGAGTGGGTCGCGCAGCAGTACATGAGCCTGCAGTGCGCGTACTTGCCTGAAGCCCTGCGGGTTGAGCGGCCGGATTTTTCGCCGCACCAGGTCGTGGTGTTCTCGAACGAAACCCTGCTGGGCAATACGCATCCGCGTGTTGAAGCGCCGTATCACTTTGTGGGTCCTACCCAAGGCAACGGCCGGCGCGCCGTGGACTTCCCCTGGGACTGGCTGCGCCAGGACAGCCGCAAGCTGCTGATCTCCCTCGGCACGGTCAGCCGTGATCGTGACACCCGTTTCTTTGAAGTGATGATGGCTGCGCTGGCCGAAATGCCTGAGATCCAGGCGGTGATGGTGGCGCCGGAATCGCTGGCCGAACTGGCGCCGCCGAATGTGCTGGTGCGCGCCTATGTGCCGCAGCTTGAACTGCTTGATCGCATGAATGGCGTGATCTGCCACGCCGGCCACAACACGGTTTGCGAAGCCCTGAGCCGCGGCCTGCCTTTGATTGTTGCGCCGATCCGTGACGATCAACCGGTGATCGCGCGACAGGTGATTGATGCGGGAGCCGGCCTGTCGATGCGACACGGCAAGGTCACGCCGGCGATGGCACGCAGCACCATCGAGAAACTGTTCAGTACGCCAGCACTGGCCGAGAACGCACAGCGTCTCTCGCAAACCCTGCGCACGGCGCCGGGTGCGGCAGGGGCTGCCAACTTGATCGCGGCGCAAGCGTCATCGCCGTCAGTCGCGCAGGGGCTTTGAATATGAACAACGTATCCGTGAGAGGCGCCGAGCTGTCATCCATGAGCCTGGGGCAGGGGCCTGCAGTGGTCATGCTGCATGGTCTGGTCATCGGCAATATGGCGAGCTGGTTTTCCTCGGCTGCGCTGCCGCTTTCCGCGCAGCGCAAGGTGCTGCTGTATGACCAGCGCGGTCATGGCGACAGCAGCTTTGCCTCTTCGGGCTATGACCTCGATACGCAGGCGCAGGATCTGCAGGCGGTGCTGGCGCATCACGGCATGGACCAAGGCCCGGTTGATGTCGTTGGCCACAGCATGGGTGCGCTGATCGCCTTGCACTACACGCTGCAGAATCCCGATCGTGTGCGTCGCCTGGTGCTGGTTGATGCGCCGATGCCGGCGCGCGAGCATGTCGCCCCGAGCCTGATGCGTGTGCAGACCCGCGAAGGCTTGATGACGTGGATCGAACAGGAACTGGCGGTTGCGCGCGGACTTAGCGGCCGCCGCCGCGAGCGTTTGCAGAAGCGCCTGGTCGCACTGCTGTTCGAGAGCACCTTGCGTGAGGACGTCTACGCCATGGCCTCGGAGTCCGATGCGCAGTTGCAGGAATTGAAAATGCCGATCCTGCTGGTTTATGGCAAGCAATCGCCTTGCCTGTCTGCCGGCGAACATTTGTCGCGTGTATTGCCGCAGTCACGCTTGGCCACGCTGGATTGCGGCCACTATATCCCTGAAGAAGCGCCTGTTGAGTTGCGTGTGCTGCTCGATGACTTTCTTTCATTGCCAGCAGAGACGACGACTGCCCTGGCCAAACCTGAATTCGTGGCTTTCGAACAGCCGAGTGGAGTTGTCTGATGGTCAAGCCTTATTCACGCCGGGTTTCAGGACTGGAGCGCTATTCACTGGTGCTGCACGGCGCTTACCGTTATCACGTTGACGGAATCGTTGAAGGCGTGGGCCATGTCGATGCGCGCGCTTTGCAGAAAGCCGTGGATGCCGCAGCGGCCAGCAACCCGGCGATCCGCGTGCGCCTGCGTGGCGTGCTGGGCTGGTGCAAATGGGTCGATAGCGGCCGTGCGCCGCTCGTGCGTGAAATGCCATTGTCGGACTGGGATGGCAGCAGCGAACTGAATGCACCGTATCTCAACGAGCGCTTGAATCCACAGAAGGCAGTCGCCGATGTTCTGCTGGTGCCTTGCAGCGATGGCCGAACCCGCATTCTGTTCCGCACCCTGCACGCGGCGATTGATGGCCGTGGCTGCATCCACTGGATGATGGATGTCTGCCGCGTCATGCGTGGCGAAGTGCCGCTGGGCTCGAACTCCACCTTGAGTGATTTCGATATCCAGGAACAGTACGCCGACAAGATCCCGCAGGAACCGGTCACGCCGCCTGCACAGTGCATTCCTGTGTTGCAGGTCGCCCCGGAAGATCAGCGCGGTCCGCTGCGTTACATCTGGCGTCGCGTGTTGCTGGATCGCGACGTGCCGCAGCTGCTGACCAAGTCTGCGGCGTTTCTTGCGGAATGGGCGCGCCGCCGCGAAGAGGGTGATGTTGGTTTCACCATTCCGGTGGACTATCGCGGCTTCCGCATCCAGGAAATGGGCATCGGCAATCAAACCGGCTACCTGCGCCTCAACGCGCCTGCGGGCTCGACCTCGCGCAGCCTGATGCTGCAGTTGGGCCAGCGCATCAAGGCCTATGCTGATTGCCGGCAGTTTCCCGGTATCCGCACGCTGCTCTGGATTCCGGTCTGGTACATGCTGCGGCAACTGCGTCCGCAGATTGGCAAAGCCCTGTACACGGTGACACCGGCCTTGCCCACGGGCGGCGTGGTGTCGATGGGCAGCCTCAAGGCCGAGTCATTTCACTTCCCCGGCTTTGTCGCCGAGCGTGCCTACGGCATTCCGGGCGCCGTCGGAAAACTCAATTTCATTTTTGTGAATTATCCCGATCACGTCTGCGCCATCTTTTCATCGCCTGCGGCCTATAACCACCAGGGCCAGCTGGATGAACTGGTGACGGCGTATCAACAGCATTTCTCTGCAGGACCATCTTCTTGAACGACATTAATCTTGAAAAGCTGCGCGTGAAGCGCGGTCCCGGCGCGGCTCCCAAGGCGCGTGCCCAGAAAAGCTGGCGCAGCTGGGCCATCGCCGGTGGCGCGTTGCTGCTGCTGGTCTATGTGCTGATACCCAAGCCGGCAACGGTGCAGCTGACCCAGGTCGTGAGCGCGTGGCCTTCGCAGCAATACCAGGTGCTCAATGCAACCGGCTACGTGGTGGCCCAGCGCAAAGCCGCGGTTGCTTCCAAAGGCACCGGACGCGTGGAGTGGCTCGGCGTCAACGAAGGTGATTTCGTGAAGGCGGGAACCGTGGTTGCGCGCCTGGAAAGCCGCGATGTCGCGGCCAGCTACCAGGCCGCCGTTGCCAACAGCAAGGTTTCTGTCGCGGCACTCGGCAGCGCGCAGAACGAGATGGAAGATGCGCAACGCAACTTTGACCGCACGACGATCCTGTTCAACCGCAAGCTGGTCTCGCTGCTGAATCTGCAGGATGCAAAATCGCGCAAGGCGCGCGCCACCTCGGGCCTGCAGAGTGCCGAGGCGACACTCGCTGCGTCGCGGGCGAATGAACTGCTGGCCAAGACCAATCTGGATTCCACCGAGATCGTGGCGCCGTTTGATGGCACCGTGATCTCGCGTTCGGCCAATGTCGGTGACATCGTGACGCCGCTGGCCTCGGCCGCAGATGCCAAGGGCGCGGTCTTGCAGATGGCCGACCTCAACACGCTTGAAGTGGATGCGGACGTTTCCGAATCGTCGCTGTCGCAGATCAAGGTCGGCCAGCCCTGCGAGATCGTGCTCGATGCGTTCCCGGATCGTCGCTATCGCGCCGAAGTGCGGATCATCGCGCCGACGATCAACCGCGCCAGTGCCACGGTCACCGCCAAGGTGCGCTTCATCGATGCTGATCCCAATGTCCTGCCGGACATGAGCGCGCGCGTGATGTTCATGTCGCAGGCTGTCGCGGCAGGCGCCGACAAGCCGGTGCTGGCGGTGAGTGCTTCCGCCATTGTCGAAAGTGATGGCGCTGCACAGGTGTTCCAGATCGGTGCCGATGGCCGCGCCCATGCCGTGGCGGTGCAGGCCGGCGCGATGCTTGGCGGCGTTCGCCAAATCACCGGCAGCCTGAAAGTCGGTGACGCGCTGGTGCTGGCACCTGGCAAGCACCTGTCCGATGGCGACCGTATCAAGCTGGCGGATGCGCCGTGAGTGAATCGCTGATCAGCATCCAGCAGCTCAGCAAGACCTACCAGCGTGGGAACCAGCCGGTGCCGGTGCTGTTTGACATCAACCTGGAGATTGCCGAAGGCGAATATGTTTCGTTGATGGGGCCATCCGGCTCCGGCAAGAGCACGCTGCTCAACCTGATTGCCGGCATCGACAAGCCCAGCAGCGGCAACCTGCTGATCGCGGGAGTCGATATCGCCCTTCTGCCGGAGAATGATCTGGCCGCCTGGCGTGCCAGCAATGTCGGCTTCATCTTCCAGTTCTACAACCTGATGCCGGTGCTCAATGCCTTCGAGAATGTCGAGCTGCCGCTGCTGCTGACCGACCTGAGCCGCGCCGAGCGCCGCGAGCATGCGGAGACCGCATTGGCGATGGTGGGGCTGGCGGATCGCATGGATCACTATCCCAATGAACTCTCCGGCGGCCAGCAGCAGCGCGTGGCGATTGCGCGCGCGCTGATCAGTGATCCGACCTTGATCGTCGCTGACGAACCGACCGGCGACCTTGATCGAAACTCGGCCGACGACATCCTCAATCTGTTGGACCGGCTCAACGTCGAACTCGGCAAGACCATCATCATGGTGACGCACGATCCCAAGTGCGCCGAACGCGCGCGTCGTCGCGTGCATCTGGAAAAAGGCGTTCTGCTCAACGGTAATGGCGGTCACTAGTTTGAGTCAGAAAGCTGCCTATATCTTTCGCCTGGCCCGCAAGAACATGTTGCGGCATCGTCTGCGCACGGGTCTGACGATTGCCGGCATCGCGGTCGCGATTGTTTCGTTCGGGCTGCTGCGCACGGTTGTGGATTCCTGGTATGCCGGCGCCTCGCTGGGTTCTTCAGGCCGCTTGATCACGCGCAGCGAGGCCTCGCTGAGTTTCTCGCTGCCGGTGACCTATG
>Ga0116227_10007195_pt1 | contig 21904 bp, 14 predicted proteins | sample S1TSphgellanicum_FD_89693 | JGI IMG/M metagenome (GOLD analysis project Ga0116227, IMG submission 89693) | Host-associated microbial communities from peat moss isolated from Minnesota, USA - S1T2_Fb - Sphagnum magellanicum MG | ecosystem: Host-associated > Plants > Peat moss > Unclassified...
TTAAAACTCCATAACTTAAATATGGTTTTAATTTGATATAAAATACTACCCTTTAAAAAAACCCGGGGAAGCGGGGGCGGTTTTTTTTTTTTTTTTTTTTTTTGTGACCCAGACAGACCCGAGCTCATCTCTTTTTGTTGGAACTGGCATAAGAATCAAACATTGGAACTAGTCTTTTTGCTAAATTTGGACCCAAAACAAGAACTAGTGATAAAACATAACATTCTTGAATTGCAAAAGAGAGGCAGATTTCTTAATGTAGGCAAGTTGATTTTATTTTTGACAAATAGGCTGAACCTCAAAGTTGAATATTAATTTTAATTAGTTGTTAAAACTCCATAACTTAAATATGGTTTTAATTTGATATAAAAAAAATTATCTATACAATATTTAGCATAGAGAAATAAATATGGAATGTCTACATGGAAACTGGACCCAGTCTCGAACCACGCCCCCAAGGTTTGGGGAATTTGGAAAAAAAGAAAAAGTGTCAGAACCAGAATTGCAAAATCAGAAGAACCAAACTCAAACCACACCCAAAGAACTACAAATTTTTTTAAAAAATCAAAACAGAGCTTCTCTATTAAAATAAAAAATTAATATTTAAAAAAATTAAAATTAGAAAAAAAAACTCCACACAACACTGGTTTGAACTCAGAACCCCTTGTGGTACCGAAGGTGGGCCATACCACTGGTGGAAGAACCCCCCTCCCCCCACCGTTTTATTCTTTTTGGGGCACCCCAAAAAAAAAAAAAACCAAGAGTTTGGTGCCCACCACAGAATTCAGCTTTTGTAAGAGGAGAGTACTTCCACTCTGTTGCTGCTAGTTGTGCTTGTTTCCGGGTGTACATTGCGAGCGTGTTTGCACACCAAGCACGCCTTCTCCACTCCTCGTCTGCACACTAGTAGTTGTAGTGGTGGTGGTGATGGTGGTACCTTCTTTGGTGCTCTTCTTTCGCTTCCTTTTTAGCTTCTAGCTTTGATTTGGCAACAACTCCAGCAACTTTTGCTTTTTTTTTGGGTGGGGGAGGCGAGGATTTCGGGTGTCAGTGAGCTTCTGTGATTTTGGGTGGCTGGCTGTTGGTTTGATCCGTTTTTCTTTTGTCTACAGTGTTTTTTTGTACCGCACACTTTGAGCTCAACACTTGAGAGTGTAAGTTGAGAACTTGGGAGTGTAGTAGAGGAAGAGTTTGGTCTTTTGGAAGAGGAGCGTTTGTTGTTTTGTTTTGTTTGTTGTTGGTGTTTTTTTTCTTGGGTTTTGGAGTGACATTTTCTGGGTAGTAAGTTAGCTATGGACGGAATTCCTATGACGTATAAGGGTCCATGGGGTTGTGATCACCATGAAGATGAGCATCGCCATCGCCCAGTGCATGCTTGCAGCATCTTCGTCTTCCGGACCTTAACGGCTGTGGCCACGGCCGCGTCCATCATCCTTCTGCTCAAATCCGACGAGACCACTTATTACCATAGTTCCAAAGTCTCGGAAGGCTGGCGCTCATTCGACTCCTTCAAGTAAAGTTTCTGCCGTCGTGACTCATGGAAATGTGGGAGAGTCGAAGAAGTTGGCTGAGACTTCAGCTCCTTTTCTTCATCATCTTGCACAATTTGGGTGCCAGAATCACGATTTTTTAAAGAGTGGTTCTAGTGAGAGATATTGGCAGCTACAACTCTCAGTCTCTCCTGAGTTTTCCAGTTGCAAGTCCCAGATGCATAGTGTAGGAAGCAAAGAGTGTTTGGAGCTGCTGGGATGGTGATGGTGGTGGTGGTGTTGATCTCTATTGCATATTTGTGCTCTGGTCAAGAAAGTCTTAGTTGCCGATTTCTTTTTTGGGTGCAGATGGTTTCTTGCTGCCAACGCCGTGGTGTTCGTGTACTCTGTTTCGGGAGCTACCCTTTCCTGCTTTGCCATTTGTGTTCGACGAGGTCCCCTCAGTTACTCCCACACGGCTTGGATTACTTTCCTTATAGACTTTGTAAGCACCTCTTGACACACACCTCTTGATGACCCTTGATCTTTTCATCGTGGACTTTGTAATCGCAGCAGATCTTGACACCCAAAACATTAATGATCTCTTAAGAGCATCATCCCCAGCGGTGCTCAGTATGTGACGCTGCAAAAATATTTCGCACATCCAAGTTTAGTTATTTACTCTTTGCAACCCCACCCATATAACCCAAACTGACACTGCAAATAGGTGGGAGACTACAAATATGAAACCACCTGGACCAATCAGAAGAGCAATAGTTAGATCATATTTACTACACTTTTCTCTTGCAGGTGCAAAGTGCAAACCTTTGTTGCTCTCCCTGAAACTCACACTGCAAATAGGTGGGGGACTACTAATATCAAAACCACCTGCACCAATCAGAGAGCACTAGTCAGATCATATTTACTACACTCTTCTCTTGCAGGTGCAAAGTGCAAACCTTTGCTGCTCTCCCTGGAACTCACAGTGCAAATAGGTAGAAGACTACTAATAGCAAACCACCTGGAGCCATCAGAAAGAGGTAGCAGTAGTAGTCAGATCGTATTTGTTACACTCTTCTCTAGTAGGTACAAAGCTTTGGTGCGCCTTTTACCAGCCTCAGCACAGTGTGCAGATATGCTAGGGCAAAACCATTTTGCTGAGCCAAACTGGCATGTTCTGACTTCTCTTCATCCAATTTTAATGAGCAGTGTCACTGAGCACTGCTGGGGATTTCTCTAAGAACTAGACTCTAAGAACAATCTAGTATGGGACCAGAAGTGTTTTTTTTTTTTTGGGGAGTCTTTTTTGTCTGTTTTGTGGATACTGACTGTGTGTGAGATTACAGTTACTGGCAAGTGCACTTATATCAGCAGCATCAGCAGCTCTTGCGGTGTGGTGGGTGGGGAAGAATGGCATCTATGTACCTCGGTGGACAGCGATCTGCGATGAGGTGAACAGCTTCTGCAACCGAATAGAAGCAGCCATTATCACTAGCTTCATTGGCTGGCTCTTCCTGGCCTTGTCTGCCTTTGTTGCTGTCTCCTCTCTCCACCATCTCGGCAGGAAACGGTGGTAAAATAAAAATGTAAATTCAAAGAACAACTGCTGCAAAAAAATTCCCAATAATACAACAACAACAACAACAACAACAACAGACACTCCACATGAAAATTGCCTTTGGGGATCCATGAAATTTTGGGGAAGAAGAGGTGAACAGAGGTTGCTTGTGCTTCTTCATGAAGCCAAAAAAATGAGTGTGAATTTTATATTGTAATTTCCTTCTTTCTATAATCTAACTTACTTAGTACACTTTGTGATGGTCAGACTAAGTCTCTGTATGTACAAAATGGGCAAAATGCAAAATGCACATCCAAATAAATACATGTATCATTTGTTTACACCACACTTGTTGTGCACCTCAAAACATTGGGCATTTTGTCAGAATATTGATGATATATGCACACTTCAATATAAGTTGTTTCGACTTGTTCCCACATTTTGAGGGGTGTTATTCTGTGAATTGTATGTTCATTTTTCGGGAACTTCCAGTGTAAAATCCCCCATTCAACCATCAGTTTGAGTATTTAATTACAATAGGGAATTTTAACCATTGTCAGTTTAGGATTAGCCACCTCCAAAGTGTTCGAAACAGGTGATCTTTTTATGATAAATAATGTACCTTGTCATTTTTGTAATAGATTGCAGATATGGTAGTTTCTACCAGAAGCAGACTGGTAAGAGGAACAGAAATTTCAACAGGAATTGAACCTCTGCCAATCATGTCTTATGAACACACAATGTCTTATGAATCCAATATATATGATCCAAAAATGCAGAGTCTGGCACCATTGTGATTGTCAAAATTCAAAACTCCAACTGCAGACAGTACACAACCTCATGCCGAATACTTGGGGTAAAATCCAATCATGCAATCATCACTTTGTATCGGATACAGAAGCAATGTGCAAGATCAGATCAACCACGCGGCAACTGCATCCAAGAAGCACAGGGGAAATGTCAGAGTTAGAATGCAAGGAAGAACATCAGAAATAAAACAGGTCAGTAGTACACACAATCAGCGTCCATTCCTAAGGAACAACAACAGAGCAATTCTGATGTGTCAATTGACCCCTAGCTCAACTTTGAGTCTAGCTCTGCCTCCTCTTAGAAGGTGGGCACAAGCACCTATGTTGACCACTATCCCAAGGACTTCATTTATCTGGGTTTAAACTCTAAACCCTAAAACCAGATCATGCTGCAATCTTGAATTTAGTGAATTTAGTTTACCCAGTGACTGCATTATTTTAGTGCAGTTTGCTGTTATGGGTAATAGCATGTCAGGCATGGGATAGTTGCAACTTGGATCAGCAAATGGATGTTCAGTTGTACCCACTATGTTAACATCATGATGTCATCCATCAGCTCAAATACTAGTCCCTTGGGCCACGTAAAAAGCAGAGAATTCCATGTACTATATGAGTTCTGTGGGAGGAGACGTCATCTCAGATTTTACAGTTTCAGGGAACCATTTCATGAATTTGATGCAAGGTGAATCAATCATTCACACCTTTCTGAAAGAATAGAACACACACCTGTAACCCCATTCGTTGTCATACCATGCAATCAACTTCACAAAGTTGTCAGAGAGAGCAATGCCAGCCTTGGCATCAAATATGCTTGACCGGCTGTCAGTGATGAAGTCTGAGGACACTACATCCTCCTCAGTATAGCCCAATATGCCTTTCAGCTTTCCATTTGCTGCATCCCTGTTCCAGAAGCATAATCAATAAGTCTGGACTGTAGAGAGGACTTCGTGCATTACCAGTTTAAAAAAAGAACAGCTCCAGAATTATATACCCAACAGACTATATGAACTGCACAAAAAGAAAGGGAAGTTCTTGCCTGATTGCTGCCTTGATGTCATCGTATGAGGCCGACTTCTCGAGTCTGACTGTTAAATCTACCACTGAAACATCAAGGGTAGGAACACGGAAAGCCATACCAGTAAGCTTCCCATTCAGTTCTGGTAGCACCTTACCCACTGCCTGCACAAGCTCAAAAGCCAACACTCAATTCCCCAAAGAAAGTCTAAACCTATCTCCTACCAAAAGTATCACACCAAATACCTTCATCATGAATGTCAGTGACTAGCTGCCATTACTCTCATCAGCTAACTGGATGTAGATAAAGCATATAACACAGTAGACAACTAAGGCCTCCATTGAGAGAAGCACACATGAAACTAGAAAGAAACCTTGCCTTGGCAGCTCCAGTGGAGCTAGGGATAATGTTGTTTCCAGCAGCACGACCTCCCCTCCAATCCTTCTTTGACGGCCCATCAACCGTCTTTTGTGTGGCTGCACATCCAATCACATGTAAAAACTTCAAAAACTAGACATTGCTGTCATCCACACTACAGTCAATCATACCACCATAAATCTGTACTTTACAGACTAGGCATTTCATTACAGTTTACAGTTTTAGGGATTTAGGATTTAGAATGCTGCACTGTGAAGACAACAGCAAAAATACACAATACATCTGCATATGTGTACCTGTAGTAGAATGCACAGTAGTCATCAAACCTTCCACAATTCCGAATTTATCATTGATTACCTGCACTTTCAAAACAAACTTTTACGATTACACCATCCCTCCAAACACAACAAAAATCAAGACATCCATGTGTGTTGAAGGAATCCAAGTCTGATGCAGGAGAGCAATCATCAGACAACCACTTTGAGGAAAAAAAGTACCTCAAAGAGTAAGGATTTTGGAGTTCAGTATCACACACACACACACGTACATTCTAAACCCTAAATCCCTAAACATTTGTAGGTGGTGGATTGTGCAGTAATTATGGAAGAACTGGGAAGAGTGGTAAGCACCTTGGCCAAAGGAGCAAGACAATTAGTGGTGCAGCTGGCATTAGATACAATATCAAGATCAAGTGTATACTTGTCCTCATTCACACCCATGACAAACATTGGTGCATCTTTGCTAGGTGCCGAGATCACAACCTTCTTTGCCCCTCCCTGCAATTACCCATCACACTGAAACACCTCAAAACACTGGAAGCCAAACCCATGTAAATAGTTGCTAACCAATTTCAACAGCCTGTCAGCAGCTAGATTGAATGTCAGGAGAAACTACCTATTATCATTCAACTTCAATTGATTGCACCAGTTTACAAAGGGCCAAAAATTCAAATCCTAAAAGTCCATAAAAGCTCTAGTGCAACTAAACCTTACAGTTGATCCAACATGATTACAGACAGAACCAAACAGAAACTAAAGAAGATAGATGACCCATGACAAATAACCCCATCCATAGTATTTGGATTAAGTATCTTTTGTGCTATCTAGAGGAGATTCATGCATGACAAGACCTAGTTTGAGCACCTACCTTCAAGTGAGCAGCAGCCTTTTCTTTGTCAGTAAATACACCTGTGGACTCAACAACATAATCAGCTCCATGTTTGCCCCATGGAATTTCTGAAGGCTCCCTGCATACACATACATATCCACACTCTTGGCATAAATAATATAGCAAACAACATTTTCTTCTGTAAGCAATTGTATACACAGGTGATCAAGGCACTCATGCTAAAAAACATCCCAAGGGAAGTCTTTGGGTGAATTTAACACATCAGAAGCCTGAAAAGCTGGTACATTAGGAAAAAGTTCTTATCATCCTCTTCAAGACTATTTTGACTTGGAGAAATTTGGTAACAAAAATGGGTCACTTAAATATGGTATTAATCCAACTGGACAAAATTTGCTTGCAAAAATTTAAGAGCACCAAAGATTGGCACACATACTTGTGACCATAGACAGCGATGGATTTGCCACCAAGTAATAAGGAGTTCTCTGTATCAGCTTTGGCATCATGTTTCTTTGCATGCCCATGAACACTGTCATACTTAAACATGTACGCCTGCAAAACCCCCCAAAGACACATAGTGATCAACAAAAACTCAAAAGCAAGAGCAGCACTTTCACCTAGAAGCATAGCTTAAATGCCACACATCAAACTTCTTTGACTGAGATTTGCAAATCAAACAAAATGGCTGGCACTCAGAGGAGTTGAGACCATCTCGTAGCCATCCAAGTTCAGCCATAATGACTGCACAGAATACACACAAACCTTTGCAAAAACTGCATGTAAACTTGAAACCCTATTGCCAGGTACAATTGCAGGACCCACATCTATGAAATGAACCACATACAAACATGGTTGGTGGTACATACCATATACTCTGAACTGATGAAGGGATCATTGACAGCCACCACTTCAATGTCATCACGGTCCATGCATACTCTTGCCACCAATCGGCCTATGCGCCCAAATCCTGCACATTAAACCCCCAGACATGCACCAACATATCCTCTCAGGAAAAAAACAATTAATTAAATTTTATTTTTATTTTTTAAAATTCAATTGCAGAGGACAGAGCCTTGCAAAAGCAAACTCTGTCACAATTTACAGAAAAAAAATCACTGTCTAACAATGTTGAAAAACTCTGTTACTCAAGAGAAAACTCCAAGGAAAATTCTCAAAGTTTGAGGAAGAGCTTTGCTTGGAACATCATAATACTACTTGCCATTTCCTCACTACAAAATGATTTTCTCTATGATGGTCAGAAAGGTGGGGACCAAAAGGAAAGGAAGGTAGGTACCATTAATGCCAATCTTGACCTTCTCCACAACCTTATCAGCAGAACCTGCTATGTACAATAAAAGGAATCCAATCACATTAACATCAAAAACACTACTTCCACACTACCAAATACATTCCAAGCTTATAGAGCTGCAACCCTAAAAAAATTTGAGCTAGTTATCTCAAAATAGAACAATAAAGAATATTTTCTTTTTACAACAACAAGATACTTAAGCTGCAATGAGAAAAACCTTCTCCCTTCATCATCAAAAATTTCATGTTTCATGAAGGAGACAAGCCATGAAAGATACACAAACTTAATCTATGTACCAAAAATTATCTATCTATGCACACCCGGGGAAAAAAAAAAAAACAGAGAGAAAGAAGACCAAAACTTTTTGAGAATGGGTTTCTAGATTTTCTAAAAAATGAGAGAGGGGGGAGGAGGAAGAAAGAAGCTCACCCATGGCTGCAAACAGAGTTTCAGAGGTCAAACCCCAAAAAAATGCAGTTCTAATTACAGATGGAATAGATCTAAAACCCAAGCTTCACAAAAAAAGCCCAGCCCAGCACTTAGAGAAACCCAATCTTTTAGAAACAAAAGGACTTGCAAAATAAGACACTAGATCACTAGCAACTTGGGTGTTGTTGGTTCACAGAGGATGAGAAGAAAGCTCCAGAGATATAACAAAAGGCACAAGAAGAGTCTGAAAGCAGAAGCTATATGGAATTCAGGAAAAATATGAGATAGATGCACGCACACATATACACACATAAACACAAACAAAAGAGAAGGAGAGATGGCAGGCACACTATGATGGAGTGCACCAGAAGAGTCCATAGTACACTTGGAGCGTGCAAGCAAATTGCACAGTTACTCAATAGATGGGATGGAAGCTACTGTTTTTAACTGGGCAAGCTCCCTCCAAAATGAATTGTTTTTTTTAATTGTTTTTATTTCTATACACACCGGGGTTTTATAATTTATTTATATAATATTCTTGATTTTGTCCGCTTGCGATGGTATTCAGTTATCCTTTTCATTCATCCTCTCATTTGAGATTTTTAGAAAAAAAAAGATAAAAGTTTCTAAAAAAAATTAAAACATGAACCAAGTTTTAAAAAATCAGGGGACTTCACAATGCCCAAAGGTCACAAGTACCCACTAATATTGATATAATAAGATACTGAATACACAAAATATACTTAGGGAAGGATTCATCCAGCTTGCACGGATAGTAGTAGGGAGTGATTTTTGGAGGTAGCCATGTGTGAATGAATGATGAGTAAGCAAGCCAAACAAGGCATCACAAACACGCTGGCCCTGCCAATAGGTAAGATGTTGTGCATCTACTTACTGTGTCCACACTCTGAACACCCAAAAAAATCTGTTCCAATGTAAACAGTCTAAACACTTTCACAAAAAAAACCAGTTCACCTAATGTGAAACCGGTTCTAATAAGGTAAAACTTCCAAAAGTTGGATGGAATGAGATAGTCCCTGATCCTGTCTGTCTGGGGGCAGGGCCCAACAAACAAACAGCTCAAGAGTGTGTGCAATTGGGGTGGTGATCAAAAGCATTCTCTTGTGACCAACTTAAGTATCTATTTGATCTATTAGAGTTATTTCATAAAGTCATGCTGTGTTGGGCCTGAGTTGCACCCCTCATTTGATGCTTCATCATCCCCTCCTGGCTGTTGTCCGCAAAGTAATGAAATTTTATTAAATCAGGGTATGAAATACAGAGACTCAGGATGAAATGCACCCAGGCTCGAAGCCCAGTGTACTTCTTTTTTTCATGTTTTTTGAAATCTGGTACCCTATGTGACCAAAGGGGGGGGTTCCAGTGCCCGTCAGGCACGTCTTTGCCTGACCTTACGGATAACTTTATTTTGTATTGTTTTTTTGGGGCTGTTTTTGGAGCATTGCTGTCATACAGAGTTGGATTGTCAACAGAGGATTGTCAACCATGTGCATTAGACATCTCAGTTTCATCCTTAATTTAACATTAAAAAACCACTTTAACAATAACAAGGTTTGAGACTAAAAGAAGAGGTAGGGCTGAAAGGAAGACCCAAAAGGAATGATCATTTTACCAATTTTTCTATTGCATGTAAACAAACAACAACAGAAAAGATGATAAGGCAAGAGAAACCTGACAATCTGACACAATTCATTATGGAGAATCAGGCAAGATCTACAAATGCTTAAAAAGTAAGTGATAGTTAAAATTCATTTAGTACTTTCACTTGGAGAAAGTCTGGGTCCAGGGTGCTCCCTTAAAATTTTGGGGGCTAAGATCATACCCACTGGTACTTCCTATGTGACCCTGCACATCAAAATCGGATGAAGAAAAGTCAACATATGCCGGTTTGCCTCAGGAAAATGGTTTTTCTCCCACATATTTGCTCAGGCTGCTGAGGCTGGTAAAAAGCGAAGCAAATGCTAGAGAAGAGTGTAATGAATATGATCTCATTGCTGCTCCCTGTTTTTGATTGGTCGATCATAATTTTGATTGGTCCAGGTGGTTTGCTATTAGTAGTTCCTATCTATTTGCAGCCCCCTCTTTGAGTCTCATGGGTGGGGTTGAAAGAAAAGTAAATAACTAAACTTGGACATGAGAAATATTTTCGCAGGGTCGCATAGAGAGCACCAGTGGGGATGCTCTAAGGGCATCTCCACCCCACACCTGCAAACACTCCATCTCATTAAATCATGGTGCGCTCCTGTATTGATGTCCATTTTGCAGTGGTCATTTGAACTCCTTTAAAGTCTTTTTTCTACTATGGATTTAGATGGTGACCACTGACTATTACTCGTCCATATGTAAAGATATAAATGGCCTTTAACTGGTTAAACGGACTTTTATGACGTTTGTGGGTGGGGACAGTGATCATTAAACACTATTCTATTTAAATATAAAGGGGTTGTTTACAGTTTTGGGGTGGAGATGCTCTAAGAGCACCTCCTGCAGTGCTCGGTATGGGAGCCTGCAAAAATATTTCTCACATCCAAGTTTTAGTTACTAACTTTTTTTCCAACCCCACCCATAAAACTGAAACTGGGACTGTGGAGTGGTGAGAGACAGCCACAGCGAACCAGCAACCACAAGCGCACTGTGAAGGATGAATGGTAAGTGGTCAGGAAACAGTTTTCTGTTGGTTCCAGTTCCCTAGCTAATAAAGGTTTAGTTAGCTCAGTTACTTCTTTTTTTCTATCTACTTACTAACAACCCACAAGCAGGTTGTTGGTTGGTAGGTAGGTAGTAAAAACAGCCCTTAGCTATGTATAAACCATCTACTTACCTGAAAGTTGCCTATTTTCCTACCTATCTGCCTATACATGAAACCTATTTCCTTCAGAACTAGTTACCAAGATGAAACCAAATATTAACTCAGTTGAGGTTCATCCACAACTGAGTCATAATAGACATCGAGTGGATGGTGCGCTGGTGGGTGCTGGTTCATTGTGGCCGTGAGAGACGAGAAATAACAACCCACTTGGACCAATCAAACTATCTAGCCAATCAGAAAGAGGGAGCAGTTAATAACTACGATCTGAATATGTTTATGAGAGTGTTCCAGGACTCCTAGAGGACTATGAAAGCTGTGCATGTTTTCAGGGTCCCAGGAGTCTTCCAGTGTGGATTCAATGGATTTGATTGATGAACCTCATTCCAGATTTCTAGTGCAGGGTCACATACTGAGCATTGGTGGAGATGCTCTTAAGAAGCACTTTTCCATTGAGTAGTTGCATCTTCAACTTTTGAATGATCCAATTGCTTTCCATGAGTGTAAAAACCTACCCCATTTTTTCTAAGTGTATTCGGAGGATGCCTTACAAAATGTAATATGTCTACGGGCTTTATGAAAAGTGTAACAATCACCTCTTGAGGTGAGAGTTACACTTTTTGTTAAGCCTTTTATTTTTTCTTGTGATACCTGAGAGGTACCTACAAATATCACAGGAATTTCTTTTTAATAATTGATGATGATTTTTACACCACGTCAAGCACATGGACATGGGCTTTACAGAAGTTCAAGACTCCATTGGCTCTTCCCTTAGGGTCCCTTATTTCCAGTAAAGCCTCATCAATCTTAGGGCTTTACCCTACACATTAAATTCTCAAGCTGAAGGTGCGACTCCTCAATGGAAAAACACTTTAACTTACAATCCTCAAATTAGATGATATTTTGGCTTGAGTTGAAACTTGAGAAAAAATGTTAAATGATGAGGAATGGGCAAGATATGAACATGATTCTGCATAAAGATTCCAAAGCCAATTTTAAAGAAAACTACGAAAAATCAAAAATGTATTCTCATCCCCCCAAATGAATGTCAATGTTCAGAGGAATGGGTATGTTTTCTTCTATGGTTACTATACTTTATTGAATATTTGCAATAAGATTCCATTTGCATGTTGCAACACATAAGTTTGAAGCCATTTCCAAAAAGACTCACTTTGAAAATAATTTAATAACCTACCTCTTTGAAGTTTATCTAATCAACCCCTTTACCTTACAATTTTGAGATTTGATATATTGTACTTCAAGGACAAGCCTAATAATATAAAAAAGATGTCCCTAGCAACTTTAGCATTTGATTTAGATTTTTTTAAATTTCAACCCACACAACTTGATTTCATTTTTTATTCAACATTTTTAGTAGCTATGAGAGTACAAAAATAGAGGTTATAGGCAAACCAAACTATTATAAATACACCACATTATAGTGCAAATCTTAAATCCAAGGACGAATTACAAGCACCCACTTCTCTTCACATGTTTATTTGCAAGCAATGTATGAAAAAACTTCTTTCTTTTCATCATTTTTGGGGTTGCATGGTAATGTCATTCTAATTTTTTTTCAACTTTCAACAAGAGCTTTAAGGCTTCATATTTGTATAATGCACATGCACCCATTTATCCCTCACCCAAGCTCCCATATGGCAATACATATAACCTTTTGTTGTTGTCACCAAACATATTTTTTGTTCAATCAGCAAGTTGATTATCATTAAAAATTACTTAAATGTTGCATAAAAGCTCATTTTTTCATTGTTGTTGACCAAAATTCTATTTCAATGTTGGGCAGGAATTTTATTTCAATAATAATTGTAGATTCCATTTTTTTTTAATCATTTTAGAATTGGAGAATTGTTGGCTTTAATTTTCTAAAACTAGTTATCTTTGAAAACCTAAAAAAACAAGGTTTTCATGAAAATTTTGGTAAGGAATTGATGTTTTCCAATGTGGTCATTTTTTATATTTGCTAGCCAAGTAGTATTTGCATAAAAACTCTTTTGTTGTTGCAACTTGTGTTGCATGGGTATTTGATTTTATGTATAATTGTTGGTTTTCATTTTTTGAACTATTTCAAAATCAAAGAACCATCATTTTTAATAGTGAATAATGTACATGTTAGGCACTTTCACTTTTTTTTTAAAAATTAAATTTGTTTTCTTGTCAAAACCAAATTATTGGGCAATTGCCAAAACAATTAATTATAGCCAAAGTTGTCTTTGAGGTAGGGTAAATGTTGATGAACTATTGAAAATCATATGGAAACATAAGAGGAAAAAAAAAAGGAAGACATGGAGGGGAGGATTTAAATCATATTGTTTAAGTGGATGTAACAAAAGAGCCCATGTTTGTTTTGTTATGTACAAGAGGTTTACATTACAAACTTTTCATCCCATGATTTGATAATGGAAGCCATGTGAAAATTGTTATTTCATGGGTTCATTTTTTTACACATGGATGTTATATGTCTAAAACACATATGATGGATGTATAAGTAAAATGAAATATTTTAAGTGCACGAGACCAAAAAAAACAAACAAATGCCACCTTAGAGAAACCACAAGTGTGATTTGTTCACCAATTTTAGCTTTTGAATTTATTTAACATGTTTTCTTATGGATATGTTCAATTATGACTTTGTGTAACATGTTCATATACCTATGTGTTTGAGATTATGCCATGGTTTCCAATTTTCAAACATTGAAATGTTTTGGCACTAAGTTTAAAATGTTATAGGTTTTAAGTGTAATGTCTGAAATGTTTTGACTTATTCAATGTTAGAGTTGGTTTATGGCTATTGAATCTAACTTGTGGAGTGAATCCACCAAAAGATGGAAATTTTTATTTGTTGCAAACCACAAATTATGGATCTATTCATTATGATGTTCATTTTTGAATATATTCAACTTTGAATCTATTCACTAGGTTAATACATTTTGGAACACCATGTTATTTTAAACAACATATGAATTGCATGGGTACATGGGTGAGTATTTTAATTTGTTATAATGCATTACATTTACGAAAGTATTTGCTAAGGGTTATAGTAAGGTTGTGAGAGTTTATCAACAATGAATTACTAAAAAATGAGATAATTTTTAACAAAAACACAAGAAAGTAAATTCAAATTTTATTTAAATTTCATTTTGAAACCATGGTGCTTTCCATTGCTTTTATATTAAATTGAATACAAATTTTGAGAAATTTGAAATAACAAAAATAGGAAACAAGTATTTTTTCATAGAAAATTTAATGAAATAAATTTGTGTGAAGCTATAACATAAAGATCATTGTATATTCAAAGGAAGGAAAATAAATAATTTTACTTTCTCTTTAGTAAAATATACTTGACACATACTTGAAACAAATGTTACATTGTAAAAACTAGGCTTCAAAAGTTTTTTACATTTAGAAAAGTCTACTTGGAACCTATTTTGAAATGAAAAATTTAAAATTTAATTTATAATAGTGAAGAAGAATCTTTTTATTTATTTAAGTAAAAAAATTAAATGTATAATAATTTTGTGATGAGTTTTGGTTATACTTTTTGTTAGTTTGATAAATAAATTGCCAATGACATTAAATTGTACACTTTACCATGTTTTCACCCTAGTTTAAGTGGAATTTCTACCCTTAACACTCCCACCAACAAATTTGCATCCATTTGTGTGTTTTCACCATGTTTAAAAAGTATGGCCATGTTAAAACTTATGAAAGGACTGACACAAAATAAGACATCAAACTGCCTATTAGTTTAACAATAGTGATAGATGTGACAATATTTACTTCATTTGTATATGACAATATCTTGGCTATTGACTCAAACTCCTTGTTTTATTCTTCTTCTTGTTAAATCCAACAAAAGATTACAAGATTGAAATATAAATTCATTATCTATATTAAAGGATCCATTGATATATTTATAGTATATACATTGATATAATTGGGCCATTGTTTCATCTTAATTACACCAATTTTGACGTTTCATTGCTCATTAAAAAATCAATTTTAATGGAAATTAAAATATGGCCCATCTAGTTATGCTTGTCATCTTCCATGTGAATGTGATTACTTGTAAAAAATTCAATTTACCACACATTTTATCACATCTTTGTTTTAAAAAATCATTTTTTGAAATGAAAATTTTCACATTAGTTACATGATATCCAAACATGATTCAAACTATGTGAAATGACATGGTTCAACATACATTTAACTATCATAAATATTAAAAACTGTTTAGATTGTTTTTGGACTATATTTGTGTTTTTGAATACATAGGTACACATTTTTTTCCACAAATATATTCCAATCTCTCACTTTATAAAATGAAATATATATATATATATATATTTCTAATCTCTTGCATATGTTATATTCTAACATAATATACAAAAATGTTATGAAAATCTTTCAAAAAATTAAGTTAGGATATAGTCAAACATGCACATCCCTAAAACATAGTACAATGTGACAGCCCAAAGGGATCACCATAGTGTGCTTTCACCCCTCATTGAAAGAAAAAAAACCCCGAATGGGGTGATGGTGCTCCCAAGGGGTCCTCTATGCTTCAACATTCCAAATTTCAAAAGTTGGGAACTTCCTTTCACTCAATGGAAAATAACAAAAAGCCTTTGAAGTAATGGTGTTCATGGGGGGTTGTCCTCTCCTTGGCATTCCTAGTCTTGGAGGTCAAGAGGTTGCTTCTTTTCACTAGAACAAAACAAACCCATGTGGTGATGGTGTTCCCAAAGGTGTGTTCCTCTTGTTCGCACTCTTGGTCTCAAAAGTTGAGAGGTTGAAGTCATTCAGCCAATGCAAAAAAAAACCTCGAGGGGTTGATTGAGCTCCTGAATGTTTCTTTTTAAGCAACCTCTCACAATCTTGGAGGTTGTGAAGTGGAATGGAGGTTGTAACACAAAAAAAACCTTCCCACGAGATTTTCAAGAAGGACAAAGAACATGAATCTTGAACATAATAAAAAAGAAGAAGGTAATAAATCTTACTTCTTTGTTTGTGTCTTGTTTGGTTAAAGAGGCCTCCTCTTCCTCATTGGAAACAATCTTCTTATATGTTCCCCATGTTTTCACATAAACAATGACACGTGACTAGGGTTTGTAATTCAATAATCTTTTGATATCAAACAATATTGTGTTCATGCTCCTTTCAAAGCATTGTGACTATTAAAAATATCACTTGAAACATTAACTAAAACTTCAAGCTCAAACATGAAAAGGACATGTTTGGTTTTTTTTCAAAAAGTCTTCTAGAATTTCAACAATTACCAATGGTCCTTTTGTGCCCACCATAGTTGTCTTCCTTCTCCTTTACTTGGCATTGGTCCACATATATGTGGTTTGCTTTCTTTGAATTATTAGCTTGTGTTTATGGTTTTGGTTGTCCTGCATATATCTTATAATGAAGGTTATGAATTAACATTTCCTTATTTCTAGGATATTCCAATGTTAAGTTGAAAATAGATATCTTCCTCAATAAATGTCCACCCAATTTACTTGTAGGTAGTTGCCAAACTTAATGTAACTAAAGATCAATTGATATCATAATGGAAATACATTTTATTTCAATTTACACCATATGCATCAAACAAATACAATGACAATGACTTCATATGCACTACCATCATTATAAATATTCTTAATGTTAGCTCATTTGTTAATGTTCTCATGTTAGGTCAACAAGTAATCTAAGTGTTATTCATTCTTATCACCATATATTAATCATAAGTTGTACTATTATTATCTTTTCAAAAGAAATAAAATTTTCCATCATTATGTTTCAAGAAAAATCTTCTTACTATCACCTTCTAAAGTAATATCATTGGATGTATAATGAAAATTTCCATCCTTTGATTTCCAAAATTTTGTTGTGTTTTTGAATATTTTTTATGTAATCATTGTACAAAATATAGTTAAAAGTTCATAATTCCAATAGTTTTCATTATAAATACATATTATTTCTAAGGCCAAATCTTTCAAAAACATAAAATAACATTTAATTTGTGTACTTTTCTTTTGTTAAGGCATTGGTGAAGTTATTTAGTTGTTTATTTTTGTTGCCACATAATTTATCTTCATATATATTCTTATTACATTTTTAGAAGAAACAAACTTTAAAAGAACAACGATTATAAAATTTCATTATGGTTACCTTTGCCAATTATTTAATTAATTACACAATGAATGATATGAGTCTATATTTTATTTTTAAATTATATCTCTATTAAAGTTTAGTGCAAAGAATAATTTTTGTCAATTGTTTTTTTCTACATTTGTAATTGTACATAACATGATTTTTTTGGTAAGAATATTTCAATTTATCCTTATAAATGTCTAAATGGAATGACAACAATATTGGTCCATTAATTTTAATTAATTGGAACCTTGTGCTAAATAAATAAATAAATTTAATCCTTGATTTTCTTATAATAATTTTTTTTCACCAAGATTTAAAAAGATATTAACATGGTAGTCCTTGAATAAACTAATGTTTAAATAATTTGATATTAAAGATGTTGTTGACAACTTATTTATATTCCTCCTTTTCAAAGTATCATATTGTTTGAGGACATATGGTCCTATGCAGTATCTTATGGCTATGATATTTGCAATGAATCTCATGCAAAATGTTCTTATGGTAACCAAATTAGCATTTAAGTGATTTGAATATTTATACATTCTAGAAGTAAATAGAAATTATAAAGTGGAATAAATATGTCTTTCAATTTTCTTGTTGTTTAAATTTCATTTTACGTATGGCATTATAACTATATTTTAATATTTTTAAAATACCATAATTCTATTTATTTCAATAGTATTTAAATTTAGGAATCATCTATCAATAATTGTCTACAATGTCCTCAATGATTATAAAGTAAAGTTCATTCATTGTTATTAATCCCCTCCAAATTGTTGTATATTATTTCACCTTTCATGGAGACTTTTGATAATGGCTTTTCCACATGCCCTTTCAATCTTGACAACAACTATGAAGTTGTTATATTTTATTTATTCCATTGAATTTTAATTTCACCCCAAAGTGCTATGGATATTGGAGTCATTTTTTTTTCCTATTTTCGTTTCAATTCAATTTTTATTTTAACATCTTATGGGGACAAGTTTTTCACATGTTTTACATTATTGTAACACCCCATTTCCTAACAATTTTTTATCTTTTTTTTTTTTTTGTAGTTGATCCCATGGCATTTGATATTAGATTAGATTTGTGATTGTGTTTTGTGCATTACAATGATAAATCATTTATCATAATGCATTCTATAGTTTATTTTGCCTTCTCCTTGGTTTTTGCTTCATTTCTTTCGAAGGTTCAATTGTGTTCAAAGTTGCATTGATGTTATTGTAAAATGGCAACATTTCATGTTGAGGGAAAAACTGAATTCATCATCCTTGCTAATGAATTTGGAATTGCATATATACGTGACAAAAAAATGTTTGTGTGCAACTTTTGGTTTTTAGCTCAAAAATGTGCACATATCAATAGGTGATATATATGATGACAACAATATTATTATCATATCCATATACTAAGCACCAATCAATGGTGCCCAAGGGTTGTAATGGAAGCTCAATGGCAAATGTTTAGGATTGTCATGAATAATATGTCAAAAACCTCTTAGAACATTTCCTTGACATCTTTGACTACTACATATGTTTCTAATGATAGTGCCTATGGTGTGGAGGTCAAGAAGAAAGTGATTGGTGATGGAGTGAATTAACAAACTACATTCATAGACTTGTGTGACTCTTCCAATGAAAATGGAACATTGTTTAACTTTGTCCACCTCTCAAATATTTAAATCAATTTGTTTATAATGACTATCAAATCCATTAAACAATTTATGTATGTGGAAACATCTTTTATGCTTAGTGTAATAGATTGCCTTTAGGCAATGGTGTTAAGCCCCCATGCTACCTTAGACTTATCATGGGAAGAATGGCCAAATTAATGTTGAGAGAATTGAACTATAACACATTACAGATTGAGAATGTTTGTAACATTTTATTTACATTTGATGCTGATGTTCTTTTTGAAATTTTGCTAATTGACAGTCCAAATAGTCGTTCAAGTTAGATGCAAAGAATGGACAAGAAGTACAATGGTTATGCTTGGTGCAAGGTTAAAATAACAAACATCAAAAATCATTTCAACTTTACTTTTTGGAAGGCACAATGTTTGGGACATTTATAATGTCGAAATCATTATTGTAATTTTTTTGTTTTTGATGAAAACACCAACAAAACTACTTGGAAGGGCAACATTGTTCATAGTCTAAATAGAAATTGTTTTGTTCCTAGTTCACCATATTGTAAAATGTGCAATATCATGTTGTTTTGTGTGAACACATGTGTTAATTCGCATGTATTATGTTGTGTAGAAGTAGGAGAATTTGATTCGAGCAATGATTCATCTAGGTACACATGACTATTCAATGGCTAAAGGAAGGTGTAAAGAAGTTGTCGACCAAGGCAAAGCCTTGGTCGAGGAGGTGTGTTGTGCACCATTGATTACCAAATTGACAATTGTGTTGGTTACAAGTAAGATTTTTCTATCTAAACACTTGTTCAATGAGGATGGTGAAAGGGCCAATGGAACTTCTTAAAGGACATAAATCACACCAAGTGATGGACAAGTTCAAAGCCTTATGTTCTTGAAGAGTTAGGAACTTAATTACATCCTTTAAACATCACCAAGTATTAGAAGGTACATTTTTCACAATTTGGTTCTCAAGGCCAATTAATAATGGTTATGATTACATTCAAGACAATTGTTTCCCAAGACAATAATCTAAAAAATAAATGTTTTTATTCAAGATGTATGTTCATGGAAAAGGTAGTGGATGTGGTTTGGTGAAGCAGATGAAGCTTGGTGGCGACTTCCAAACAATTTGGACCATGTTTGATCATGTGAAGTGTGTCGAAGAATGGACAACCTTTGTTTAACATGTGTATGATCTAGTTCATAATATAGTGATGACAATTGTTGTTTGTGACATGCAATTTGAAAACCTAGACACTCAATGTACATTATGTGGTGAAAATCAAACAACACTATGGTGAAAAATGGTGTTTGCAATACACATTTCAAGGGTTTCATGGCTAATAGCGCCTAAACCAATTGAAATGCAATGTGAATTATGAATGGTAGTGGGGATGCAAACGAATCAATGATTGATAGGGAACAAAATTATTATTTTCATTATAATCAATTGATGTACACACACACAAAACAATAAATCAAGGTAGAGATGTGAGAACAACACAAGGTGTTGTGTTATGAATATAAAAATCCCAACTCATTACAAGAAGTAGATGTTTAGTATGCAACCATTTGATGCTAATGTTATTTGTCTAGGGTTGCTAATGAAGCTCAACTTCTAAAGTTGGAAAACTAGTTTAATTTTTGGCATTTTAGTGTTAGATAATGGGAAGGATTTATGAAACGTATACATTTATCATCCCTCTCAATATCTTTTGTCCCCTCCCATTTGAGTGACATGTTGTGGATATGGTAAAACTAATTTGAAATAAAATTTAACAAACATGTAGAAGAAAAAAAAATTAGTTCCGAAAGAGCTTGTGGACATGCCCACATGTAACTTGTTGGAAACAATGCACAACATATTGTTTCAATAATCAAAGGAAAAGGGAGCTTACTTATATGCTACAACATTTAATGATTATTTTTTGAGCTTTCAAACAACTAACATTATTTATCACTTCAAGAAAGATGGTCAATATGGACAAGGCTTGACAATAATGAGCTTTTCTTGCTTAGAATAATGCAATCTAGTGACCCAAAGTAATTTGCAAACACAATTTTAGAATATACTTTGAGTTCATCCTTCACATTTATAATCACATAGATGGAAGGTGAAGAGATTTTTGGCTCCTACAAATGGTAGGCAAACTTGCCTCTCGGATCATAAAGGGATTCACATGTAGGGATGATTGTGTCAATCATTTTTACCCATGTGTCAACACTTATAATAACAAATCACATGTGCAAATTGAGTAACTTTTTGGTTACATTGATCCTTACAAACATATGGGATACATTAATGGAGGTGTTGAGGTATTGGAAGCTCCATGCGAAAATGGAGTATGGCACATAAAATGATGTCCCCCTACATCATATGTTTAATGTTTAACATTGCGAAAAACCACCAACCATTCTTGTGCCACAAGGATAATTACCGTTGGTGTTCTTGCCCCTATTTATTTAGGTTTATGGTCCTAGTTCTTAGGTGCACATGTTAAGGCCACTCGATGAACTATCAAATTTTGAAAGGTAGATAAAATCTTCTTGCTTTCCTTAGGTAAGCAAAAAACTTCAACACAAATGGGACTATCAAATCTTAGTAGGATAGCTTCATAAACTTTCTACAAAAACAAACCTAAAACAAATGCAAGGATGAAGACCTTGCATACAACAAGACAAAATACTCACAACACACAAATAAAAGTAACACATAAAATTCAATGTACAAAGGTATGGCAGGAAAAAAATAATTTTATTCATAAAATTTTCCCCTGTATAGTTTTCAAAGGTAGAAAGCCTTAAGTACCTTCAAGAAATAAAATTAAAAATTGTGGAATGGATAGTTAGTCCAATCCAAAAAAAACTGGTCCTAAATATAATTCAGTTTAAACTGGTAGTAAAAATTGGTTTTAGTAACAAGATTTTCAATAAAAAAAATTCAATAAATGAGTTTCAACAAGGAAATTCAGTTTCAATAAAAACTTTGATAAAAATTTGATTTCAATAAAATCTACCTTCAACATCATCCAACAAGGTTCATAAGTTTTAGTTTTGTGTAGATGATACGAATCATTAAAAGGGGGAAAGGGGGGGGGGGGGGGGTTGTGAAGAAAAAAATTAAATTTAATTAAAGAAATATTTTGTTTTTTTGAAAATATAAAAAATTTTACATTAAA
>Ga0116227_10007196_pt1 | contig 21900 bp, 21 predicted proteins | sample S1TSphgellanicum_FD_89693 | JGI IMG/M metagenome (GOLD analysis project Ga0116227, IMG submission 89693) | Host-associated microbial communities from peat moss isolated from Minnesota, USA - S1T2_Fb - Sphagnum magellanicum MG | ecosystem: Host-associated > Plants > Peat moss > Unclassified...
CGTAAAAAACAGCCGTCGTTGATGTTTTGGGTGTAAGAAGAGGGGGGCAAGCCCCCCCAATAGGTTGTGGGGGTTATTGAGGAGTGGTTAAAAACCCCCCCCCCCCCCCCCCAATTTGACCTTTGTGGGTATGAGTCGGACTAAGTTCTCAGCTGCCATGATATTGGCCCTTTGCCTTCTCCAACTCCTAAGTTCTAACCAGAGTTTTTTTTTTTTAAAAATTATTTCAATTTTGTGATATAAAACATGTGGTGATTTTTTGGCCAAGAAATTAACAAAAATTAATTGACTTATACACTAGAGAAACACATTTTCTCTCAATTTCTTTGTTCAATAAACTAAAATAATTGTCTAAAAAAAATTCATTGTTCCTATAACCTTAATTACTGAGGCCCATAGTCCATACCATGATATTTACATTTATTTCATTTATTTTAAAAAGCATAATTCTATTTCATAAGACCTTATTTTCTTTTATACATGATGTCTTTTTGTATTCTTTTAATATAAGATTAAAAAACACAAGAAAACCCAAAATTGCACATGAACCAAATAGAATAAGGTGCACAAGATTGGAATGGTGATTTATTTATTTTTTAATAATTTTTAATGGGGAACTTTTTGCCAAAGAGTGAAACTGAAGATTTGCACAATTGCTGGGTTTTCTGGATTTATTTGGTTCCTTATGTGTTCCCATCAAGTTCCCAATGGGTTATCAACATGTTTCTCAAGTTTTCAATGTATTCCCCCACAACATGTTCCCAATAGCAACTCACTCAGTCCCATATGCTTTGCCCAATGTTGTCCTCGTGAAACCAATAGGTGTGTCAATATTGTGATTTGTATGTTTTTTTAAATGTTTAAAGTAAATACTTCTATATAGGGGGAGTTTGAAAACTTTTAGAATATTTTTGTGATGCGCCAATCAAAGATGCACCTTACTTCAAAATTTATTTATTTTTGAATAGATTAAAAATAAAAATAATAAAATAAAAAAAAATTGAGGGTTCCCACAATTAATTAATATGAATAACAATATACTACCATCTATAGATAGGTAAGTCACACTATACTTGAGTCCTCTTGTACTCTTCCACCCCTCACTCCACCACCTCACCACCTCGTGAACAATGTGTGTTATATACCCTAAAATGCAGCTTTTTTGAAAGTGCTGAAATTTTCAGGGTACCAAAGAAGTCAGGAGTCAGCACGACCCATAAATAGTGACAAAAGTAACCTTATCCCCCCCAATGAAGAAAGGAAAGGAAAGCTTATCCGAACTATGCTATGCACAATCTTAGCCTTTGAGACAACAAGTTACAAAACCTCCTTCAAGATTGGTTTTTTGGGGGAAACAAACAAGATAAGTCGTTCATATTACTTAAAACTTATCCAAACATGACTCAGCTTCCGCCACGAGCCACAATCAAAAGCTAGAGCTAACATGAAAGGTATTACTACAAGGAGTTAGTTACTACCTATACAGCTTGTTTACTAACTTTCAGCATAATAGGCCATCAAACACGTAACTGGAAATGAAAACTTTACAAAACGAAATAACTAGGATCCAAACTAGTTTTTTTTCACCAATTTTTTGGTGGTAAACTGAGTTTCATCCTGTCTTAGCTTTTTTCTTGAGCACCTCCTCTGCTGCTACATATATTTTCACTACTCTTCTCCTACCTACCTGTACAATTACTATAATTCGTCTTGAACAAATGCTGAGTTTCAACATTTCACACTGAGATTTAATAAAATTTCATTACTTTGCATTTACCACTGAAAGAGGGTAATAGGGGGTGAAACTAGGCCCACAGACAGGGTGACTTTAGGGATAACTCTAATGTTGATGACTTCTTTACTGACTTCTTCATTTGGATCAAGGCAAATTTTTGGGCAGACACTCAACAGAAGTAGCAACAAATTAAATGAAGCTCAGTCTTCAACCCTAAAATAGTCATGTTTTGCCCAATATACTAAATAGAAAACTAAAGCTTCTGAACTTCTTTTTTCTTCCTTGTCCCTCAATTATGATAACTATGGTGAGGATGTTAAAAGCCCTAATTTTTAAATTTTTTTTGAAGGGCTTTATGAAAATGAGGGCCCACTTCTTGACACATCACTTAAGAAGGGTGGGAGGTGGGCTTGCATTTTCCAAAAAATATTGCTCCAAGGGACTTTACCTTGTGTTAAAATTTTGAATCCTCGGATCAAGGGATCATCAACTATGAGGATTGATGCAATAAATAGTTCATGTTTTTCCCACTTTATAGGTTGGTTCGTGATTTTGGTTACTCGGAATTGGACGGTTCCAAGTTCCAAATTCCAATTCCGAAATTTTTCTTCCAAAATTTACAATCGACAACCCACCCGGGTAGTACCCGATCAGATTGAGAATTGGGACCGGGGGAACCGGCCCAAAAAACCGAATTGTCGACCAACACTACAATGGAAAAAGAAACGCCCTTTCTCCCTCCCTTAGGTGACGAGAAATTAATTGGGGTTTAGAAATTGGGAACTGGGAACACAAGAGGAAAATTTCCCTAAAACCTAATTTCTGAAAGACCTAAACCTATTTTACTCTCATTTATTTATTTACTAGGTGAAATACAATTTTGCAAGAAATAAAACCCAAGTGGTAAAAACCTAACCACAGTAAAGTGCAAATAGGGAGAACAGTCACTTACCGTATATACGGTGTATTGAGTCAGAAAATGAAAATTTTCAAATAATTTTCACCGTATATACACTTCATACTTATCCTCAAAACGTGAAATCGCGGGTCCAGCCCGACCGGGCCGGGCGTGGGGAGGAGGAGGGGGAGTCAGGGAGACAGGCCGGTGAAGCAGCGGGCGACCGGTGTACCACAGGTGTATGCGGGGCGTGGGCCCGGGGAGAGGGCGACGAAGTAGCGGGCGAGTGGGATAAAGACCACCGGTGGACCCGGCCGGGAGTGGGGCAGGGACAAGCCGGCAAAGCAGCGGGCGAGCTGGGTACTACAGGTGGACCCGGCCGGGAGTGCCGGGCAGTGAAGCAGCGGGCGACGGGTGCAGCACAGCTGGACCCGGTCAAGGCGACCCCAGGAAACGACAGGCGGGAGTGGAGCTCACGCTACGCTTCCGGATCGAGCGCGCAGTGGTCGCTGGCTGGCTGGCTGGTTGGGTGGCTGCCTCATCCGCAATCTGCTTCTTAAGCGACAAGCAGCAGAAGGAGTTCAAGAAGAAGACGCAAGCTTCTGCTACACACACTTTGATTTCTCCTCATTGGGTTCTGTTGTTAGAAGAAGAAACAATTTGTTTTTTTTTTTTTTTGTGGAGTTGTGTAGACGTGATCATCATCCTTTGTTGCAGCATTTCTTTTGCACATATCGCAGGAAGCCGTAGCTTGATTGTTGTTGTTACCCTGCAGGACTTTGGATTGTTGGTAGTGGGAAACCAAGAAAGTAGAGAGAGAGAGAGAGAGAGAGAGAGAGAGAGAGAGAGAGAGAGAGAGAGAGGGAGAGAGAGCAACAAACTGTTGTTTGAGGTTTTTGAGGTTGTCGAACCTTTAAAGCTTTAAAAGCTTCTTGGTGCATATGGTCAGCTTCCGAGACGGAGCGAGAGCAAACACGAGGAGCAGGTGCAGCAGCTTGATCAGCAGGAGATATGGGTATGAAGGAAAGATATCGTCAATGAGCCTGACGAGTAGTATTTCTGTTCCCACCAGCTTCGACTACCGGAAAGTGTTATATAACCAGCGGAAGCAGAAGAAGAGCAAGCTTGAATTGCAGCAGCAAGTAACGTAGTAGCTACGTCTTATATCCTCTACAGAAATTGGGTTGGTGTTGTTTGTTTAGACAGAACACAGAGAGCTGCTGAACGCTCGGGGTTACGAGAAAGATCACGATGTCCCTGGCTTACAGAAGATGGGATCAGCTTGGAGCTACTGGTACCCACGGTACTATTGGCTTCAAGATGAAGGCGGGAAGCTGCATCTCAAGTGCACCAGTATGTGCCTTCAACTGGGTGGAAGGGCAGACAGATGCCAACATGGGTACTGTTGGATTCTCACCAGGATCATGTTCTGCAGCTTCTTGTTCTTCTTCTTGTTCTTCTTCGATCTTTGATGACAGTTCCGCCTGGTCATCGGATACAGCAGCTGGTGGAGACGGCCAGAAGCAGCAGCAAGAAGAAGAGGAAGAAGCGCAGTCGGCGTACAGTGGGCCTTTGGACCACATGAGCGCTCTTGAGAGCTCACTGCCCATCAAGTAAGAATACCACCTATGGTCCTGTGACTTCCAATCTTTTTTCTTTTTTTTTGGTTTGTGCTTTGGTTTTTTGTTGTTAGATCATCAGTAGAGAGGGTTATTGTTTTCAGAGACAAGTTCTCAAAAGAGTAGCTGATTAAGGATTTGGTTCTTAGTTTTCACAAAATGCATTGCCATTCAACCTAGCTTTTGTTTTGTCAGGTTTTCAAATGACTAGATTATCATGGGTTTTGTTCATAGTTTTCTCACAAGACAAAGCAACTACCTTTTTGTCAGAAATTTTAGGGTTTGTTCATTTTTTCCTCAAAATCCATGTCATTGAACCTTGACCTTTTGTCAAGTTTTCAAAAGACTAGATTATGGGCTTTGTTCATAGCTTTCTCACAAAACAAGAAACTATGTCTTTGTCAAAGATTTTGGGTTTGTGCTCGTTCTCAAAATGCATGCCATTAAACCTAACTTTTGCCAACTTTTCAAGAGACTAGATTAAGGGTTTTGTTCATGGTTTTTTCAGAAGCTAAGCCATTGGAATGACCTTTTGTCAAGTTTCAAAAGACTAGATTAAGGTTTTGTTTATAGTTTTTCTCAGAAGCCAAGCCCTTTAAACAACCCTCATCATTCCATCTGTCATTCATCTTAATGTTTGTCATCTGCACTTCAAAACCTGTCAGGTTTTACTTAGTGTACATCCCTAAGTACTGGCTATATAGTGCATAACGTCCCTGCTACACTGCATTGACCTTAAGTATTGTGTAAGGTCCCAACCAAGGTGTCCTAACTAGGAAAAGGACCTATGTTTCTAGCCTTTCAAGATTTTCGATACCTTTGGCTGAGCCTTGCAACCTTTAGGACAGGTACCTCAAATCTTGGAAGGTTTGAAAGATAGACCCTTCTCCTATGCTTGATGTGAATGGACATTCTCATGACCTTTTTTTCTGCTGATTTTGCAGGAGACCTGGGCTCTCAAAATTCTTTGGTGGCAAGGCACGCTCATTCACCTCTCTGGCAGATGTGTCAACTACCTCAGATCTGGAAAAACCCAACAATCCATATGCAAAGCGGAGAAGGATGGGTGGCAATGGAGGTCCACTCAATCGCCCAACATCCTATCCTCGCCTTTCACGGGCATCTCTTGCTGGCATCTCAAAGAAAACTACCAACAGAAGCACTCTTACAGTTGCAATAAAACTTGGAGGTTTGACTGAAGAAAGTAAGGATTATGTTGCAGTCCTTCCAGGGGCCTCAAGAAGTCATTGGACCAAAACCATACCTTCTAGGTCATTCTCTCTCACAGATTTGCCAGTGGTTAGTAGACATGCTTCTCCACCTTTCAGAAAGAGCTTTGCTCAGCCATGATTCATTTCTGTGACCCTTTTCTTCAACTGCCCACTTTTTCCCACTCCAAGGGAAGAACACTCAGTCTCTTGGGCTCTAGCTGCAGCTGGGATGGAGTAGTTTTTGTACATTTTAATTACACCCATTTCAAAAGTTCTGGCTTCCAACCACAATGGGCTGCAGAGATCAATTTCAGTCATCTGAAGAAAAAAAACATCAACTACACAGATGAATGGCATGAATCATTTCTGGTTGTTGATGGATGTGAGATCATTTTCAATCTCCCATGGACAGCATGAATCATTTCTGGTCACCCACCCATGGATGTGAGATCATTTTCAGTTGCCCATGGATGGCATGAATCGTTTCTGGTGACCCATGGATGTGAGTGCTGTGATCCATTTGGGGGGAAGGAGCGTAAAGCAGAAACTCTGCTTGGGCAAGGCAAGTGGTCAGAACTTGAAGTGGCAGTGATGGCAAGCATCAGAACTGGGCTTGTGATTTATGAAATACTTGTGTCTTTGATTTGGGTATTTCTGTTGTTTATTAAGGTACGATTTAGTCCATTCATATTCTCAATTAGTCAAATTCAATTGATTTTAAGACACAAGAAGAAGGGTAGCACCAGAAACTTGTGTCATGGCCCTAGAGTGTTGTTATTCTGTGCAGTGCAAATTTGATCTTTTAAGTTTGTGTCGAACTGAGACAGGAGAAAAAACTGGATCTTTAAGTTTGTGTTGAACTGAGACAGAAGAAAAACTGCATAGACTGCAAGCTTGGTATCAAGAAAGAAGCTGCTTGGAGAAACAAACTAATTTTTTGGCAAAAGAGTGAGAGATACTGTAGCCAAGCCTATAAGCGAAGAGTAGATTTGCAAATTTTACCACTTGAGTTTGTCTGCAAAGATGACAAAATTTTAGTTAGGGACCCACTCCTTGACATTATTTGAAGACTTTGTAACATGCATTCACATTTGTGTGCCATGATAAATGAATGGACTCTATTTTTGTCTTTCTATGCGATCACGCCATTCAATCCATTCTTCCTCTATCCAATGCATGGACCAATTTTATGTTGTGCTTTGCTGCCTCTTCTCATAAGGTTATGAGCTATGACCACACTCCTTAATGTTACCCACCAAGCAGAGTTTTCTTTAGGCAATTTTTTGTCAAATTTTGACCTGAAAAATCTGATTTGTACAAAGGACTTTTTATGAACCCTAAAAATGGCCCAAACTTCAGGAAAAATAATTTTCAAATCACTATAATGCGTCCCAGTAGGTAGTCAAGAATATAGATGAATCCTCACATTTTTAAAAAGATTTCATTGTCTGGTTTTTAGTAAAAAATTCCAGCCAAGTTTTATCATCCCCACTTTTGCTACATCAACAAAGTTGAAGAAAAAGCCCCTGCCATGAAGGTGCCATTGTCAAAACATATCACCCCAGCATTCTTGGGCTGATGCATTCAGTTTGAGACTCAGGACAAAAACCTGCACACATCTATCTTCTCAGCACAATGTGAGTCAAGTGATTTTTACCACTGCAAGCAATAATGCTTCTGCCCTCCTCATTCTTTCTCTTGTCAAGGATCTCAATCTCTTTAATGCTCAGGGAATACCTGCAAATACATGAAAAGAAATTATGGAAACTTCCGATGGTGAAAAAAAGCTCAAAAGCACCATTTTGGCTCTTTGATTGAGCAGTTTCATAGCATAAAATCTCATTTGGTTCTTCCACACAGATGATGCACAGGTACCAGGAAACCAAACCCATGATTTCCCAATTTTCGTCCCTGCGTCAATTTCCAGAGTGGGGACTGGAAAACAGATCTACTATGGACACCAACTAGTTCATTGATAGATCTATGAAAGTGCAGAGAAATCTCCACAACAACAATTTGCTGGTAAAATAACAATGGGTTCTGGCAGAACCTCATGAGAGTTGGTCAGAAAGTGTTCAGACCAACACCACAAACAGCAGTGACTTCATCTGCTCTGGTGGGTGCAGACAACTACTAGCTGATATCTATGTAGGGTTTATGGAACCCTAAACCCTAATCCTGACATACTGACATGTGCAGATTCTGTGTAATGAACGAGCATGCTTTGAGTTGGGACCTTGAGATTTCTAACATGGTTGCTTAATTCCTGGGGAGTTCTAGGAAGGCACCCATGGGAAAGTGTAGCTTACAAACCTACTACTGGCATTGTGCTCTTCCACTCAATTCCATAATGGTGTCTGATGCTCTTGGTGAGTTTTTTTTTTGTTTTCAAGCTCGCAGGCGGATCGTTCTCATCAGCTTCAAGTGTATTGCCAGAAGGAAATTGCAGTGCTTACTGCAGCCTGCAAACTCTGTTTCCTTGGGTGATGCAGATTGTTTGAGCAATGAGCATACACATTAAACCTGCTCGAAACCTGCTGATGAGATTGCTGCCTGCTGTGGGGGGTTGCAGGCAGTAATCTGCTACACAGACAAATGCTGATGTTAGCTTGCAGTAGAGAAGAGCTTTGGATCATCACTAATCACCTCTACTCTAGAAAGGACAACAAAGTGGCTTATAACATGCCTTCTGCTGTTGCTGTCACCATGATGGTTGCTGCACTAGTGATGAAGATACGACTGATGGGTATGCAACCTCAATCTGCAGTTTGTGGCAGATAATGCCACAGCTTCTAATCTTCACTAAAATTCCATCATCACAAATGCAGCTCGCAGTTTCAGAAGCAGGAAAAGCCATTTGGGCCAAAAAGCAATTCAGCAAAATCCAGCTCGCAGTTCCAGAAGCAGGAAAGAGATAGATAGAAAGAGAGACGGTTCGCCCTAAAGCCCTAAGCCCTTCCTCGTCTTCTTCTTCTTTCTCCAGCCTAGAACCACGACCTGGATGAACAAGTCTCGACAACCCAACAAGAAGATCGATCGACATTATTGTTACACACTTTGTGTTTGAGGTACTTCTTGATGTCGTATCCATTGTTTACGTGGTTGGGTTTTTTTTTTGGGATCTCCAGCTCTCTCTCTCTCTCTCTCTCTCTCTCTCTCGCAGCTTCTTGCTTGCTTGTTGTGTTGCAGAAATTTTCCTGAAATATTTCTTGAAGCTTTTTGTCATAGCTTATTCATTTAGGATCGATCATCATAGCTTCTTTGTGGTTTTTGCAGCAGAAAAAAGAAGAAACAAGAACCCAGAGACGACGCATTGGGTGTGTTGATATCTCTACTTACGCTACTAAGGAAGAAGAATCAATCATGTTTCGTGCATTGACAACATGGGTATGTGGAGTCAGGTACAAAGTCTTTGGTGTGGAGCTTTAGCTCATTTGCTGCTGCTGCATTATTTTGTGTTCTATTTTGGTTTGTTTGAGAAAAGGCTCAAAACAAGAAGAAGAAGATCTTCTTTCTATTGCAAAACTTGGGAAGGGAAAAAAAGCCAAAGGAAGATCTTCGTTCCATTGCAAAACTTGGGAAGAAAAAAGAGCTGAAAGAAGATTGATCTTCTTTCTATCACAAACTTGGCAAGGAAAAAAAAGCTGACTAAGGGAAGATTATATTTCTATTGCAAAACTTGGGAAGAAAAAACTATGAGGATTTCTATTGCTTTTGGCTTGCAGATGTGATTGGATGTTGATCATCATGGAAGTTAGCATCATTGCAGAAGATTTTTTCTGCCATCACTAGAGATTGTAGAGTGAAACTGGTTAGTCAATGACATGGTTTTGAACTTTCTTCTTCTCATCATGATTGTGACTAACATCTTCTTCTTGGCTTGCGTGTGTCAATTGTTTTATCAACGACAAAAGGCAATCTGTTCAGGTGCAAGTATGTTTGTCACTGCTCCATCCACCTCTCTCACACATCATCCTTGCTGATTTGGCTTCGAAATTGCTCAATTTCTTTTGCTTCTTTGTGTGATAATTTACATATGTAGAAATGGAGGAGGAGGGATGGATTTTTTGTCTTTGATAAAAGACTGCTGATCTTCTAAGTTATGTGTTTTATTGTAACTGGAATTCATGAAGGGATATTTCATTACATGTATAGATAGATGTGTGAAGCTGCAGCAAATCAGCCAGGTGCAATGGGTGTGCAGATATGCTTCCAAGGACATCAGGTTTGGTGTAGAGGCATGTGCTCTTATGCTGCAAGCTGTGGAGCAACTTGCAGATGCTGTCCAGGTTACAATGGGACCCAAGGTACATTTTGTTAGTTTGTGGGCACTCAGAAAATGTATAGTTGAGAGAGAGACAGACAGATACAGACAGTCTCAGCCAATGTGTGTATGGTTTGAGTCAGGTATTTCAGTCTGCTCATTTTTCTTCTTGTGGTATTATTCCAGGGGTGAAATGTTGTGATTGAGCAAAGCTATGGAAGTCCAAAGGTCACAAAGGATGGTGTCACAGTTGGCAAGAGCATAGAGTTCAAAGACAAGCTGAAAAACCTGGGGGCAATTCTTGTGAAGCAGGTTGTGAATGCCACAAATGATGTGGCTGGAGATGGTAACTCCTGCTGCTGATCATGAGTGTAGCTTCCATGTTTACATCTTTGGTATTTGTCTCTTAGTTGTGAGAGACTCCCAACTGTAGAACATCACTTCATGCTATGCAAAAAATCAGCTAGGCATGCATTATGTATGATGAAGAAACTGTGAAAATCCTCAAACCTTGTTAGGATTATTTTAGACAGCCTTCCCTTATTTTGTCTGCATGCAGGTACAGCAGCAGCAACAGTGCTTACATGAGCCATTTTTTCCGAGGGCTGCAAGTCAGTGGCAGCTGGAATGAATGCCATGGATCTGCAACGAGGTATCAACCTTGCTGTAGATTCAGTGGTTAACCATTTGAAGGGTAGACCAAGAATGATAAGCTCATCTAAGGAGATAGCCCAAGTAAGTATTTTGCTGTTGGAAACTGTAGTGGCTAGTTCTTGCGATTGTTAGCCCTAGTTCTTGTTTGGCAAATTCCCAATTTCTCAACTAACAATCCACATTAACAATTCCACCCCCTATGGTAAAAAAAATTTATTGTCATTAACAAGTGCAGGTTGTAACAATATCTGCAAATGGTGACCATGAGATTGGTGATCTGATTGCACAGGGTATGGAAAGCGGGCAAGGATGGTTTCATTACTGTCTCTGTAAGTTTGTTTCATCTGCATTCATTTGTATCAGCTTGTTTTTGTTCACTCTGTCAGGGCACTCTGTCTCCCTGTGAATGTTTTTTTTGTTCTGAGTTTGGAGTGCTTGTGTTGAACATGCATTGACAGGTATGGGTTCTTTTTGCATGCAGGAGGGAAGACTCTGTTTAATGAACTTGAGGTGGTGGAAGGCTTGAAGCTTGACAGAGGTTACATATCCCCATACTTTGTCACCAATGCCAAGACACAAAAAGTGGTGAGTAAAAATGAGCATCGTGCACTTTCAAGCCCTAAAAATTTACCTATCCGGTGTTATTTTGGTTGCCAACCATGCATGATTTACTCTTTTTCTGTCAACATATGATTCAGGAACTTGGGAATCCAGTGATTCTTGAAACCCTAAACTGTGTACTGATCCAGTGTTATTTTGGTTGTCAACTGTGCATGATTTACTCTTTTTCTCTCAACACATGATTCAGGAACTTGAGAATCCAGTAGTTTTTGAAACCCTAAATTTTTTACCAATCCTGTGATTTTTGGTTGCCAACTGTGTGCGATTCACTCTTTTTCTGTCAACATATGATTCAGGAACTAGAGAATGCGGTGATTCTTGTTCATGAGAAGAAAATTTTGAGCATAACCAGCATCCTCCCAGTTCTGGAATTGGTTGTATGGGTGAGTCATCTTCATCAATTCTATGCTCTTTTTAAAGTCTTCGCTAAAGTAACTTGCTATTGCAATTGTTCTCATTCTTTCACTTCTTGCTCTTTTTCTTCCTCCTTTCCTTATTGGGTCTTCTGATTTCTGTTGATCTTTGCCCCTTCTTCTTTTCTCTTTGCTTTTTTTTCCTTTTTTTGTTGCTCTTTCTTCTTGAGGTTCTTTTTGTTCTTCTCTTTCTGGTTTTTTAATTCTGTCAAGCTAGCCAGCACCCCATGGTCAAGGCTTTCCCCTTATTGCTGCTCTTGTGACAGAAACTTACAAGTATGTTGGATAATGTTTTTGACATTATCTTGATAGGTTACTGCTATGTTGTCAGATCTGAAATACTTTTGAACCTTAATTCTTTAGGTGATCTCTTGGGTTTCCTTTTCATGTTAAACTCAAACCATAAGTGTCAAAGAAATTTTAGTTGTATCGTAACTTTCATGCCGATTTCCTGAAGTTTGCAGTCTGTAATTAGCCTCTTGTTGTATTTTGACAGGATCCAAGGCCATTGCTCTGTTGCAGAAGATGTGGAGAGCGAAGCACTGGCAAAGCTAATAGTAAACAAACTTTGTGGTGGTGTTAAGGTATGTTTAGACCAAGAAAATTCATTGTCGTAACTATGGTGAGGACTTAACTTCTGTGAGGGTCAATGACACCCATTATCAAGGGACTAGATTTTCAAAGTTTAATACTGTGGCTATTGCCGTGCAGGGTTTTGGATTTGCTTGCAAAATAATCAGGAGTGATGATATTTCAAGTATTGCCAGTTATGCTCGACATCTCTCTAAAAAAAATCAGTCTATGTTTTCTCATCTCTTAGCTTTGGTTGTGATTTAGGTGTGCGCCATCAAGGCACCCAGTTTTGTTGAGAACAGAAAGGCCAACTTGCAGGATCTTGCAGTTGTGACTGGGGTTCAGGTATTTTGAAAAGCTTAAACCTGGATATCTCTTTATTATGTGTTCCAGAATTTTTTTTCAAATGCACCAGAAGAGCTTAAGGACTCTTATTAATTCAGAACCTCAGGTTGCAAACTTTGATGTTGATAGGTTTGAAAGATTTAAGGTTCCTGGCTTGGCTTGGATTATCCAATGTTCGTTAGCTGACAGTGAGAAGAATCTGGAGCTATTGAGAGATGTTGCAATCTGGATTGCAACTAACAACCTACTTGGTCTGTCAATACCTGAACTGTCATGTGGGTTGTATGGTTGCAGCTCATCAGTGGAGATTTAGGTCTTAAGCTTGAGAATGTGCAAGCAGATATGCTTGGATCTGCAAAGAGGGTCACAGTCTCAAAGGATGACACAATCATACTTGATGGTGGGGGTGACAAGAAAGGCATTGAGGAGCGATGCGAGCAGGTATATACAAGTATATAATTTTATATCAATTTTCTCAGTTGAGTGTGTACCTGTGAGTCTTGAATCCATTGTCTGCAAAACAGTTCAGATTACATCAGCTACTGTGTAGGGTATTTTCCACCCTCATAATGTGTGGCTGAAGTTGTAGCTATGAGCAAAGTTATCACTTGTTGAAAACTAGCCTTGCACCTGCAACGCTACTGAATTGTGCTATGGGCTGACACAGATCCGGGAGGCCATTAGCACTGCTACATCAGATTATGACAAGGAGAAGCTGCAAGAATGTTTGGCAAAACTCTCAGGAGGTGTTGCTGTTCTTAAGGTACATGCTTGAGGTTTGATGAGTCTTTTTTTGCAAAAGTTCTCAAATCTGTACTGCATGTAAAAGTTTTTTTTTCCATTTCATACTTGGGGAGCCTTTGTGCTTACCTTTTGTTTGGGTCACTCAGATGGTCTTACTGATAGCAGATTGGTGGAGCAAGTGAAGTAGAGGTCAATGAGAAGAAGGACCGTGTGACACCAAGGCAGCAGTGTAGGAAGGCATAGTTCCTGGTATGAGTCTCACCCAAGCACAGGTCATCACTTCAATATTGCCTAACTGTAGAGTTTTGTAATCCCAGGCTTGCTTGTGTGTGCTCATTGTGGGTATTGATTAGAAAACTCATCTGTTTGTGTGACTGTGTGTCTAGGTGGAGGTGTGGCACTTCTGTATGCCTCACGAGATCTTGATAAGCTCCCAACTGCAAATTTTGATCAAAAAGTTGGTGTTCAGATAATCCAAAACACACTTAAGGTACCACTTTTTTTACTTCTGGAACAATGTTGGTTGGTTTGTAGGTATTAACTCACCTGTGCAAGGTAGGTACATGTTTGTAAGAGCTAGAATTTGGTACAAATTTGGGAGTGAAGAGGAAAGGCTCATGAGAAAGAGAAAAGTATACTTCTCAACGTCATTTTCATGAGCCTCTCATCTTATGATCCATCTTCTTCTAGTCTTAGGTAACTAGTGTGCTAAAAAGCTACAATGAAAATGAAGCTTACCATCACAAGCTTGTTGCAGCTTAAATTGAGGATAATACTATTCACTCTTTTTTTTATTAGCTATGCCTTTTGAGTGCTAGCCAACATCATGACTGAGTTGTCCTGTTGCTTCTGTAATCTGAACATTGATGTTTTTTTCTCATGGTGCAGCGGAGTATGTGGATATGGTGAAGGCTGGGATTAGAGACCCAGTTAAGGTTATTAGAACTGCACTTACTGATGCAGCTACGTAAGTCATATATGAAAATATGCCAACAACCCTACCTTGATTTTCCTGCATTTTGTAGAAAGTGACTTGCAGGGAAACCCTAGTATCTCTCAGGATTTTGATAACTCTTTGAGAAGAGGGTAAATTGCCATATAACACTTGACTCAGTGGTATGTAGGTTTGGCTGCAATGTGTCTTCCCTGATGACAACAACTGAAGCAGTTGTGGTTGATTTCCCAAAGGAAGAAAAACAGATGGTTGGTATGGGTGGCATGGGTGGAGGAGGTATGGGTGGTATGGACTACTAACTGAGCAAGTGACTTCATCATTTTCAACACAAGCTGAATCACAGCCATTGTTGCCCAATACCCGAATGCAGTTCCTTTAGAAGTGTGGCATTTTCAATTTGAAGTTATGAACTAAAAGTTATGGGGAAAAAAAATCCTAGGAATCAAATTGGACCTATGAAGAAACTTAAAATGTAAGCCCGCTGTGTAGCTTACACTTACAAATGAAGCTTCTGAAAAAACTTCGAGGGTTTGTTATTGTGAGACACTTCTAGAGTGGACCTGCAAAGAGAGTGACTTTGTTTTTGTGACTTGGCAAGTTTATGGTCTATATGGTGAGGCTTGCTAGATTGTGAGGTAAAGCCAATTTTGTAACCACCCATGTTTCTCAGAACCTGATGTTTTAAGTTGATGAGGATTCATCTGTCTCAAGGTGGTTGGTCATATTGCATTTCAGCTCACATGATATGTGAAACTGCTGTAACTGAGGGATTGATTCTCTTGATGTAACCATTGAACTCATTCAATTTCTACCCCAAGGTAGCTCAATCCATGCAGCATTGAGCTGCATGACTCATGTGGTTCAATTAGACTTTCCTGAATTTTTTTGATCCTACATCCCAATGCTGGAATGCAGGATATGTTGTACTAAAGGTTATAAGACCAATGTCAAAATCTTCAATGTTCGATCATTCACCACAACTGAACACAAAACTGACATGAATTGTCAGCCTGGAAGAGGTGCTACTGTGTATTTCCAAGCAGTTTCTATGCCTACAAGGTACACATGGTCTGCAAAGTGAAAATATCAATAGAAAATGCAAACCTTGAGTTCTTGTACATTGTGCTCTCTTGTTGACCAACTCTTCTCCTGGATCATGGATTCTTGAAGATGGTCAATCTTTTGTGACCAGAATGAGTAGGTTCTCCAATGCAATCCGGATTCGGCGCCGGCAATGGAATCCTGCAATGATGCCCACCAAGAAGCTGCCCACTGCTATTGTAGATGCTGTACATAATGATATACTCCAGGAACTGGAGCAGCTTGACCTGAATAATCATCACATGGTAAGATTCCACCAGCCTTATGGCTTGAATTCCTAGTTCGTTCAGAAAGATAATAATATGTCTTGCTATTTTGTTAGTAACTTAAAATTCATTGATGATAATTTCTCACTGGCAGCATCAGGCACTGAGCTATTACTCCAATCAAAAGTGATAATGACAAGATCAGCCATTTGCAAAATATAACTAAATGTAAAAGTAGACACTCAAAAGAGATGGTGTTGAGCTTACGATGATGATGATGATTCTGGCACACAATATGCATGCTGCCTGTGGACCTTCTGGACAAAATGCCATGGTAGCTGATCAGTTGGATATCATACAACCTTCTGTTGGTCACAAATTGTAGCTCAAGAGAGACATACAAACCTGTGTTGTTCACAAATTGTTGCGTGAGAGAGACAGAGACTTGTGTTGGTCAGAAGTTGTTGCTGGAGAGAAATACTTGATTCTGGTAAAGCCCATTGGCTGAGGGCCTTGCCAAGCATAAAAACCTTGTGTTGTTTTTTTTCTCCCCATGATACCCAGTGGGTATCACGGGGACAGCCAGGTAGGTGTTTTGAAAAGCGAAATGCCCATCCCTGTGGACGTTTCACTTTTCAAAGCACCCACCTCATGGCAAAGGTAAAATTGCAACTGTCATGCAACACTCCAAATACACTAAAAAGCCAGGCGAGGATTTTACAACATATATATTCTAATACTATTAAAGAAAGTAATTCAATCTGAGGCTGTGGATTTTCAGTGCAAAGAAATCTAGGGTTTGAGATTTTCACATCCTTCTTGTTTTATGATCAATTTCTCATCTTCTGCTTTGCAAGCACCAATTTCTCAATCTAGATTCTACAATAGTTTTTTCACTAAAACTATACAATGGGGATACCAAACAAGGCATCAACAATGATCCAATGAAGAATCTTACAGTTTTCATGAATTCAAGCAAATATTCAGGACATATCATCCTGATGCAAATCTTAACAGCAAAGTATCCCATCATCATCATAGCTGTCATTGTCTTCATATGACCTTTAGAACAGCAAAGGATATCACCAGAAGAAGATGAAGATCAGAACAACAAAGAACATTCAATACAAAACCATGAAGATCAAAACATTACTTGAGGTTCATGGCCCATGGATTCTTGTTGAGTTCTCCGGATTGCTGTTGGAAATTGCAACTATTGCCTTTGTTTTTAAAGTGTGTGAACTTGACTCCCCTTTCCTGAACATATTGAAGCTCTGAAGCCACCTGCAAATCTCATCATGTTTTGCACTTGGACATAAAATCATGAGCCTGTTGTCGTCATTTGTATTGTTTTGTCTTTTTTTTCGGTTCAAGAAGAATTGAGGAAAATAAAAGGATGCAACAAGAATCGGTGGCTAGTGAGCTACTACAAAAGAATCTGTAAACAGGAAACGCAATCTCAATGTTCGGAAAATTTGCAATTCTATCTATATTTACGAAGAATCCGCTGCTGCGAGCATGCAAACAGATTTAAGCGCATCAGCTTGATAATACAAAAGGAAATACCTACTGCCATGAGACCTTTGGCAACAGCATCATCATCATCATCAGTTTACCAAAAGATAGAGAGATTTTCATCAACAATTGCGTGTGTCAAAACCACAGAATTGCTGCTGAAAGTTTGAATCATGTCACAAACAACCACAGAAATTTGATCTTCTTTCTTTGGTGAGAAAAAGGAAAGGAAATGAAATTGTGTGCCAAGGGAGTTGACGGTTGATGAGCAGTTGCTATTACCCCGTTTGATTTCGCAGACATTGCGACTGTTGGCTCCATTTTTCCTTGTGACTTCTCAAAGCAGCAGTCGAGCGTCCTCTCTCTTCCTTCCTTCCTTCCTTCCTTCCTTCTCTCCTTCCTTCCCTGCACCGCACTGCGGAAGGGAGAATCAGACCACAGACGCCACTCTCTCCGACTATATATGATATCCACCGAGTACCTCGAAAGGTACCCACCGGGTATCACATGAAGTGTGTTTTTTTTTTCCCAGTAAGTTAGAGCACCATGCAGGATGGATGATAAGTGGTCATGAAACAGTTATCTGTTGGATTTCAACTCCTTAGCTAACCATGGTGGTTACCTCAGTTGCCTTTTTCTTATTACCCACCTACTAACAGTTAACAAGCAGGTTGTTTGTAAATAAATAGTAAAAGCAACCCTTACCTATGTACAAAGCCATCTACTTACTTACCTAGTAAAACCTATTTTCCTACCTATCTACCAATATGCTCTAGTACCTTGGTACGTAGCTTCAACCCTAATTAAATTATTTGTAGAAATGTTTGAATTTTTTTTAAAGATACTTTTTAAAAAAGGAAAAATAAATAAATTTGTGAAAGAAAATAGAGAATTTATTGGATTTTTTTTTTTTTTTTTGGGTTTTTAAACGGAATTTTTAAATTTAATTAATTATTTGACAAACATGTGTTGAAGTTGCCCTTGTATTTACTGTATATGATATACTTCTTACAGAATGGGTTACCAAGGTGAAACCACAAATATTAACTCATCAGTTGAGATTCATCCACAATTGAGTCATAACAAGCATCCAATGAATGCTAGTTCCATCTCTAGTTGCCCAATCAATCCCAGAGTTAAGTTGTCTAAGGTGCTTCTTCCTAAGTTCTACCCATTGGAGGAATTCAATTTGCTTGCTGCTTCTAGTATAATCATAATGTCGCTTTGCAATTGAGTTATACAATAGGTATACAATGATGATGATGAAAATTTCGTTTGCTTCATCAACATGATCTAGTTACAAAAGCTCCATTTCTAGCTATGAAGTCTAGGCATATCCTAAAGGTTGCTACCGACAATGCTAACTTGCTAGTTGAGGTAGGGCTGCCTAGCAAGTTGCGACATCGTTTTCCTCCAAAACCTACTCAAACCAAAGAAACGATGGGCTCAAAAGCAATTTCATAGTTCAAGCATATTGGCTTTAACCATGTGCTACTTGGACATTTGATTATGAGTTTGAGGTTGCTTGGTATGGAAAGTTGTCAAGTTTGATGAATTTTTGTGCACACATAGCAACAAGTTGTAGATGAGGGTTCACGTGATTACATAGTTTGCTCCTCGAGAAGGAAACTAAACTAAAACAACATTCATCTTCCACAAAACAAAGAAAATGCACCATGGCAATTTCAATTTAGCTTTCTTAGTAACTTTGAAAAAGAGTGAGACAATGATTATGATGCATTGATGACTCACTAGGTACATGTGAAGGGATTAACAATGATCATATTTACGTTCTCACGGATGCAAGGGTCAATGCTTCAACCATGGCTTGAGAAACATTGGACTTCATTATCAATTTAAAAAAACCTTGTTGGACATCCAAATCCCACCCCAAAAGAATCGCAAAAACCATGGGAACAAATTTGCCTTTTTTAGTTTATCCACATGGACATCAAGTGCAATAGAAACATTTTAAGAACTCCCAATGTCGAAGAAAGGCATATTTCCATATGCCTGCAACTATTATTGGGAATAAACAATCCCCACGACATCCAAAGTTGACTCTTTTGGAAATCAAGCATCCAAGTTCACAATTAGTCATTTCACAACCTTTGGCCATACAACATAATACACTAATATCCAATAATATACATCAAAAAACAAGGGAATGAAGTACTATACACCATAAAATATTTCACATTTGTAGTCTAATGTTTAAGTTCATTGCCTTTGCCATCCATCAAACTTTATAATGATTAAAATAATAATTAAAAATAAAAAAGAAATCTACCACATTACAATCACAAAAACACAAAATAACAAAATAAATTCAGTCAAACCATGGAGGGAGATCTACCATAATCCAAGCACGTCCCCAAAAATTTCAAAATGTGCTGAAAACACTTTCAAATAAGTCCTTCAAGTGTGCCCAAACAAAAAATGGGCTGAAAAAGGTAAAACAAAAGTCCCTTTGCTATTACCCCCATAAATATTTTTATAAAAAAGTTCCAAAACAATCCCCAAGTTCATTCAACCTTTTTTTTTAAAGTAAAAAAAATTCCCAAAACATTAAAGTTTTCATCTGCCTAAAAAAAAATCAAAAAAAGTTCCAAAAAACTACCCAAAGTCCCCCAAGTGTGCCCAACCATGAAAAAAGGTTTAAAAAGAAGTGAAAATTGGATCTCATCCCTTATTTTTGTCTTTGATCCCCATTTTCCAATTTTGACTTTTAATTTTCTAGACTTTATTAAAATCTGAAAAGAGGGGATGAAATTCAAACATGGGACCGAATTGGGTGTTGGACTATGGAAGATTTTACAAAAGACTTTAATAGATGAAAAATGTTGTTCATAATGACAAATTGTTCATTAACCAAAATGACTAAAAACTCAAAAGTAACATCCAACAAATTAACAAAGATGACAAGTAAGAAATGTGGAAAATTAATTACAAACCATTTGTTGATAGATAAAGATGACAAACACTAAAAATAATAATGATAAACATAATGACAAAAAAATGGATGAAAAATGTTGATGACCAATTGTTTGTTCATTTGTTGATGAAGATATCAAACATTGAAATTAATGACAAATGGGACAATCAGGGTGACAACAAGTGCAAAGAAGAATTGAGAAGGTGAAAATTTTCTAAAAAACCCATTAAAGACATGTGGCGTAATTGTGGTTGTACTCCTAGATTTCATTGATAAGGTACCTTTCAAGGGTTTAAAGTAGAGGTTCACGTGTTTTAGCTTCAACATGTAGAACTTAGGAATTCAAACCCCTCAACTTTCAACACACCTTCACTTCAATCTATGAAGGTAAAACAAAATAAAATTTAGTCACTATTAAAGGTAGAAATTTTTTGGCTAATTAGTGCCATAGGAATTCTAATAACTAAATGGCTACTAATGGTAGTAATTTATCATCTTTACTAAAGGATGAAGCTAATGAGATTAATTAGATGAATGGTTGGTGGTAATCCACCAATCATGTGGGGATTTTTTTAAAGAATAAAGATCGGTTATCTAATAAACTAATAGGATGTGTGCAAGGATTAAGATCAGGATGAGGAAAGCCTATTTTCATGGAAGGATGTGGACCTTGTGTGGTATGGAAGAAAGGGGATTAAGATGAGACTAAAAGGGGATTGTGGACCATTCCTTTGGAGTAGTTTAGATATTATGATTCTAAATTGGATATGGCTAAGGGAAGAAGTGTGTATATGACATTGAAGAAAGAGAAGGAGAGTATGGAAGCAAATAGTGTTTTCATTATTTTAATGGAAAATGGTTAATGGATTTTCATGGCTCTTTGTTGGTGTTTGGTTTTACTTAAAGTATGAAAACAGGGTAAAGTAATTCATATTAGTATTACATAGAATTTTGTTGTGTTCATATATTCATTTTTTGCTTCTTTTATACATTTCCATTTTTTGTGATAGTTTCTAAAATAGGAAATACTTTGTATCATAGGATGGTAATTACCAGTAGAAAGCATTGACAAAAAGGTAGACATGAAATTTGAGGTTTGCAAAGAAAGTAACATTTTTGTAAATAATAGGCAACATCCACAAAGCATCTTAAAGCGCTTGTTGTGTGCTCCTATGTTGATGCCTGTAACCATTGTTGTCACCACATTCATGACACATAACACATAAATACCATGAATGGTACACCACATCCAAACTGCCCCCCCACCTATAAACAACAAAACACGTAATCTAAATCCAAAACATAAAAAACATGAAACCACATAAGATGTGGTAATGAAAGGTGTGAAAACACAAAAAAACCTTCAAAACAAAAAACCAATGTTCTAAAATTTCAAATCACCAAAAATCATATAAGGTCACACAAGATTGGATCATATTTAATGACAAATATTTTGAACCTTGTTCACACTTGAACTGATTTGAAATTAATTAATTAGCTTGACTAACTCAATTTATCCCTAATTAATTAAAACTTAATTAAGTAATTAAATTAACACATTTGACAACTATCATGCACTTTAAGGTTGACGCCCATAACCATTATTATCACCACATTCACAACACATAAATAAAAATACCTTGAATGGTACACCACATTCAAACCACCCCCTTATCTAGGGTTGAGGTTCCTTTAAGTTAAATATCATTATAAAATTATTTGTAGGAAATCCACCATGGATGAACACTTTGGTTCCAAAACAAAAGGACCATTAAATTGGGTGCAAATGTGAGCCCCATCGTTAGTTGCCTAGTTGTATTCCTTCAAATCCCTAGCCAAATGTGAATTACCACAGAAGAAAACCTTATACTAGGTCTATTGGGTGCATCGAAAGCAAAACCATTACCAATTGACACTTCCTCCATTGGTGGCATGAAACATCCCGTATGTGTACTAGCCTTCAAACCATCCCATTAACCAAACAATACACATACTCTGTGTTTATATGTGTATTGTTTGGTTAATGGGATGGTTTGAAGGCTAGTAATTATGTGTACTTGCAAATGAACATTAACCCAAGTCATTGCCAAAGATGGTGAATTTGGATCATA
>Ga0116227_10007197_pt1 | contig 21894 bp, 8 predicted proteins | sample S1TSphgellanicum_FD_89693 | JGI IMG/M metagenome (GOLD analysis project Ga0116227, IMG submission 89693) | Host-associated microbial communities from peat moss isolated from Minnesota, USA - S1T2_Fb - Sphagnum magellanicum MG | ecosystem: Host-associated > Plants > Peat moss > Unclassified...
AGTTTCTTTATTTTGAGAAAAATCATTTTTTAAAAATTTATTTTGACTAAAAAAAATAAAAAGATTATTATGTATGTATATAATTAAAAAATTCTATACTTTAATTCATCAATTTGTGTTGTTAATTCTAAAAGATTATTTTTTATTTTATTTTTTTTATTATTTAATTCAATAATTTCTTTTTGATTTTTTTTTTTTTCTTTTTTTTCATTTTTTTTTTTTTTTTTTTTTTGTTTTTCTTGAGACACAACTTATGTTTTAAAGTTTAAATCATGTAGTTTAATATCAATTCATGGATTTTTTCAAGTGAATGCATCGTGCCTTTTGCACGTGAGGAATTTCAAATTTTTCATTTTGGGGTTATTATTAAATTGTTGTTTTTTTAATCATGTTCAACCTTTCTTTTGTTCTTTTCATAGCACTTTTTTAAAAATTATTAAACAAATTAAGGTCATATGGTGTTAAGGCAAATGAACATGAATGACATGAGGAGACAAGCTTATGGAGTTTGGAAGCCACCACCGCACATCTTTCTTACAATTATAGGTGTTTAAAAAGTCATTCCCTCATTTTTGTTTATTTTCCCTTTACCAAGATATTTCTTAATTTATTTCTCCACCATGTTACCTTTAGTTGAATTCTTTTTTATCTAGGTTTTGTTTTGAACTCTTGTTGGTTTTTCTTTGAACTAGGTTTTTCTTTAAATTTTCATTAATGTAACTAGGTTTGTTTTAGTACACTTAAGTGCTTAAGGCAGTCTAGATCCAAGGGGAAGGCTTTTTTGTTTCTAGTGTCCAAGTAGATGTTGAACCCCTCCTCTTGGTGCATCTGAAGCAATAAAAATTGTCAAAAACGAATTAAAAATGAGAAAGTTATGGGCCCCCAAAGTACGGGGGGTCAAGAACTCAAAATAGCAAACCACAACCAATTCTTGAACACCCAAAAACTTCCTTTTATGTTATTCTATTGTTATTATAGTTCAAAGAATATTTGTAGAACTTTAAGTGATGTTCCTATAACATTTTAAATAGTTTAAAATCAAGAAGAAATGAGAAAGTTATGAACTTTGAAAGTAAGAAGGGTCCAAATAGGAAAAAAAATAAAAACGTGTTTTGTAAGTATGAAAGTTTTTTTCTTCAACTCTCATTGATTTTTCTTCTTTTCCAGTTCCAAAATAAACACTTGGGCAATGAGAGCTAAACTTATGAACTTTTTTAACCATCAATGCAAGGAAGGTTTTGATTATGTTTGTTTTAGTGAACTATTTTCAATTAAGTTTTAACTATATAATTTCTCCTATATTTTGATTGGGTTCAATTAGATTTTAATTAGGTTTCAATTATGTTTGTCGACCATGTATAAGACAAGCCCATGATATGTGCCATTTCTATTCATTCTTTAGTTTTAATTTTTCCAGATTTCCAAATGTTTTTTTTCCTTGTCAAACTTCCTTATTCTTGAGTACTAAATGATGATGTTTTTATTGATTTTTAATGTGTGCAACTAATGCATAATCTTTTTTTTGATGCATTATAACTTAAAATCCTATTAAATTTTCTCATTCTAACAACTTCATTTTTTTTAATTCAAAAATGCAGGGTGCAACTATGAACAAGTCAAAAGATGTTGTCTAACAAGGCAACAATCCAATTAAGCATGCCAACAACGAGTTCACAACATTAGTGCATAAACATAGGACAACCACCTTATAAGAGAGTTATTTCATTGTTTCAATAAATGTTTAATTAATAACATTAGCATCTTCGGGATGTAAATGGGACCACTTCTTACATGGGAAGAATGTTTCCTTGCATAATTTTCAAATTATAATAGGTTTTGCATTCTTAGTTGATAATGTATAGGTAGACTATGCTTTTATTATGGTTTGATTTTCTTTAATTAATTTTAGTTAGGTGTATTATCCCCACAATCTAGCTTTAGTAATCTTACAATTTTGACTGTAATTTGTGTAGACTTGTAATCTCAATTATGTTTCAACTAATTTACATAAATTTTGACTTATTTTCAACATATTTTCAATTTCTTTTCAACTTTTTTTCAACTACCTTATAGTTGATATCTTTACTTTGGCTCAATTTCACATATGTTGGACGACCTACAAACAACAAGATGCCATGTGTCATGTAAGTGTGTAACATAAATGTCCACATGGCACAATATCATATGTTGACATTTTTAATAAATCAATAATTTCAAGATTTTGAGACCATACACATGGCACATGTCAAATAATTTAGTTTGATGATGGATCATGAATGCCCATGTGACACGTATCAATGTTCCATTAGTTATAATATAATTGAATAATAATCAAAATTTTAAAATTCCATGCCTTTCCTCAATGACGTGACACATGCCACTACTACATTGGTTGTAATATAGTTGAAAAATAGTCATAATTCCAATTCCACACCCCAAATGACATGACACGTAGGTGGATGAAGTTCATCCATTCACTTGCAAGCATGGAGTCAACTAGGTCTAATCAACACTTTACATTTAAAATGTTGTGTCAATTAAAATGTATGTCGTTTTCAATTAAAATGTTGTCACCTCAACATTAACCCACAAATTGACACGTGTATGTTGTTTTCAATCGTGTTATAGGGTTGACTCAACATTGTCGACTATTTTGGAAATTAGTTGACAACATCATTTTTGAGTTGCAAAAAACATTTTGTAGTTGAAAGTGATGTTTTCAACTATAAATGACAATTGAGAAATAGTTGAAAACATAGTTGAAAAATGAGGTTTTTCTCCTAGTGCTAGGCTAGGGTAGATGAATTTGGACTAAACTTACATTTTATTGGATATTTTTAGGATCTTCTAATTCAACACACATTTGATGTTATGCACTATGAGAAGAATTTTGTAGTGAATATACTCAAGACTATCCTTGGGGAGAAAAACAACAAAAAAGTCAAAGGTGATTTTGAAAAGTTAGGTATATGCGGCCAACCATTATGGTTGAAACCCCATCCAACAAGGATTGGGGAAAGTATAATGCCATTGACACCATGGGTGATGCCCAAAGAGGATAGATCTCCTTGCTTGGATACCATGGCCAATTTGAAACTACCAACAAGATTTGCAAGTGGCTTTAAAAAGCATATTGTGAAATCTAAATTTGGGGGCATGAAGAGTCATAACTACCATGTTCTACTTCAATAGATTCATTGTATGTGATACCAAATGGGTAAACAACCTTGAACAACCATCATGTAGATTTGTTGCATCTTTAAGCAGATTTGCACTAAGGTTTATGATCCAACTAATTATCATGCCTTAAAGCAATTTGTTATCACTTCATTATGCCTTCTTGAAAAGGGTTTCCTCCAAGTTTCTTTGATTTGATGATGCACCTAACCCTTCACCTAGTTGATGAGCTTGACATTTGTGGCCCTATTATTTGTCGTTGGATGTATCCAATTGAACGAGTGCCAAAAGATTTGAAGGGGTATGTTCAAAACATGTGCAAGCCTAAAGGTAGCATGGTAAAGGGCTACATCTTTGATGAAGCCCTAGGTCTTTACACAAAATACATTGAAGCATTTACCACAACTAAAAGACATGTTTGGGATGCTAATGAGGAGGAAGGTTTGGTTGGGGAAGTTCTTGATGGTGTGCCCAAAACATGAAAATTGAGTATGGACTTGGGAGATACTACACACCTTTATGTGTGTGAAAACCATGTTATAATCTCGCCCTTGCTAGAGTATGTATCCCCAACTATTTGCATAAGATTTGTATCAAAATTTAAACATTATTGGGGCATAAACACACTAAACCCCCCAAAAATTGTAGTCACAAATATAATATTTTTACAATTACTTTTTTTGGTAATGTATGGACATCACATCTTGGATTATTTTTGTTGTTTTAAGTATATTTGATTAACTTGAAACTTAATCTAATTAATTATTTTAAAAAATCCAACAAACAATGAAAAACTTGAATGTATGGAGTATATTTGTGACAAAATAATACTTATGATAGAATTTGAAAAAATTGCATATATACTTTAAAACTAAAGTTGTGAGTGGAATTCTTGAATGAATTTTTTTATTGTGTATGATATTTTTATACATGAATCAAATGTAGGACCATTTAGATATTTAAAGTTTTTGGATGAAATTTCATTCAAATATGTGTGTTTTTTGCATTTTTGAACAATAAATGCATAATAATATATTTATATATATAAGGAAAAAACCACTACCATATCAAAGAGGAGGAGATTTTATAGATGGGCATTGCATTATTTTTTCAATTTTCTTTTGCTTGGTAATGTTTCATGAACCACAAACATGAGGCCTATGGTTGTTGAAAAAATGCAAGTTATATACTATATGTACATTAATTTTATCCAATCTTCTTCATCTAGTTGTTAGATCAAGATTAATTTTGACTTAAAGTAAAATTTGAATTCCAAAATGTTGTCATGCAAATTTTCAAGTTTTTTGCTTGTGTTTAAAATAGGCAAATAATACCATCAAGATTTTAGTATGTTGCATACTATAATATTCGTTATACATCACTTTTTTTGGTGAAAAGTGGCTCACCCTTAATTGTGTTTTCACCCATTGTAATTCATTAAACCAGGGCATGTATAATTTGATTTTAAGAATTTAAGGTTTGCAATGGTAGAAAATAGAGAAGGTTGCCCACTAATGGAAAGTAGAATAGGCTGCCCACAAGTAGTATTGGTGGATGTAGGTCAATAATGTTTTAGGGGGAGCCACAGGTAGTGCTAATGGATGTAGGTTAGTTGTGTTTTAGGGGGAGCCACAAGTAATATTAGTGGATGCATGTTAGTAGTGTTTTAGGGGGAGCTATAGGTAGTATTAGTGGATGCAAATAAGCAAAATGGTGGTGCTAGAAGAGTTTGTGGGGCAATATGGGGGCCCATTATGAGGCTTATCAACATACAACAATCATTTGACCATGATTATTCAATGATGACTCGATGTTTCTAACATGTTGGTAGGTTTTGCATTTTCCAAGGTCTTTAGAGAATTGTGACAATTTGATTCAAATGAGTTATTTTCAAATATTTAGGAAGTGGCTTGTTAGTGATTGGGCATAATGGGCATGTAAGTGATGATGGTAGGGGACCACTAGAGATGTTGTTTTCGTTTCCACATGACCATAGTGGAGAATTAGGCTCTTGGTAGATTTTGTAATTTCTATTCCAAGGAGATCTAATTAGTGACACTTCTATAGATATTCCCAATGTCCCAAGAACAAGGTTAATCCTCAAGAACCAATTGTCTTGGAAGAAAACTACCTCCTTGAAACAATGGTAACATATCAATCATTAGTATGCATTGCATTTATTAAGGTGGTAGATGGAAAGGCAAGACTTGGGTTCGATTCAAGATTGTCACTTGACCATCAAATTCTTAGATGCTATAATGTTTATATTATATGTTGAATTTATTGTGTATATTAGTGTTCATTGCAAAAATGGGGGGAAAGAAAAGTGTAGGTGTTTTAAATATTAATGAAGACAATTTTGTGGTACGTACTATGTTAATAACAAGTGGTACATGAGTGGTTATGTAGTTTGTGTATTCAATGTTGTAGCTCTTTTGAATGACATCAAATGTGATTTTTATAATTACATTCAGGGAATTTATTTTTTGAAACTCTAAAGTGGGTCATTTTGGGCCTAGCAAAACCTAGCTAATTAATCTTGGAGCTATTAAAGTGATTGTTGTGAAGCTTGAAGGAACAATGTAACCTACCTCCTTGACAATTCAACCAAAGAAGAGAGTTGTTGCACCAAGGTTTACTTGGACTTCTTCATCGTAGCCACCGAATTGCAACTTTCACCCACATTCCAAATATGGTTGATGTGAACAACATACAAGGTTTGGAATTCATGGAAGATGATTATTTAGGCTTTGATGATAAGCCTCTTGAAGAATTGTGCCCCTTCCTCGATGATGAAGGGACTAGTGTTAATGCTAAGGACACTATCCTTTCGAAACCTAAACATTAGCAAGATGTGGGCAAGTATCCATTGTTCAAAGTAAAATGCCAACACAAGTAAAGTAACTTCCCATTTGTTGAAACCCCTTGAATTTCAAATTGTAAATTGGTGCATGATTTTGCATTTTAAACTAGGGTTTTCACTATTATGGTCCACTATTGGTTTTGTAATGGTATCTAGTATGGTATATAGTAGGAGATCTTATGTCACCATTTTCAGAACTTGGGAATCTACCCATGTCCATGCATGTGTAAAGCTAGCCACCTTCATTTCCATTTTTTAATTTCCATTCATTAATAAGAGGTTCAAAGTTGGATCAGATTTTTTAACATATGGACATCTGTCACAAGGCTACTGGTCACTTCATCTCTATGCTATGAAGGGAAACATAAATAAAATGGAAGAAGTCTAAAATGTATGAATCATTTGTTCATGACAATCATTGGTTTAGAGATGATTTAATGTCCCATAAGGAGCATTTCTTATAGGCTTGATACAATGGGGTGTGATTTCAGGGTGCAAAAAAAGGGCATGCATTGTGTCATTTGGGATGTCGAAAACTACAAGAATAATAGGAGGTAATAACCTATTTGGGGTTAGTTACATGCCCCCATGAGGGCTGCACCCAAATGCGACTGACTTTTAAGATCGATACCATTCATACCAACCATATCCACCAAATGAACGGTATGAATTATACCCATCAAACTCAAATTGAGATGTATGTATTGGGAGTGATGAATAGGTTGAGCCCTTTTATCCTCCGTAAGGTGGCAATGGGTATAGGGAACAATATTATCCTATTGGCTAGAGGGGATATAATTCTCTTCACTCAAGGAGGGAGTACTCTCCTCCTTACTCAAGGGTGTATTCCCCTTCTCAATCAAAGGAATTCCTTCTAAGGCCAATAATTATGGAAGATGAAAAGGCCCTCCTAGTAGGGCTTGGGTTAAAGAAAAGGATTGCTAGATTATCAGATGTTGAATTGAAAAAGTTGAACAACAATGTAATACATAGGCAAAGTAGAACCTTTGTAAATCAAAAAAAAAAAGAAACAAGGCAATGTTTGCTTGGGCAAATTGCACTTAAATTAATGATTATGGTAAATTCCAAGTGGATCCCAATAGTCCCAAGTTGGAACCAATGGATCATGGTATTGAAGACGCACTCCTTCCATTTGCTAAATGTGACTAAACCTATAGATTATCAGTTGTTTGAAAAGTTGATTAATGTGAAAGAGAAGTTGGAAAAATAGTTTGATTATAGCCAACTAGGTATAAACTTTTAGCACATGTGAATGATAGTTGGAAGAATCTTGAAAATACAATGGGCAAAATGGTTCAAGATTTATAATGCAAGTATGGAGGTTCATGATGAACATTTGCCAAGTTTATTACAAATTTACATACCCTATTAGCTAAGCCAATTATTGTGTGTTGACATTGAATATTAATAGACTAATAGTGAAAATTAACCTTCTTATCTTACAATCATCACTAAGGTGAACTAGGCTTGCAATGGTAGGTGGAACAAGGCTTGACAAGTGCACAAAGGAAAAAAGCGAGGTACTGCTTAAGTACTAGACTAAACCAGACTTTGCTATAAAGCAAGGGCATGTGTCTAATGCCCAAGCACATGTAGAATGTTAGCAAATCTGTTCATGGTAGACCAATGTAACAAACTGCATGTTATGTAAATGCCCATTGAACTTGACTTAATCTTCATAAATATTGGCATGCTTTGCTTGCATATAGGAAGGCATTATGGTTTACTAATGTATATATAAGTTTCAAATTATTTTGAACTTGTTTGGGCTTTTGAAGATCAGATGGAAATCTTTTAACGATAACCAACACTTGAAGAAGCCCATAGTGTAGGCACTATAAATCTTCACCCTACAAGGAGCAACATTTTAATGGTAAGAGCTCTAATGATTATGTTAAATTCATTCTTTTTTAGACTTGACTTGTCAAGCTGTTGGCATACATCTAATCAATTAGTCCCATCAAGGCATAAAGGATTAGTAGGAATAAACTAGGTACACACATCATTGTAGGTCATTTTGATGGTGTTAGTATAATATTAATATTTTGTAGATCAATATAATATGAAAATGATTTGGTTTGTCCCATCTCTATTTAGGGTATTTGGTTTAATCAATTATACTTTGATAAATAGGGGGCATATTGAACTAGTAGTTACATTTATACCAAGTGGTCTAAACATGGAAATTTTACTAATGTTACAAAAGATTTTGGGGTTATCACCATGGTGCCAAAGTATGTACTCCAATTCCCTAAAGGTAATAAGTAGTTTTGCACAATTTTAATATTATAAGTTTAACATTGAACTTCTTATTGAATGTGGGACTAACAAAGGCATGTTGGTAAAACTTGTTAGTAAGGTGGAGGGGGTAGTTACTTGGGGAGCATGAATAGATTGAAAGGTAGATGAAGCTACAACATCCACTACAGAGATGAAAGCAGGCTTGAACATGATGTTATCAATGCAAAAAGCATTAGCTGAAAAGTTTAGTATGTTGTTGTTACAGAAGGGAATTTGTTCTCCAATGAATCAATGCACAAGAGTGAAGTGCAACAAGGGCAACAATGGACAACCACAATTGGAGGCATATGCAAAAATACAAGTTGTGGTGGTGATTTAAATGGTGTGGTCTAGAACTGTGAGGTTGTGGCAATAGCCACAACGTGCATTGAACAAGAAAACAACATTAATGCACTTGGTTCATTGGACAATGTAGGCATGCTTTCATTATTAGGAGACACATTTCAAAATATGAAGGGGAGATTCCTAATTATAATCCTTAGACCATTGTACAAGTGACCATTGAGGTTGTGTTTTCTCAATCTGACATGTTTAGAACTTTCATTGCATAGGTGCAGGTATAAAGCCAAAAAACCAACCTACGAGAATCAAAGGCAATAACTATTATATTAATCTTTTAGAAGTTATTTAAACACAATGCCAACATGTGGTTTTTATGATTATGACATCTTGTGACTAATGTCCAAACATAATCATGTAGTCATATGTGGTATTTAGTTGTTGCCATCTTACTTTGGTCAAAATTATGATTACATGACTCCATACAACTATAATTAGGACTAAAAACAATTATGACTAAGAATATGATTACACAACTGATGTATTAATATTGAAACAATATATTTGAAATAGTATAACCAAATTCAATTTAGTTTGAAATGGACAAACAAATGTTTAAGCAATCTAGTTTAGTTTACCATAACCTAGATTGACCTACTTTAACACAATTTAACTTATTTAAATTGAATTTAGCATAAATAACATAGTTTAATTTAATTTAGCCTACTGTGGTCCAATTTACCTTAAAAACATTATTTAAACTAATTTAAACTAATTGATCTTAGTTTAAATATCTTAATTTTAACCTAGCAAAATATAAATAACTTAGTTTAGCTTGGTTTAGCCAATTTTAATTAGTTTAAAAAAAACTAAATTAACCAAATTGAAGAAAATTTAACTAAAATTAACCCTATTTTAGCCATGTTTTTCCATTTGTTTCCAATTCTATTCAAGTTTAGCATGAGTAATCACGTTTAATCAAATTTAGCCAAGTTTAATGTTAATACCCTATTTTAACCTAACTTATTTAAGTTTTGACAAGTCTAACCAAGTTTAATTTAAAAATAGTCATGTTTAGACAAATATAGCTTCAATATCTTAATTTAGCTTAATTTTTCCAAATTTTGCCAAGTTTAGCTAAAACTACATAACTATGTTTAGCCAAGTTTAGCCTCAATACCCTAGTTTTGCCTAATTTATTTTAAAATTTCCAAATCTAGCCAAGTTTAACCTAAGTAGCTTTGTTTAATCATGTTTAGCCACAATAGCTTAATTTAACCTAATTCATTTAAAATTTTCCAAATCTAATTAAGTTTAACCTAAGTAGCCATGTTTAACCAAATTTTTCTTCAATGCCCTAATTTATCTAATTTTTGCCAAGTTTTGCCAAGTCTAACCATGTTTTGCCCAATTTTGCCTCAATACCCTAGTTTAACTTAATTTACCTATGTTTTGCCAAGTTTTGTTTCAATACCCTAATTTAAAGTATTTATTTAAACTTTTCCAAATTTTGCCAAGGTTAGCCGAGTTTAACCTAAATAGCCATGTTTAGCCAACTTTTTCCAAATTTTGTTAAGTTTAATTTAAATAACCATGTTCTGCCAAATTTAGCTTAAATAGCCATGTTTTGCCAAGTTTCGCCAAATTTAACTTAAAAGGCCATGTTTTGCCATGTTTTATCAAATTTTTCCAAGTTTAACCTAAATATCCATGTTTTGCCATGTTTAATATAAATAATCATGTTTAGCCAAATTTAATTTCAATAGCCAAGTTTTGCCAAGTTGAACCTAAATAGCCATGTTTTGCCAAGTTTTGTTTCAATACCTTATTTTAACCTACTTTATCTAAGTTTTGTCAAGTTTTGCTTCAATACTTTAGTTTAGTTTAATTTATTTAAGTTTTGCCAAGTTTAGCCAAGTTTAACAAGTTTAATTTAAATAGCCAAATTCTTTCAAAATTTGCCAAGTTTAGTTAAATTTAACCTAAATAACCATATTTTGCCATGTTTTGCTAAGTTTAACCTAAATAGCGATGTTTTGCCAAGTTTAACCTAAATAATAATGTTTAACCAAGTTTTGCTAGATTTATTTTCAATATTTTAGTTTAGCCAAAATTTATCCAAATTTATCCTCAATATTCTAGTTTAGTTGAATTTATCCAAGTTTAACCTAAACAACTATGTTTAGCTTAATTTAGTCAAGTTTAATGTACCTTTACCCTAGTTTAAGTCTATGTTAGTTTATGGTAAGTAGGCTTACATTTAGGTTAGGAATGCTTAAGTTAGCCTAGGTTAATTTATGTTAGCCAAGGCTAGGCCTAAATTAGCCTAGGTCAACATAGGTTAGCCTAAGGTGAATTAGGTTAATTTGATCTGAAAACATAATTGTTTATAGATTAATGGTAAGTAAATTTTATCATAAATAAATAATATGTTGCAATGGTTAAAGACTTGTTCCCCAAAGTGGAGGTGGGGAATTCAAGTCCTCCCACTTGCAAACCTTAACACCTAAGCACCTAGACACCTAAACACTTAGATGCCTAGATACCTACCTTGGTGGCTTGCCTAACCTATGAAGCTTTTTTAATGCCTAATCTAGGTTGACTAGGCTAGGCTTCCTAGGTTAGGTCCCCTAGGTTAGGCTAGCACGTGGTAATATTTGATTGGAATGAAAAAAAAAATTGGTTAAAAAAAAATTGTGACACATTACACGTTGTGATGTTGCTATGTGTCTCACTGGATCTAGGACTATGTCCTTTGTGACTATAATCATGGCAAATTGTATTCATTAATGTGGCTGCGACTAATGCAACTAGTGGGATTTATGACATGATCATTTGGACTCGATAGTCATGTAGTCAGCTCTAGTCATAGATGGCATATACGACTAGATTTTTGTAGTTGTAAATGTCACGTTTTGGCATTGTGAAAATTTAGGTACGTTCAATTTATACTCTGCCTATTATGTGATTGTCCTAGTACCTAGATGCAAATCAATAATTTTGTGTAGCCTAATGGTAAGTACTTAGGCCTACACACTTAATAGAACTATAAATGTGGGTGCTGGTTTAGGTGAATGAATGTAAAAATATTTTTCTAAAAACTAGGTAATGATGTTTTTTGGAGGTGTCGGTGGATAGTCAGGCAATTGTACTACAAGTGTCATTGGCACCTTGGGTCATCAAATTGCTACCAATGCCAATGCTTGACATAAGCTAACAAATGTTTATTTTAGCTATGTCAAACCAACCCCATCTCAAGTCACATACTTTTATCTTCTCTATAAAATCTAGATGTAGTTTGAATTTGTTTATACTTGGTCAATTTTCCAAATGCAATATTCAAGTCCTTTAAGCCTTAATATGGTATTCCTTAGGCAACTTTAAACTAACCCATTTGACATTGATCCACATGTGTAGCTTTGTAAGTTACACTATAGACCCCATAAACAAGTGCAAGGTTGCAATATGCCAAATCACCAAGCTTTCAAGTTTCGTAGTTGATAAGAAGACCATACTTGTAGAATATGTGGCTATGGAGATAGAGAAGATCTTTACACTTGAAAGCCATTGAACTTTTTGTCCATCAGATGATGGATCTTGGTGCATCACAACCAAAGGCATAACCTGGGATTATTGTCTTTTGGTCTTTTAAATTCATCAAGATCTATATGTGTCATGCACAAGGTGCTAATTAGGTACCTTAAAACTTGGAATGTTGGGTTGAGGTTGATTAAATAGAGTAAGTTTTAAATTTGTAGTCTATTGTTTAGATGTAGAAAAGGAGAAAAAGACCTGAAAGCTTTTAGATTTTCAAACAATATGTGAAAGTTGCACATGCACAAGGCAAGTACAATGCAACTTTCCAAACTATGTAACTATATAAGTTTTTAATGCATTAATCTTGGAATTTTTCAGAGATCATGTCATTCTTATTTGGCAAGTTTGATATTTTTTAGTTTTGTTGAATTTCATAGGTTTAAATCAAGAGGGTGAGACTACCAAAAATCTAATATTTTTTCAACCCAAACCTTAAAACTATGCCAAAGTTCTAAACCATAAACCCTAACCTTAGTTTTTAGATCTTGATTTTAAAACCTTAATTCTAAACCCTAATTCTGAAACCTTAATTTGAAACCCTAAATCTAAGCCCTAGTTTTCAAACCCATAATTTTGAAACCCTAATTTTTGAAACCCTAAATATAAACCCTAAATTCAAAACTTTAATGTCTAAACCTTAAATCTAAGTTTAATTTTTAAACCCTAAATTTTAATTGACTAACATGTGTTAGTCTAGGTCACTTAAACCCTAATCCTTTATCCATGTGGCATTTTTTGAATATTTTTCAAATTACACATGTGAAATATTGATTTATTCACATGTTTTGTATACTCAAATATCTGTGTTGATGTATTTTATTTAATTTATCACCACATCTGATTAAAACATGTGGCATTTGTTAATTGGCCACATGATGCCACATGTTTTCATTTAATTGGCTAATATAGTTTCCATCCATTGGAAAATCCATGTGGGATATTATGAATAAATTTTTAATTCCATGTGTCAAGTATTGATTGGTTGTGCATATGTTGATTTAAATAAATTTATTGATATTATTCATTTGAATCAAATCAAGTTGAGACATGTGGTACCCTTAATTTCATTTTTAGTGGTCCCACATGTATAAATTTCATGAAATTACATGTGGCATCACACTAATGGCATAATAGGAATAATAATAATAATTTAACTCCCCATCCAATGGTTTACATGTAATTGTTGCATGTTGTGACTACAATTGTATGTCTCAAATGACTAAAACTATTGTCCCAAATGTTTATAATCATCTTCTCATAACACTATAGTCATGTGTCGTAAACTACTAAAGTCGTGGCTAGTCATAATATCGCATTTACGATGTGACCATGCTTGTGATTGGTGGCAACAAGGGGTAAAAGCACACTATAATAGACTTTTTTGGAAGTCACAGTGATAGTTTTTTTTTGAGTGAGTCAAGGATTGTTACATTGTATTCAAATTTATTTGAGAAACTTGGCAAAAGTGAAATGAAAAATTGAAACCTACATTCTAATCTTTCAAACCAAAAAAGAAAAATTGACAATAGGATAAATGTTCAATTCACAAGTGGACTTTACTAAAGATGGTACATCCAATGTCATAGTCCAAACTACCCCAAAAAAATAATCATTATGGACTTTTTAATGGAATTGGAAACTAAGCATACAACTTTTTACCATCACACATTGAAGTACCATAACATTTAAGATGAAAAAATCAAGCAAGAAAAAGTCTTTCAAAATTTTAAAGATCTAAAGTGAAAATTTCAATTTTGGAAAACCCATTTAGAGGTTGATTTTCAATATATAAATTGATTTTTTCAAGACCCATATTTTTAGAGGTTTAAAAAAAAGTTTAAATTATTGTGTTATGAACTTGGAAATGGAAAAAAATTGTGAACTTCAATATCACTTAAATGTTTTTTTTAAAAAATCACTATATTTGGATTGTAAAAATAGACTTTCATCTACCCTTTTTGAGTGAGTGTAGTGTGCATTTACCCCAAGTGACAAGTCCTTATTGACTATGTAGTCATCTAGTTATCTGTCTTCATATTACTACATATCTAGTCATGGATTCAGTTATAAAATGACATTTCTGGTGTAATGTATTAAAGTGAGTTTGATGTCCACTAGTTTTGACCATGTATAACCAAAACATCTATTCACATGCCAAATTCCAATCAATTTTATCAAACCTCTAATGTCTAAAATTTTGGAAGGCCTAAATCAAACCTTACCTTCAACATTGAAGCATTCATGCAACCTTTAGTAGATGCATACCATCATACATTATCATGACACCATTGTCTACTTGAGCTTGAGTAAAAATTCAAATATGTGATTATGCATAGTCCCTTCCTTGATTCCACATGCAAACTTCTTCACTTGAAATGTCTGCATAACATTAGAATAGACACATATCACCAAAGGTCAAGAAAGGCAACAATCAAAGAAAAGAAGCAAAATAAGATGTTGGAGACAAACTATCTATATAAAATACATCCAACAACTTTAAACAACACTTATGCACTCTCAAAAATTAGAATGTATTTGAGATGAAAAACCATCAATGTCCAAATTGCAATATGTTGCGTGTGTTGAATGCATATTTGCAAAATCTACATGAGTGTGTTGAGTACATATTTATAAAACTTGGAAGAAGCGCTCGTAAGGTACAAACTAGTTTTGGTTAGGTACCTAGATTGCTAGATAGGAATTGGTGATTTTGGATCTAGGTACCTAGAACCTACCTAGACTCAAGTTCATTTTTGGGGACCAAATGAAACAAGAACTAAGAGGTTTCATTGAAGTTTTGGAACCAAGGTTGACTTGACCCGTGGTTCTAGAATGTTTTCAAATTGGAAGCAAATTCATGGTCTAATTCCAAGTTGTGATTTTAACTAGAACTAGATTGGGTTTTTGATAAAACTTAATTTTGGTTTTGATTCCAATGTAGGGATTTAATGTGAAAATTTCAAGTTTTCAGATTTTTTTTTTAAGATTTGAATTTTTTGTTTTTAAATTTATAGATCATTTTTTTTCACCTATGTGAATAAAAAAACCACTTGTGGTTTGTAAATGTGTAATATCATTATTTTTCTTCACCTATGTGAATGAGAAAACCATTTGTGAACCCACAAGTGTGCAATATCATTTCTTTTCTTCTCATGTGTGAGTGGAAAAAACCACTTGTAAGTTCCCAAGTGTGCAATATCATTTTTTTCTTTTACCGTGTCAATTGAAAAAACCACTTGTGGGTTCGTAAGTGTGCAATATCATTTTTTTCCTTCTCTTGCGTGAATAAAAAAAACCATTTCCAAGTGTGTAGTATCATTTTTTTTCTTTAGGTGAATTAAAAAAATCACTTACGGGCCCAAATGTGCAATTTTTTTTTCCTTAGTTATGTGAATAAAAAAATCACTTATGGGCCCACAAATGTGTAATATCATTTATTTTATTCTTTTGTGTGAATAAAAAGACCACTTGCAGGGTCGCAAATGTGCAATATCATTTTTCTTCTTTGAATATGTCAATAAAAATAACCAATTTGTGAGCCCACCAATCTACAATATCAATTTTTTTCTTCTCCCATCACTATGAAAAATTACATCTACTAAAACCACATTACCTTGCAACTAGAACTCAAAAAATAGTTTGTATACAACTATTGTGCAATTATCCTTTTGGTATTACAACTACTATGCAATTATCCCCTTGGAAATACGGGGAATTAATAAATAAATTCCCACATAAAAAAATCAATTAGTTGTATTATAGTTGCAAGTGAGTTAAAAATGGGTCTTTTATACAATAATTTGTGTGTATCATACATACATGTGTAGTCAACGATGTTTGATTTTATAAGGAGTTGAGTTGTAGTTGCATGTGACAATTATTTTAGAATGATTGTAAATGTGCTTTTGATGCAATAATTATGTTGCAATTAATGTACGATGTACATACATGTGATCATGCCATGTGTCCGCATTTTCACTACCCATTATAGGATACATTTGTGATTAGTTTTTTACTTGATTTCCATTGATACAACTAATGGGACCATTAGTGTGTCACTATTGAACTAATAATGTTCAACTATGTTGTGACTATACAACAACTTATAACTTAATAAGGATACAAATTCATATGCAATATTTTATAAATAACTATTGTTTCAATAATTTGACTATTAAATATTAATTATGTCTAATAAATTTAATTATTCTAAAATTATTAATTATATCAAATAATTCAATATTAATCTGAATAAATAAATGTAACTCATATAATAAATTTTAAGTAATTAATTAATTAATTAATTATGCTAATTAGATTGAATAATATGGATGTATAAGGAAAAATAATTATTCATCAAATAATAATCAAATAAATATTTATTTGAGTTGGGGATACTTAATAATGAATTAAACCGATTAATTAAGATAATTACTATCCCATCAATAATTATTAAATCATTAATTATCTAAGATACATATAATTAATTTAAATGTGAAACTAAAAGTAATGTGTATATTATATTAAAAATTCAATTCAGGTGTACATATGGATATGTCTATCCATACCTTGATGTTTTTCTACCCAAATTCATATGTAATTTTAAATGTTTAAGATTAAATTATTTGTTTAAAAAAATGTAATTTATTTAATTATTTTAATTAATTACTTCAACTGATAATGAATTATTAATATGAATTTTAAAATAGTTAAATTGAAATAATTATTTTTTAATTAATTAAAATAATGAATAACATTGCTGAAAATTTCAGATAATACATGATTAGTTACATGAATTTTGATAATTAATGATCTGATAATAATTTATCTGAAATAAATAAATAAATAAATAAATAGGAAATAACTAATAAATTAATTAGATGAATTATTTTTATTATTTCAGATATTTTAAAAACTTAATTAAAATAATTAATTATATGATATCAATTATTTTAATTTATTAAATAATTAATTATTTTAATTATTTTAATAAATTTAGATAATTATCTCATTGGTTAATCAATTCAAATAATCGATCCAAATAATTAACCATCAAATATGTAATTCAAAAATTTAGTTTCTTGATAATTATTTAAAATAAAATCAGATTAATTAATTTGATTAATTAATTTAAACCACTATTTTTGATAAATAAATATTAAAAATTAATTCACATATATAGGTATCGTATAATTATTAATTTAATTATATGATGTACATAATGAAAAATAAACACAAAATATATGGGAAAATCTTTCTATAGTTACAACTAAATTTGTAACTAAAAACAATCAAAGGATTTAACCCATATGTTTTGTCTTTGAATCCCATGTCATAAACTATATAAAGGTGTGTTTTTTTATTTTCTCACATTAAAATACACGTGCCATTTTCAAATGATTCAAAAAAAATTAACCTTAAAGGCAAAACATATAATAAAGTAAAATATTTACATGGGTATTAATTCACTTAGTCTAGTACTTTCTTACCTACTTGCCTACCTATGTAAATAAGTAGGTCCTATTTTTATACCTACTTAGGTAGGTAGGTAGGTATATAGTGTAATTATGTAGGTCCTAGGACTTACCAACCTATGTACCTATGGTTATGTACTGACCTACCTAGCTATTAAAATAAACATTTATTTTATTTTAATTTCAAAATTCAATTAATATGCCATGTGGATTTTTTTTTGTTGTGTCATGTGTCATATTCTTGGATCATCATTAAGAATCATAATAAATAATGAAGATCAATATTTTTTTTAAAATCCAAAAATCCTCATAGTGCCATGTGTCAAATTTTAATGGATGGATGAAAATTAATAACATCAATATGACGTTATGGTTGTAGGTGTAGTGGAGTTGCATAGTAGTTGAAAATGAATTTGTTTCGATAAAGTTGCGATTGAATTACATTGAGTTACACTATATATACGATGAGTTGCAATTCATGCGACTTGTCCAATGGCACTCACATTTGTGAAAATATGATGACTTGCAAATGGTCATTTCAACTCAAAAACTGAGTTGTAAGGCTAGTTGTAAAACACCCTTTTTTTTCTCATAGTTTGCATGAGTTGAAAAATCATTTATAGCCTTCTAAATGTGTAATATCATTTTTTTCTTTCTTATGTGAATGGAAAAAAATTACTTGTGGGCTCACAAGTGTGTAATATTATTATTTTCTTTAGTTATGTTAATAAAAAAAATCACTTGTGGGCCCACAAGTGTGCAATATCATTTTTTCCTTTAGTTATGTGAATAAAAAAGATCTCTTGTGGGTCCACAAGAGTGCAATGGGTGAAAGGACATTGCGATGACGCCCTTTGGGGCACTTTTGCGTCTTGTATTATAGTCCATATAATATAATTGTTCCAAAAGCATGGTACATTCAATTTTGGGTATCAATTTTTGTCTTGGGCCCTACAATAATTATTTTTACAAAATTCATGTTATGTAATATTATTTTAAAAATAGTAATAAATTTCATTATCTATATTGAAAGATCTATGAGTATCTTTATAGTATAAATTGGTATAATTGAACCATAGTTTCATTTTGACTAGACTAACTTTAATATTTCATCAGCCATTAAAATAATCAATTTTAATGAAATTAAAAAAATGGCCCGTTTAGCTATACTTGTCATTTTCTATGTGAAGTGAATAGTTGTCAAATTTTCAATTTCCACACACATTTATTGCATCTTTGTTGAAAAAAATTCATTTTTTGAAATGAAAAATTTCAAATTTGTCACATGGTATCCAAACATGGATCATATTATATGAAATAACATGGTCAATATATTTTCAACTTTCATAAAGATTAAAAATCATTTAAATTTTTTTTGAAATATATTTGTGTTTTTGAATACACATGCATATTACATTTGTTTCCACAAATATACTCTAATCTCCCACTTTATAAATTGAAATGAAATAATTTCTTTTCTAATATCTTGCCTAGGTTATATTCTAATATAATATGCAAAAATATTATGAAAATCTTTAAAAAGTTTAAGGTGGGATACACTCAAACATACACATCTTTAGAAAGTAGTACGATGTGACACCCCAAAGGGGTTGATGTAGTGTGCTTTCACCCCAATATCATTTCTCTCCTTCTCTTATGTGAATGGAAAAAAAAACCCTTTGTGGGTTCGCAAGTGTGTAATATCTTTTTTCTTTTTCAACTATGTGAATAAACAAAAACCACTTGTGGGTGCACAAGTGTGTAATATCATTTTTATTTTTTAGTTATGTGAATTTTAAAAATCACTTATGGGCCCATAAGTGTGCAATATAATTTTTTGTCTTTAGCTATGTGAATTAAAAAAACCAGTTGTGGGCCCATAAATGTATAAATCATATTTTTTTCTTATCTTGTGTGAGTGGAAAAAACCACTTGTAAGCTTGCAAATGCATAATATCATTTTATTCTTAGGTTTTAGGTTTAATTTTATTTGACTAATTTTTTTATCATTTGTGATTGTTTTCATTAAATAAAAAATTGGGCATTTAAAAGTTTTTAGGTTGTTTTGCATATTTGAACTAGAGTTGCTAGTTATGGAATTGGGACCCAAAACTAATCCAATTTGAAATCAAGTTTTAAGAAAATTTCCAGGTTTTTGGGTTGTTTTGCATATTATGTTCAAAACCTAAGGTTTTGGAACCAATACTAAGAAAGATAATAAGAATCATGTTGGAAGCCTTTGTATCAAAATCCATTTTATATGTTTATTAAAATGCTAAATGAAATAAAAAAGAACTACCCCCAAAATAATGCAAAATGTACTAAAAACAAGTACATTTTTTGGCCTAATGTGACCCCCCCATAATGTGTTTTCACCCTAAAGAGCTAACACAAGAAAATCAAAACTTAAAAAAACTAAAAAAAAAAATCAAAACCTAAACATCCAACAAAAGTTCAAACCTTCAAAGTTCAAAATCTTGAGGTGTACATTTAACATTGTAAACCTTCAAAAGTTAGAAATCAAAACCTAGAAGCATCAAATTTCAAAACTTGAAACTTATAATTGTTTTCAAGATGCACATGCAAAGCTTGAAGGAGTGAGCATCCTTGTTTCCCAAATCCCATTGAGTAGCAGCACAAGCAATAATTTGAAAATAGCCAAAATTGCCAAATTTTGTCATCATTAATTTATGATGTTTGCTTGTACACCATGTCCTTCAGTTTAGATCCCCTCATCAACCGCAAGCTCTTAGAATTCATCCAATGTTTTAGTCCCAACATAAAAAAACAAATGAAAAAAATGTAATTTAGAAATTTGATTATAAAATTTGGCACTATCATTTTATAGAAAAATTTCAATCCCATATCAAAATCCCAAGGCAAGATCCTAATACCTACACATTAAATTTTTAACTTTAAAAATGTTATAGGCAAATCTTATATTTCATTATTTTGCCACCTCCTAGTGATGCACACACAATGGAGGCACGTAAGGTGGTGAAACGTTCATTGCGATGGCAACAATGATGGAGAAAGCTTGTTAGCAATGCAAAAGAGATGAATTAAGGTTTTTTGTTCAATGATTCATGGTGGCAATCCTATCATTTGGCAACAATAGCATTAGGTGAAAACTTTAGATCAAAACCCTAGTTTTCCTATTGAACTTGTCCCTAATTCCCTAATCATGTTGCCTTTAGGTGGGTTTTTGTTATAAAAATTTGATCATGACTAAAATCACCAATTATGAAAGGTTTGTCCATAATTAGGTCACATTAGATGATGTTCAACAAACTAGCATTTGAACATTATATGCGATTGAATACATTGACAACTTGCTTCAGAAAAATGATAATTTGACAGTAAGATCAATGTGGGCAAGTTTAGGTTCAATCGTTAGGTTAAGTTTTGAAATATCTAGACCAAAGGTTTAGAATTGTGTTGAATGATATTTGGATTTAGGCCATGATTTTTTCTTTTGTCAAAAGCAAAGCAAATCGAATTGTTATCCCTCTTAAAATAGGTCTAGGTTCTTTAACCTTATAAGTTCAAGGTTTTTTAATAGTGCAAAAACTAAATCCTACTTTGTAGGTTGTGACAATTCAATTTTTGACAAACTTGATGAGATAAATTATGATGGTGTTGGTAGTGAATTAGCATCTAGCTTGTTGTTGACAAGAATCCTTTCCCAAAAACAACCCAAGAAAACCATTAGCATTGGTAGATATTTATGCAAGTTATTAGTTTTAGTTGGGTGCAATGTAAATGTAAACGAACCCAATCTCAAACCAAACTAGGCTTTGAATGTTTTGGGGTCTCTTTAATCAAAAGTTTTATAAATCCAAAAAATTGTTCTGAAATCCATACCAAACTTTGTATCAAACCAAAAAAACACTTAAAATTGAAATCAAGAATTTACTTCAAAATCAAGAACTGAACAACATGGTTTGAGACTAGTATGTGAAGTTGGGTTGGTTGCAATCTAGTTAGTGTAACCCGAAATTAGGTTACATCAGACTCCTGGACGTCACTGATCAGGGAAGTTAGGTCGTTTGTTAATTAAGCCGTTGGTTTCTATGACGGCTGCTTTTACATGGGAAGCTTTGCTGGATTGGGGAGAGGAGTTGTACTGAGGAATTTGCATGACGGCTGCACTGAATGGGTATGGAGCTTGAATGGCGGCTC
>Ga0116227_10007198_pt1 | contig 21890 bp, 12 predicted proteins | sample S1TSphgellanicum_FD_89693 | JGI IMG/M metagenome (GOLD analysis project Ga0116227, IMG submission 89693) | Host-associated microbial communities from peat moss isolated from Minnesota, USA - S1T2_Fb - Sphagnum magellanicum MG | ecosystem: Host-associated > Plants > Peat moss > Unclassified...
ATTACTTGGGAATCCTTGAAGTTTCCGTTTTCCCGTGCCGTCACCACAGTGAGCATGCAGATCACTCCCAACAGAATCGGTATCAACAGCTTCGACGCCATCTCGTCACCTTTTCTGCGACTTCTCTTTGGAATCTGCATATGATCCAAAAATGCAATCTTTAAAGTGTGAATTTCCAAAACACGTGAGAATTAAGGACTGAAAAGAACTAAGTCCTAGTTTGGACGAACTCATCATCTCACTTGACTATGTTTTGGGAGTGGCAGATCGCAAGAGGATGTCGATCAGCTTGAAAGCCACAAAGATCCCCATCTGGTAGGTAAGCTATGGAAGAAAGCTCTTCAGCCTGGGAATGGACATCCGGTAGGACTGTACAACTCTTCTTCCATAATTGCACCGGCGTCTCTTAATGAATAATATCACGGTTCCGAACCGTTGACAGGACATGCAATTAGTATATCACATGACAGAATTGCATGTGTGTACTCCATGCCGAGTCAGGTTCGGTGGTCTTGCTGATTGCAAGAAATATAAGGCTGCAATAGTCTAGGGAAACGAAATCGGAAGAGGTCCTAAGCTGGAACCCTGAATTACATCTGATAGTAGCTGTGGACTGGACATGCACATGCGATTGCATTGAACCGAGTCACGGCTTTCTCTGTCTCTCTCTAGGCATGAAGAGCGGGCCCTGTGAACTTGTAGTACATTGTGATCTCCATGGATCGTGAATGTAACGGATTTCTAGTGTCTATGCATTTGGTTGCTGTATCCATCGACCTCAAAACACGACTCTGAAAATTTTCCCTCACACACACTGGGTATGAAGGGTGGGCACGGTGGACAAGTCGAGTATGTGATCTGCATAGATCCTGAATGTAACGGATTGCTAGTCTCAATGCATTTGGTTTCTGTATATTCATTGACCAGCGCTAAACACAAATAACACAAGTTTTGTGAAAAGCTTGAGAGAAAGCCTACTGCCAGCTCTAACTAGCGGCCGAGCTCAAGCTCAAGCTCTAGCATGGACGAGATGAAACAATGCCAAGAGATCAGTTATGAGATGCAAGACAACCAGGACTCATGAGAGGAGAGAGAGAAGGAGAAATAAAGGGAGTAGGCAAGTCTTTTGCATTGAGAGAAAACAAAAGGAACAACCTTTCAGAGAAGCGAAAAAACTTGAAGTTCGACTGTTGCACACTGAGCTGAATATGATTTTACGATCCACTCCTACCCACTCTTTATAGAAGGCCAGGGTGAAGCAGCACCCACCTTGGTACCTCTACCTTTGTGAACGCGGCCTGTTAGTGACCATATTAAGCCCAGAAAACGTTAGATTTTGAATGCAGAGACCCTGATTCGTCTTGGCATAGGATGTTTGTGATATTTAGAAATAATTTAAATGGATTTTGGGATTTTTACCATGGTACCAACGTTGGTGCCGGTTTCACCCTTTGTCCTATCTGCTCCTCTCATTGGACCCTCAGTGCAATTACTAGAGGTAAGCATTCTCGATTCACGTGACTGCGAAAGCTGATCGATCCATTGGCTGCAACTGATTTGAGCGTTCTCAAGTTGGCACATCTTCATGCATGCCCATCTTACACCAGATGCTTACATCAGATCCGTTCGTCCAAATATCTAGATTGAAAGCAATGATGCAGAATTATAGAAATTCCTTTCCGCATTTCCAGATCCATCCCTGCTGCGCGCGCAGCGCGTCGACGGCCCCACTTCTGCTGTCGACTCTTGAGGGTACCAAGTCTAGTTCTTGGATTACATTGCCGTGCAGATAGGTCAACGTCAGCATTTTCAGTTTTGCGGGAAATAAAAAGTGAAAGAAATCTACTGCTTATAATTACAGATGCTGGAATTAATAATTAAAATTTTTTTAATTGTGACCTGTTTTTACAAAGTTCAAATCATGATGATCAATCTGAAAATGATGATTTTGTTGATAAGGTTTCTAATTTCGGGAGTTTGGAGACCTTTTCCAAACAAATTGATAAAAATATTATGGAAATCCTATTTAATGATGTTATATTAAGTGGACTGAGCTTAAGTATGAAAATTTATTTCATCAGAGCTTAAAATGATTCTTTCTTTCTTTAATCTTATTTCCCATTTCTGGAGTTTGGAGGTTTTGCAAAATTTGTGATAACAATGTCCTGAGACTCTAAATGTTCCTAAAATTAAATTGGGCTTGATTATGTTGCATGATGATCTAAAACGATCTGATTTCATATATAAGATGTCTGATTTCTGGAATTTGTAGGTTTTGCAAAATTTGTGATTATAACAACATTTGCTGAAAATTATAATCAAACAATTTCCAAATGGTAGAAGAAATGTTTACGGGAGTTCAGCTCAAACCGTAGTGTAGCAGATGATGACATTCTAAATGGACGTGAACAGTGTGCATACCTTTTCACAGCTTTCAATGTACATGCTTCTTGTATCTAAAACCATACACGAATGACTATACTATGGTCCACAAACATATCAAATATTATCAGCCTCTGACTGATAATATTATTATATGTTCCCTGACATGCCTGGATATACACTAGAATCTTTTTCCTAATATTGCCAATGAACACGTTTTGGCATCCTTACAAGGCACAGTATGGGCTAGCAGGGAATCAAAACAAATTATGGCTTCAGCGGTACCATCACAAAAAAAAAAAAAATCGTCATGAAAGAACCCCTTGTATTAAAGATATCCCTAAAGTCAGCCTGACTTTCAGAGGGTGTCTCATACCCTGTTTTTATTTTGATACTTAGTTCCCGGCTGTCCCTAAAGTCACCCTAACTGTGTGGGCGAAAGTGAAAAAGAGAGAGTGAGAATGAAAGGTGACTGGGGAGAGCGCCTTTGACTGCCTCTAAAGTAAGCCAGTCCAAATTTTTGGACTGGAGGAGTGGCGAGCACAGCAGCCAATACAGTGAAAGACACGTGAAACGCAGGAATGCACCAAAATCGATGCATTTCTCGGTTTCGTCCTGTCTTTTTTTCATTTGTATGGTCATCATCCTGTCTTCTCAACTGTGCCCTGTATTTTCAACAAACACAGGGTACGTGTCCTGTGAAATGGACACTTTACAGATACATATCTCCATTGTAAAAACAAACACTTTGTAAGAAGCTATCTGAACTAAAAGCAGGTATAATGTATATGTGAGGGCTAATGTGAGGACCTGAATTGAAAGTAACTATGCAAGGAGGATCTCTAAATCCTTAAAGGTTCCCCGCCTAAACTCCATAGCCTTCTTATGTTAGTCCACCTGCAGTTTCACATGTCCTGTTTTCATTTGAACTTTTTTTTTCCATCCCCATTTTTGGGAAAAGTTGGGCCCAGTGTTTTCAGTTTGGGTGCTTTATGGCTAACTCCACTCTATTAAAAAAGACTTGCAACCAAGTTTGGGGTTACTGTTCAGGTTCCAGTAAAAGGCTGCTTTTGCATGTCCATTGTAGCAAGTCACAGGTCCAGGTCCAATTCTGATTCCAGGTTTTCAAAAATCAAGCACTTGTGGATTAACTGTTAATCAAGAACTGATCTTAGAACTAGACTCAAAATCAGCCAACACTGGTTAATAGGATGCATGCAACAAAATATGGTTACAGTTTCATATGTGAACTTAAATATGGACATTGTATGTTTTAGGGTGCAAGGGCTTGTGTATGTTGGATGATTGAGTTTTCCTCAATGATTTGTATACTATATATTGCATTATACAAAATTGAAATTTTATAATTATATTTCAGCCCCAAATCTTAACCCTAAGTGCTCAAGGGGTTCTAAGAGTAAAAAGGGTTTGTCAAGTTTTATTTCCTAAATAATAAAGCACAGAGCACAAATAATGCACAAGTAATGCAGGTTGACTTCACATCGTGCTACATGACAATTTTGTTAGGACCTTATTTCTAGCAGTTGCCTCTTGTATTGGCAACTTTGACAAGAAGATCCCTTTGGAAATCAATTCATCTTTAATTCATCAAACTAAATAAATTGGCCAATCTTGAGTCTTCAAAAAAGACAACATGAGTGCACCAGAGTCAAGCGTTACCTCTTCTAACAAAGGGTGGCTCAAAAGGCTCCAAGGCCGAACTAAAACCTTCGTGTGAGTTTTCTTTTTTTATTGAACTTACACACCCTTAAGAACTCAAGTATTCCTAGAGCTTGATGATTCAACAGTAAGATTAGTTCTATTAGCATAAACAAATCTCACTCAAAATTTTCAGCCATTTATTTGATCTCACAAAAAGATTATAACATTTCAAGTTGAATAAGAGGCATTGTTCTACCATCAAGGAAATATTAAAAGTTGTATTTTGAGTAATGAAATAATTTCAAAAAGAATTTTCTTGGTTGAACTATCTGCCCATCTCAATACAACCATGTTGTTAGGTACCATTTCTCAAATTTTTAAACATAATAAAAAGCATATGAGAAATTTATAATCCTTGTAATTTATGCACAAGCATTAACATTATATAAAACTGTAAATAAACTTATTTTTATGTAAGTAAAAATTTACCAAGTTTTCAATAGTGAATTTATAAGGGTTCATTCATGGTTCATGTAGTTGCATAAACTATCAAATATCAAAGTCTTAAAATTTTGAGACAAAGGGCTAAAAGAAAATGATTTATTTACTAAATCATTTGGCTAAGTTTTTTATTCATTTGGTTCAAAATTTCTAACTCTAGATTTAGGTCACATGTGTGAGATAAAATCATGCATAATTGTGTACACATATGAAAAATCACCATTACTAAATGAACTATTCAAATTTTCTTGTTTAAATGTTTTTCATGTATTTAATGTTATGTGTAAAAACTAGCCATAAAAAATTCTTGAAGTTATTTTTCCTCTTTTCAATACCCTTACAACTGTGAATGAAATCATAAAGGTGAACAAAAATAATTAAATGTACCAAATTTCACATCATTTCATGAAGAATCTAGCAAGAAATGAAAATTGTATTTCAAATGAAACCCAAAGCTGCATGATGGCTAAAGGTGACATTTAAAAGAAATAAATGGACAACCTACAAAAAAAAGGGGACTATTGAGGCCATTTTCAATTAAAAATAAACTTTTTGAAAACAATTTCCAAGGTACTTACTGCCATAGTAGGCACACATGTTTGACGAATTAATGTCAAATAATTAATATTATTATTTCAAAAAAATTAACAAAATCATTAAGAATTAATAATAAATCAGAATGCTTTTTGGAAATTTTAGTGTTTTTTACAGTTTATCAAAGTATCATTAATGTTTTAAATTCATTCAGTCTCGATTCTATAATTCTGCAATATTAAAATTAAAAATACTAAAATTAGATTATATTTCATTATGTCCCATGTGACCTGTGAGTTGTTCAATGCAAGACAATTTGTAGTGACAGTTTAAATTTCAAAAACTTTCGACATTTTAAATTTATATCTTAAAAAATTTCAACAACAAGATTTCAAAATATCCAAAAATTACAGAATTTTAAAAATATGAATTAATTATTGCTGAACCTGTGTGCCTTTTTCAGTAATGCCCCTACAGTGGGCAACAAAAGTAGGTCATGTTCCCACAAACCACACAAACATGCATTAGCTCTCCCAGACCCCGGGCCCCCTGCCCCTTCAGATTGACTGAACTTGGGTACAGCATGCAATGCAACTCCTCACATCAATTGTTTGTGTGTTCTAATTTCGCATTTGTTGCCGGAACAGTGAGTTGGATGTGACGACTGTTTGATGTAATAATTTGTAAATAGATGTGATGGAAAATCGATCCCTATTTTTATTTTCTTTTTCTTTTTGCACATATCAGTGCATTCATGTGACACAAATAAATTGCACGTAAAGCACCCCCTGGGTTTTTCCTCTGTATTTTCAACTCTCTTAAGTGCCTGAAGAAACCTGTTTTCAGCAAGCGGGATCTTCTGACCAGTGGAAAGTATGAGCTCTGCTTTACGTAGGAAAAAGACTTGAGTACAGGCCCTTCTGTGATTTTCGACCTATTCCCAGGGCCTACTTGCCTCGGGCACAGATCTTAAATCACAGAAGGGCCTGTACTGAGGTCCTTTTATACTAAATGGCTGCAAAATTGGTGCTAAATGGACATGCAACAGTCATATGTTAAGTTTGAGGTCACATTTTTAATAGTTTTGTGGGTGGGGCAGTGTGGATGCAATTTTTGTGTTTTAGTTTGGTGCCCATACTTGGAGATTTTTTAATTGTTCATTTTCTATGGCAACATCTTATTGGCTGACACATAAGGCCATGATGGATAGAAACATTGACATCATAGGGATTTCTTTTTTTTTATATTACATATGATGATGAAATAAATTAGGGCCTGGCCTCCTTAAAAGCAAATTCATTAGGAACCTACACATGTGACATGTTTTATTTCAAACCTTTGTGTTGGATGAAAAAAATAGTAAAAAATGGACAGACTTGTTTGAGCTTGTAATTTGATGTAGATAGATTATTATTTATGTAATTATTTAATGGTTAAGTTTGGTGATTTTCTTGCTAGTAGGGTTTCATATTTTAATTATGATTTGGTCATGATGTTTGATTTTCACATAATAATTCATATGAAAAAAATTTAGCACATTAAAATGCATTGACTTTCACATGATAATTTATGTGAAAAATTTTTGGCGCATTAAGGTGCATTGATTTTCACATGACAATTTATGTGAAAAAAATTTAGTACATTATTGTGTATTGACTCACACATGATAATTTATGTGAAAAGTCTTTGTCATTTTATTATGCATATGAAATCACATGGGAAGTCATGTGATATATAAACTTTAGAAAATTTCTTGTCTAGCTTTCTTTTGGTTTGTATATAAATGGATGTTTGTGATCTTAGGAAACACTTTCATTAAATAAAAATAAACTGTTGAATGAATGTAAACTTTTATGAAATATAATTGTGAAGGGAATTGAAATTTTTGTTTTGAAAGGTTTCGATATAGTTTATGTGAAATCCATGGTAGGAAAATGGTGTGACATACTAAATATACGTAGAATATAAAAAGATGAAAAAATATTTATGTAAACAAAAACATAAATTTCCATAACTATGTAATAAACATACATAGTTTCAATCCTAAACTTACTTGTAATTTTCAAGCCCTTGAAAGTTAATAGATTTTATATCATAATTTAACTAAAATTTGGCCTGCATAATTTGGTATTTTTTAAAACTAAGATTGTGCATCAATTGTTTCAATGATCACAATGATTTTTGTACCCTTCTTATCTTTTCTTCATGCTTATCTGAAATTCATCAACTTTGTACAACCACTTTTATTGGTTGTCACAACTTTACAAAAGGTGTTGGAAGACAAGGAAATAGGTCTTACATTTCATTTTCATGAGCAATTTTTTTGGAGGTTCAATAAGCCAGTTGTGGGGTGATTTCCAAATGTAATGAAATTTTGAAGATGAATAATTCTCTTTTCAAGAGCAAATTTTGAAAGTAACCAATGATCTTCAACCATTAGCCAAAGGACAAAGCATGTCTCCATCTATTCCAACTAGTGAACATTGGTCAAAGGACAAATGAATTCAACAATTTGAACTAACATCAATCATTTAAAGTATATTCTCTAGTAGGTTATTTGATTTTCATCAAACAATTTTCATTTCATAGATTGATTTCCTCACACAAGAATGGGTTAATGTTAATAATTAAAACCAGTGTTGGCTAGTGTGTTTTTTGGGGTGCACATATGTGTATATGTTTATATATTCAATGTTAATGCCAATGTTGGCTAGTGTTCCTTTTTGGTGGGCAGTTTTTGCAATTTTTCAACCTGAAAAATGAGATTTCAACAGCCAGAAAGAATTTTGGTGAAAAAATGACCCTAATTCACCATATTTCAAAATATATATAGTTGGAATTGCCTGATATCTATAACAAGTTCCATCAAGTAGCAGAAACCCCTGATATTGGTTGGTTCTCACCTATTTCAGAACTGACAGGGCAGAGCATTTTTTAATTATTATTTTGGTACACTGAACAAGGGATCAATAATATAGAAATTCCAATTTTTGAAACATGCCTATCAATTACCCTAGTTTTTTGGTGAGGCACCTATTATGCATTAGGGTCTGTTTTCAAATACCCACTTCATATATTGCCCAGGTAGGTTTTAAAGTCTAGGTACTTTCTGTTTTTTTTTTTTTCCTTTTCTTTTTTTTGCTGTGGCTATGTTCTTCTTTGGATTCTTCTGGCCACTATGCTTACACATTCATCCAATGCACATACGATTGACAAACACATACACTTGCAAATCAAAACAAACGACTCTTTCCTGTACACCAAGAGATAATTACTAGCAATGACCACTTGCTTATTCATGTTGGTGGCTAGTCAATTTCAGATATGTGGCAAATCTATATCAATCAATCCAAAGTGGAGCCCAAGGTGATTACTCTTCAAGAGAAATTTCTCTAATTCAAGAGTCAAAGGGGAAGAAGGGTTTTTAGGGGATACTGATGTTTGTGGGATTGTTTGGATGCTGATTTCAAAGCCATATCAGAGAGTAGTCCTACTGCCATGCACACAATACACAAAGGGAGGACCAAATCCAAACCAAAAGCTCAAAAACCCAAAGTGGGTGTCACAAAGGGGCCAAAGGAACAAAGGCCTTATTCTGTTACTTTTGTAGGGTTTTGTTCTGTTCATAATTGGTATGGGTGATAGTGGATTGTCTTAAGCAGTTACTTCCTAAATACATAAAAGGCTGAGAGTTAATATTATTCACTAGTATTGTGAATGTGTTGAACACCAGTTACACCATGGAACAGGCCCCATAGGACTGTCACTACATCCTGAACCACAGTGAGCCTGTTGAAGTCAACGTGCCCAGTAAGTAGCACAAAAAAACAGATCCAAGCAGACTCCTTGCTTCCCTGGACTCCTCCTAACCTTTGGTGTGTTTTATGCAAGCCATTTTGCTGGATCCAACTTTGGAGCTGTTCAACACTTCCAGTTGCCTCTTTTTATGCCATTATCTTCTGCTATATTCAGTCCTGTGGATCACTCTGGTGTAGACACTTGTAGCAGTCAAAGAAATTTCATGTTTGTACTGTTGCAACATGGCTGAGAATCCCAGACAGATTTCGCCTTAACTGGCGAGACTTTTGGACAGATCATTAAAATTGTAGCCAGTAGACAGCGTGCTGGCCACAAGTTTCCCAAAATAGGGGGAAGTTTGGCGAATGCTTCTTTAGAAAAAAGGGAATTTTCGCCAGAAATTTGAGGCAGTGTAGCCATTCAGCAATTTTTCGCCAAAAACCAAGAGTGACTTGTAGACAGAAACCTTAAGGACTAGTGAGGTGCTTCTGCCATATTCTGATCATGATTGTTTTTTGTGTGTGGATTTCAATGCTTTAGACTTTTCTAGACATGAAACTCGTGAGTCAAAAAAAGAAAAGAACCTCGTGAGTCAAAAAAGACAAAGCAGTGGTGGGATAAATCTGAACATGACACAGATAAAGAAGGCCTAGAATCACCGTCAGTCAGTCCAAGATTGCTAGATGGTCCACCCTATATAATATATTTTGCCAGCATGCAAAAGCAAAGTACACAAGTAATGTGTGGGGTGGGCTAAATGACAATCACATTGGGAAGCTAGAAGCCTGTCTGTAAATAGCTATTACACTTTGGCTTTAAGTTCACTCACCATAACCAAGAAAACAAATTCTAACCATCAAATCTAGCAATCCCATTGACCTGACAACAAATCTTCAAGCCTACAAACAACCCTATTCAACTGAATGTTGAAAACAATGGTCTCTCTCTAGCATTTCCATTGGTCCTCTAAAATTCTCACAAAACCTACCAAACCCTATTACACATCTAATTGTTAATTCACTCAAGATAACTAAGAAAAAGTTATTCAGACCACCAAATTTAGCAATTTCAATGGCCATAACATCTTTTCAGCACATTTTAACACTAGCCTATTCAACACCCTCTCTATATCAGCACACAAATTCTATAACCCTTGTCTATATACAGAGAGGGTGAACAAAAATTGTAGATCTAATTCACCATTAATGGAACCAGAAATCCAACTCAAGTTGTTTCTGTCCGCGCAAGCAATCTGTATTCTTTTCCATAATGGGTCATGGATAATTGGCCAATTTGCAAAACCTTATCACAGAGCATCTCCACTGGCAGAAATAGCATGGCCTTTACATAGAAGGTGACTCACCTTAATTTCGGCCATGGGGCTCCAATTTTAAATGGTAGCAACAAAAATATCTAAGCAATTGAGCACAAGTTTTTCATTGTCCTGAACCTGGAATCAGTGCAGATTCAAACCCAATAAAGATAGCCATGATGAAAAGATCAGTGCTTTCCCTTACAACTTAAATCATCTTTGTGTGAACAGATGGCTTGGCATTTGGTGGTTGTTTTGTCTACAAAAAGATGAACGATATCTAATCCACAAGTGTTGGGCCATTCCACCAAAACCAAGTGTAATTTTTCATCAAACCCATAAGATTTTCCCAATTTTTTTTTGCCAAACACTGTAATTAAAAGAAACAGGTATTTCAGCAGATAATTTCACATCTATTTTGGAGGATGATCATACATTTTAAACATGAATACTATAGCATGTTCTGGAATATGTTTCATAAATTTTATTGAGTTTTGAAGGCAATCATTTTGTAATCCTTTCAGGTGCTGGAGTTTGCCAATTAAGTTTTCACCTTCAAACCTCCTTAAGGAAAAACATCAATTCCTCATAATTTGAGTGAAATGGTGTGCTAGTAGTTTAAAATAGTTGAGAATTAAAATGCAACCTATCTACCTCTAAGGTGGACACACCAAATTTCCATACAAATGTTGAAACTAAGCATCATACCAGAAAAATGAATTTTACAGCCATTGACCTCCTCACATAATGCCTCTACAAAGATGCATAGTTTGCACCATAGGCAGTGTGTGTCTTCTGAGGATGGGTGGAGAGTTCCTCACAATAATAAAGCATTGATTTCAAACTCGATATAAGAGCTAGAGTATATAGAGTCATAGAAAATACATAAACAGAAGCAAAAAATGGCTTCTGTAGAATCTAGGTTTGTTCCAGGGAAATTTGATGGAACTAGCTTTCACACATGGAAAGTTAGGATGGAAATGGTGTTGTTGGACAGGGATCTTTCGAGTGTGGTAGAGGGGAGTGAATTGAAACCTTCTACTCTTGGTACTAGACAAATGGCACAGGATAAGAAGGATGGTTGAGCAAGAGCTAGCAACCTCCTTAATGTGAAAGATTCAACATTATAACACATCTCTCCGGCTAAAATATCAAAAGGAACATGGGATATCTTGAGGGTTGTATGCAATTAAAAACATAACAACTAAAATATATTTGTCAAAAAAATTATAAGAACTTAAAATGGCTGAAGATGCATTTATAATAGAACATGCAAATGCATTCAAGATGTTGTTAAGTCAAATGGATTTTGCAGGAGCTCCCATGAATGAAACAAATAGTGTTGTAGTTTTTTAATCAACATTACCAGAGTCCTCTGAAGAACTTGTAGTATTTATGAATGCACATCAAACACTATCACTAGAAATGGTAATTGGATTTCTTCTTCAAGAGGAAATATGGCAAAAAACTAATGGCACATTTCCAACAGATAAATCAATTGCTTTATTTTCTAGAGGAAAAAAATGTTTCAACCAAAAGAAGAAATGTAAGGGCAATCTTGTCCTTTGGTGGTACCACTAGGAATGTCACACCTTGATTTTATTAGACCCATCAAACTTTGAAAAATCATAACAAACATTTAACTGAACATTTTCATAAAAAAAAATTTGAATACAATTATTAGGTTCCATAGATTTTGAATCTCAATAATATCAAAAATATTTTGTATTTTGATGTTCCTAATCATTACATTTAAAAAAAGTTTGAGGAATGTAATGCTTGATTTTTTCCTTGAACTTTTTGGTTAGGAATATAAATTTGGAACGTGATTTATGATTTTTTTTTCCTAAGGTAATTTGGAAGTCATTTTATTTTTATGGTTTTATTTGGCAATTAATTGATCAAATATGATTTAGTTATGAATTTCCAAAGTTGAGGCTATCAATTTTTTAAGGGCCATTTTAGTTAGAAATATAAAATTTCAGAATTTTTCAATTTTTTTAATTCCTAAATAAACTTCAAGCCATATATTACTGTATGCAATTAATAAATATGAAAAAATAATTTATAATTGTGAAAAATTTAACGAAAAAGGCCCAGAAAAATGATTTGGTTGTCTTTGGTTTTTTAACCATTCCTTGAGGTGGTTCCTAATGGTACCACCCAAGGATGGGTTTGCTCATAACCCTTGAAAAACAAATCAAAAAAATAATAAAAAGGAAATCACAAATAACAACAAACAAAATATTTTAAAAATTCCTAATAAATGTTTATATAATACTAATACATCAAATAAAAGATTGTAAAAAATGGATAACTTAAAAAGCTAACCAAAAAATTCAATATCAAGTAAATATTTTAAAGACAGAAAATCATTTATTTATAATAGTGTGTGCATCTACTAATAATATTGTTGATCAAAATGTATGGTATGTGGATTCAGGAGCTACCCAACAAATAACACCACAAAGAAATTGGTTTAAGGGTTACATTCCCTCTTTGACACAAGAGATGGTGTATCTTGGTAACAACACCTGTCATAAAGTTGAAAGACATGGATTTGTGGGAATCAAGTTTTTGGAAGGAGTGATCAAGTACTTACAAAATGTACTCCATGTTCCTGGCTTGTGCAAAAACTTAATCTCAGTGAATCAAGTTGTTGTTTCATGACACAAATTGGAATTCACAACACATACTTGTTTTATTAAAGACAAGGATGGAATTGAAATTGCCACAATTGGGAAAGATGGCAACTTGTACCGACTAGGTATGTCAAATTATAATACAACTAAAGAAGATAAAATTGATAATATTACACAATTATCAATTGTGGACAAATTTATAGATGCAAAATTGTGGCATCCTAGATTTGGTCACCTAGGGATGGATGGCCTTAAATAATTGCAAACAAGGAACTTAGTTCATGGATTTGATTTGAAGAAATTAAATGACCGACCACTATGTACTAAGGAAAACAACACAAAAACAAGTTTCCAAAGTAAAGGAGGCATAAGAATGAAAAAGCTATTGGAGTTAAAACATTCAAATTTGTGTGGACCCATGTAAGCAACCTCAATTAGAGGAGCCAAATAATTTTTGACTTTCACACATGATTATAGCAAAATGACATTTTTCTATTTTCTAAAATAGAAAAATGAAATGTTGCAACATTTCAAAGAATATAAATTAATGGCAAAAATGCAAACATGCAAAATTTGTAAGTGTTATGAAATGATAGTGGTGGTGAATACACCTCCAATGCTTTTAATTATTTTGTGAAGAAAATGGAATTATGAGACAATTTATTATTCCAAAGCAAAATGGAGTTGCAAATTGTAAAAATCAAACCTTGGTAGAATGTGCGAGGAGTATGTTACAACAATCCAAATTAAGTAAAACTTTTAAAGCAAAAGCAATAGCAATAGTTGTTTATGTCAAAAATTTGTCCCCTATTATGGCAATGGTTGGGAACACTTTTAAAGAGGTTTGGACTGGTAGTAAACCATCAATATCTCATTTATGAATATTTGGGTGTAATGCACATATGCATACACCTAGAGAAAAATGAAAGAAATTTGATTCAAAAAGTATGAAATGTATATATTGTTAAGGTATATTACTGAAACTAAATGATACAGACTATACAACCTAGTTATAAAGAAGATTATACTTAATAAAAATATCATTTGTGATGAAAGAAAAATGTTGTTAGATATAGTGGGAGATGGAAATGACATGAACAATGATGAATACTGAAAAAACTTCAAGTTAAACCTAAAGAAGGACAATAATTGATTCTTCAACAAGACGTTGTTCGACTAACAATTCTTCAATAGATAACCCCAAAACACACAATTTCAAATGAAAAAAGTTAATGAAATGTGGGACTTTGATGGGTGAGAATCAAGAAGTGAAAAAATTGCTAACATACAAAGAACAAAGGTGAGCCCGTCCTCGGGTGTTACCACTAAAAACGTCACACCTTGATTTTCCTAGACCCATCAAACTTTGAAAATTGTAGAAACACGTAAATAGACATTTTTATAAAAGAACATTTACAAATACATTTATTAAGTTCCATAGAATTTTAATCTTAAAAATATCACAAAAATTGTGTACTTTGTTGTTCATAATCATTGCATTCAAAAAAAGTTTCAAGAATGTCGCATTAATATTTTTCCTTGAAAGTTTTTGTTAGGACCAAAAATTTGAAACTTGATTTGAGAATTTTATTGTGAATTTATTTCCTAATGTAATTTGAAAGTCATTTTATTTTTAGGTTTTTATTAGGCAATTAATTTCTTAAATATAATTTAATTATGAATTTTCAAAGTTGAGGCTATTGATTTTTTAAAGGGCCATTTTAATCAAAAAAATTTAACATTTTTTTTCCAATTTTTAAAATTCCTAAATAGACTTCAAGCCATATATTAATGCATGCAATGGATAGACATGACAAAATAATAATTTATAGTTGTGATTTTTTTTTTAAAAAAGGGCCCCAAAAAATGTTTTGGTTGTTAAATTTGGTTCTTTAACCATTCTTTAAAATGGTTTCTAGTGGTACCACACAAGGATGTGTTCACCCACAAATTGCCAAGTTCATGAAAATGATGAAAAAACCACTACAACAACCTAAGTCCAAAGTAACAAGTCCACTTCAAAGATTCATTGAATCCATTGATTATGCATTAATCACTAAAGGTGGGGAAAGGAATGAACCTATAATTCTAAAAGAAACTTTAATAAGACTAGATGCAAATAAATGGAAAGAAGTGATATGGGAGGAATATACATCTTGGTACTCACCACATTACCTAATGGAAGATTTTTGGTTGGATGCAAATGGTTGTTTAAAGTAAAATTAAAATCTATCGGTTACATAAACCATTACAAAACACCTGTTGTAACCAAAGGATATTCTCAAATGGTTGGCATAAATTACCAAGAAAGTTTTTCACTTGTGGTAAAAATAACATCCGTAAAAGCTTTAATGGCAATTGTAGTAGAAATTTTTTTGGAATTACATCAGAAGGATGTAAAAATTATGTTTTGAAATGGATATCTCAATGAAGATATCTATATGCAACAACCAAAAGGTTATGTGAAACTGGGTACAAAACAATTGGTTTGCAAATTAAGAAAAACCATTTATGGATTTAAATAATCCTCTAGGGCATGGTATGAATGAATAGACTCCTATCTATTCAAAGATAAATTCAAGAAAAACATAGCTGACACTGTTTATATCAAATCATAAGAGGAGGTTTATGTGATTTTTGCATTATACATTGAGGATGCAATCATAGTTAGTAATAGTTTATCGTTATTAATGAAAACAAAACAATATTTGTCTAAAGAATTTGAAATGGCTGATATGGGACCATTGCAATATTTTCTTGGTATCCAAGTTCACAAGAACATGACAACCATGACAATGCATTTACATTAGCATAAACATATAACTACATTAAAACAATTCCATATGGAAAAAACTAAGCCAATAAATATTTTAGTTGAAGTAAGTGAAACTTACATGCTCAAATTAACAAACAACAACCTTAGAATAAGATGAAATGAAGCATATGTCTTATCAATTAGTGATGGGCAGCTTCATGTATGGCATCGTATGCAAAAGACCAAACATTTGTTTTGTAGTGGGAGTTATTTTTTGACATCCTTCAAATCCTAACAAATAACATTGGACAGTTATAAAATGTATCATGAGATACCGACAAGGGACTTTGACACAAGGGATCACGTATCAAGGTAATTTAATATCTAAAGAAAGTCAAATCCAACTTGTTGGCTACACGGATTTTGACTAGGTAGGAAATGTAGATGATAAAAGGTATATTACTAGATATTGTTTTAAATTATTAGGTGGAGCAATAAGTTGGAGCAACAAAAGGCAAAACACAATTTTTCTCTGTCAAACATAGAAGTTGAATACATGGTAGTGACACATACAATGAAAGAAACACTTTGGTTTTGAACTTTTAATATAAATTTGAAAGAAACCTGAACAAATTCCACAATTATTTATTATGAGAACCAAAGTGCAATTGTACTCACTCTTAATCTTAAGTATCATGCACGCACCAAGCACATTGAAATATATTATCATTTTGTTAGAGAAAAAGTAGCATCTAAAGATGTGATGTTACAATATTACCAAATAGAAGAAATGATAGTTGCTGTTTTCACTAAAAGATTGCTAAAGGAAAAACATCATTAGTGTTGTGCAACAATAAGAGTTGAAAAAAACTTAAACTTGAGTTTACTAAAGAAGGAAATACAAGTTAATCAACTTAATGGGTGTGAAAGCATGGTAAGTATACAAAAAAATTTGATGAAAAAATATCAAGTTTTAAAAAAAATAGTTTTTCACCAAAACATAAGAAAATAGATTCAAATTTTACTAAATTTTCATTTAAAAATTGTTAACGCACCCCAGTAAATAATCAAGTTTGTAATTGAAATAGAAGTTTAATAAATTCATGTCAAAGGGAGGTGATCTTTAAAACCACCAAAATTCAACTATGAATAAATCAAATAAACTTTGGAGTATTGTAATTTTGGTAGGGAAATCACATTACTAGATTTGAAATGGGGGCAAACATTTGTAACTACCTTAAATATTAAAACACAAATTTAAAACTCATGTGATAGCAAAAAAATCACCATGGAAAAACACAGACATTGAATGAACATACTTGAGAACATAAAACCTTGTGGAGAAATACCCTTTTTGCAGAAAACCCTAATTACTTCAAAAAAAGAAGGTAAAAAGTTCAAAAGGCTTGAACTTTCTCCACAATTAGGCTTGAAAAAACTTTGTATAGTCTTTTTCTTCATGAGAGAGAAAAACTAAAATCCTCGTAGATATATACCTTTCAAACCTTATCAAAAAAAATCCTAACTATCGATTTAACTAATCATTTAAAAATTTTTGATCTTAAAAATAAACATCTTTAAATCCGGTTTGGATGAAGACAAATCAAATTTTAGTTCCATAAATCCATTTTGGTTACACCAATCCAGTTTCAATTATCTAAATTTGGTTTCGGTTCCATAAATCCGGTTTTAGTTACATTGATCTAGTTAAGACTCTACTAGATTTAGTTATAAAAGTCAGTTTCAGTTACAAAATGTTTTTCGATTCAACATTATCCTCCCTTCTAAGCACAATTACATCCTTGGAATTGCAAAATAAAGTAATAAAATTTCCTAACTGCCTAACACTGTTATTTACAATTATTCTGGTCCTACTGAAACTAATTCTGAATTTGGTTATATATTTTATTGGGTCACAAGGAGGTTCAATAATTGATTTGATTGCTTCATTAGGCACACCTTATGGTTGCAACCTTAGGGGTGAATCCTTGACCTCCTCCACTAAAGTTTTTCAGATTTTTGCAACTTTTTTTTTAACACTAAAATTAGGTTGAAGTTTCGATTAAGGTTGGTTACCTGATTCTTCCTAAATTCCTATCCCAATTTCAATTACAAGTCCGCAAGAGTTGATCTCCATTTCTTTGCCTACCTCTCAGGCTTTGTTGGCTTGTGTGGCAAAGGTGGATCCAATCGAAAATGCCACAGTCATTGGTTGGAAGTCTAGCATTACCAAATGTGGCATCAATTAACCTTCTATCTAGAAGATATAAATCTTTTCATATTTTTGGTGTCTTGCAAAAGTTTCTTCCAAGATTTTCGTCACCTAACCTTTGAGTGATTCTTAAAGTTCAATTTTATTTTTGTGACCCCAGCTATGATGCATTAGCAATTCCGCTTTTGTGAAAGTGTGTTCCATCTACAAGGTTTCAAACTTCACCAACATGTGGTAATAGAAGTCCGCCTTTTCGACCTTTTGGGCCAACACCTACATCTCCTTTGTAAGGGTTTCAAAGTTGGCACTAATCAAAGGAAGGTCAACTTGTAATCCTTCCACTTCCTTTTGTAACTCTTCCTTTTTTTTGGTTACATTTCTAAGTTTGATGCACCCCCAAACTCCTCATAAAACTCAAATGTGAGTTCGATAGTGAAAACAATGAAAGAAAAAAGGAGTTAGGGTACGTTCATTAGTTTGTAACATTTCATGGGTAAAGGGGTGTACTAAAGCTTTAGGATGGGGAGTAGGACAAGTGATAAACGGCTCAATTATTTGCACGGACCTGCACAAACCAAACAACAAATTCATTAATGCAAGTTAGAACATTCTTGGTGCACTAACAAATCACGAGCACACATAGACTTACAAAACTCACCATGGCCCAGACTTGAGGAAGCCACCACCTTCCCCTTTATAGTATTCTTTGTGATTAGCAATAGGGGTTACATCCAAATGTCATTTTGTCCCAAGACTCCCAAGTTGGGAGTCTCGAAATTCTCGACATTATGACTTTTGGCACTTTGGAGGGCCATAACTTCTTATGCAAACCTCTGATTGAAGTGAGGCTAAAAGAAAAGTTGTAATCTTTGTCGATAACTTTCTAACAATATGTGGCACGCCACCTGAACACAAATAAATCAGGGCGATTTGCAACTTTTAGTGGTCGGGAATCAAATTGGCTATTTGATTCTTAGTCCTTCTTTTGGCTATAACATGTGTTTTAAATATTCAAATGGGTCATGTGAGCCCATTTTAAACTTTTACGTTTCAAGAACTTCCTAATGGTATAAGGAAATTTTCAATCCAATGAGTTTTAACCCTTAAAATCATTATTTGAAGATTCGAGAGTCCACCAGGACTCTAACTCCCAATGTGAGAGCCCACTTGGGGGTGTGTGGGCGCATTCCCTCACACTTTCCTACATTCCCATGAACATGAAATGTGACTTTCGGGCTTCATTCTTGGCTTGCACTTTGGTAAACCTTTGTTTTGGTCATGAACTTAAAGCTAAGATCACGACAAAATATTTGTTCTAACCCTTAAATTTGTTTATAAAGGCCAAGGTTGGTCTTTTCAATGTGGGCTAACTAACCCTTGGTGGACATTAGGTTCTTTTCAACCTTGTCCAATGCTTGTTCTAGCCTCTTTCAGTCCTCAGATTCATTTTGGTACTCGATTTACAGTCAATTCTAATCTTGCTGTAATGCATCGAGGATAATGCCCACTACTTGTAAACATTCCTCCAGCCTTGGAATAGCCTCCTAATTCTTTTTTTTTTTTCTGCATTGAAGAATAAAACTGAGTCATGATTGTGCTGCAGAGAAATTAGAACTGACAATAGTTTTCTGGAAACCCTCAGTACATGCAAGTGCACCAATTTCAATGTTCGAAATGGGATTAAAATTGGGAACATTTCAATGATCTAGATTCAATTGTTTGAAATGTTCCCATTTTAATCACCTTTAAGTTCCATATTTATAAATAGACAAGGGTTATAATGTTAGTGTCTTAGAAAAATATTATTGTGTGTAGGTGTGCACAAAAATGTTATGGCTAGTGAAATTGTTGGATTTGGTGGATTGAATTTTTAAAAAATATATCTTGAATGAATTTATAGTTAAATTTGTAATAAGGTTCATAGGATTGCGAGAATTTTAAAGGACCAATGGAAATGGCTATAAAAGACCATTATTTTTTTTAAAAAAAAATAAGGTTATGTGTGGGCCTAAGGATGTTTTTTTTAAGCTAATGAGATTGTTGAATTTTGTAGTTTAAATTATTTTGCTTGGTTATTTTGAGTGAACCAACCATTCAATGTGTAATAACTATTTGTAAACAAAGTTCTAGCACAAATACAAGGTTCATACACATTACATGTGCATTTCTTTTTTCAAAAATCTCAATTATGATTTTAGTTTCAGTTTCACACCAAAATTTAAAACTAGGAACCTAGTTTAAGTCTAATTTTTTGAAGAAAATAAAATCAAGTTTTTGTTTTTGTTTTTGTTTCAAAAATTGAACCTAATTCCACTTTGGTCCTAATTACTAATCATAAATAGTGATTTTTATTAACCAAAGTGGGTACTCAAACTAGGACATTTAGGGTAAAACACCATCCTTAAAAGCTATAGAGGATCTTGTTTATTTCTTTTGGCTATATGTCAAGAAGGTGAAGAAACTTTGCATCCATGTAAGGAGTTGGGACACAATTTTGGCTTGAATTTGGGATCATTTGTGGGTGATAGCCCCAAACTAACTAAACTATTTAAACCTCATATTATATCAAAATTATTTAATCATATACATCAATAATCTATTGGGTGATGAATTTCCACCATTTTGTGAAATTCTTTTGAAGAATGGTTCATCACATGTAAAATGTGTTTTTCCAAAAACAATCCTCCACTTTTGCCAAATCAATTTAAAATAAAAAGCAACATTATAATTTATGTTACACAATTACATCATTGTCCATGATTTTGTTTGAACTTGCCCTTTAGGGTAGACTCCCTTGGGATTGAACCATTTACATAAAGAAGCTACTCCTATGGGGCATCTACTTGCACAATTTTAATACCTTATATCATAGAGGAATGCTAATTAATTAGGTTGAAAAATTGATTTCAAATTCAAAATACTTATTATATACCAACCAATTTTAACATGATTGTTGTGAGGTTTGATTTTAATGTTCATAAATTGATGTACATTGCATACATTAACCTATATTATTTGAAACTAACAGTTCAAGATGGGGTTCATTCATGAAATCCATAATTCATTCGTAATTGAAAAAAAATGTTTATTGTCATTCATTTAAACATCCATTGGTGCATCCAAGAAGGTTCAACCATTACTAAGACCACAATTTTGGTGCAAGTGAACCATAATAACCTTCAAATTGATGCCAAATTGATCAATTTGATAGGAGTGAAAGAGTGATGCCAAATGTCACATTATATGTTGTGTTAATTGAAGGACTTATATTGACACTATGGGAAAAAAGACACTACGGAAAGATGGACTCAATTCTTAATATTTTAGTGCATTGGAAAATGTTATTTCGGGTTAGACTTGCCATCACTTCATTTTGGTCTATTTGAAAGTACCCAAAATCTACTAAATGACTGTTTTTGGGGGACATATCTTATGAACTTTGATTGATTTTATTTTGTTTTCATGTGACCTTGCCACCATTGTGGAAGATTCTCTTTAAGTTAGAAAAGCCATTTGAGTGCATCATGAAAGCATGGTATTACTTACCACCAACATTTTAAAAAATGGCATGTTTGTCCTTTATAGATCCATATCCATTTGATGGTCACCCATTGAAAGTTGGTATGGTATCTTGAGTCTCATAAAAAAATTGGCACAAATTTAATTATCATATTGTGTGCAAAAATCTAGATTCATGTTTTTGAGTGAACTTTAACAATGTGGGCAAGAGGCTTTCATGTAACATTTTGGGATGTCAAGTCATAGGAGTATCTTTCATTATTATCACATATATTTTCAAAAAATGTTAGAAGCTTTACAACATTGGGGGTGAAAGATCTAAATGGTGTTAGAATTTAATATTTAATATGGTGATAACAAGGTGGCCATATCATGGTCATTAGTATCCATTTCAAAATTATGTTATTTTATTTGAAACAATTCAAAAACATCCATTTGGTTGTCTTTTGGAAAATTGTTTTTCATTGAATGATTGACATTCATACAATTTAGTGGCATAATAATTTATTTGAACTTTTATAGAAAATCCCATTATATATGGACCATGGTGGATGTTGCATGAATGGGATGTTA
>Ga0116227_10007199_pt1 | contig 21888 bp, 13 predicted proteins | sample S1TSphgellanicum_FD_89693 | JGI IMG/M metagenome (GOLD analysis project Ga0116227, IMG submission 89693) | Host-associated microbial communities from peat moss isolated from Minnesota, USA - S1T2_Fb - Sphagnum magellanicum MG | ecosystem: Host-associated > Plants > Peat moss > Unclassified...
AATTCACTTTCTCACGTTAAAATACACACACTGCCAATTTTGCCAAAATTACCCAAAAAAAGTTGCCAAAATTAAATTAATTTTGGCAAAGTTGGCATTTGCCACAAACTATGAGGTCTGTCATACATGGACCTTTCTAAAGACAATTTCAGAAATAATTATTTTATTTTCAAGCCTAATTACTTCATTTGTTTTTTCATAATTATTTCCTTTTTCCTATTAACTTTCTTAATAACTATCTCTCACCTTTCCTAATAACTACCTTCATTTTATAACTACCCTTCTATTTTTTCCTATCCACCAACATGGATATGAAAAAATAAATTAACATGTGTCTTTTCATGTCCATGAAATGTATATTAATTTAAATTAAATTGAAATTGACATAAATAAAATTATTGAAAACCATAAAAATTTAAAAATAGTTGATCATCACTGGTAGTGCGCAAGTGACAAAGAGCTCAAATTGGACTAAACACAAGCCCATTATTTGTACGAAAGAGTGTTGCACCTGCTTTCTACAGCTTGCTACGTATTTCTAAATTCAAGACATATCCAATCTTCATCTGAAGGATCATTCTTTGAATGGTTCAAATTTCTACATAGTCTACTGCCTGCTGTTTAGAGCGATGCTATCGACTTTCAGGGTGCAGCAACACCAGTAAAACGGGCTGTATGCCATAATACTTTGGATGAAATACAACCTTCAAAGAAGGTGCAAATGGGTTTAGACTTTAGAGCTGTAAATTAGCACCCGATATAGGGGTTCCCACAAGCCCCAGTACAATGAATGACTACTTCTGATAGTTCACCAGATCTTGTGTCAGTTGTAGTCCCCATTTTACATAAGAAAGACAGCTTTTTGAATTTGCATGAGGAGAACAACAGGTGTGCGCTTTCTAGAGCTTCTACTACAAAGTTGCTACCGTCTTCAGGTGCCTTGGTTTTTGTGTTGTTCAGTAATTATGAGTGCCAGGAATGAATTACTATTGAACTGGTATAAGAGGAAGTACCTGCCACTTGGCGTTTCCCACTCCTTGGACTCTGGAGTCTGGAGCCTTCCTTTCTAAATTCTCTCAACACCCAAGCTAGCCTAATATCCTCAGCTAGCCTAGTAACAGCTTCCTGACACCAAAGCAACAATTTGGCTTCCAACTTCGTAGCATTCCACACAATTCATACTATGATAGTGGGAAGATACATGAGACCATGACCAAAGTGAGCACAAAAAACATGTAATGTCAGGCCCAAACTCCCAATTCCCCAACAATTGTCTTTAAGCAAAGACAATTATTGATAGTGGTGGACAAGAACCACACAATGCACAAAATCACACAACAATCTATACATCAGCTTTAAACAAATCTTGTTAAGGAGCATTTGGCATCCCTCAAAAGTTTCCTATTATCATAGACAAAACTAGATTTAACAATAAAATGTACGTAAGATTTTATCAACACAAAATACAAGGTGTTTGACAAGGAGTTTAAGCAAGAAAATTTATTGATGCATAAAGTTGTAGTATAAGGGAAACATCTTCAAGTTCATTCATCATCCTAGTTCCCCAAAAAAAAGTCCTTAAGTAGGACAACTATTGATAATGGTGGACAAGAACTACACAATGCACAAAATCACACAATAATTTATACATAACTTTAGACAAATCTTGTTAGGGGGTATTTGGTATCCCTCAAACAAAAGACATTGAAAACTTCCTAATGAATTTTATCAAGATGAAGGTTCCCTATTATCTTAAACAAAATTATATTTGACAATTTAAAAAAATGTAAGATTTTATCAACACAAAATACAAGGTGTCTAACAAGGACTTTAAGTAAGAAATTTTATTGATGCATAAAGTTGTAATACAAGGGAAACATCCTTGAGTTCATCCATCATCCTTGTTCTCATAAATTTGTCTTTAAGCAAGAATATAATTATTGATAGTGGTGGACAAGAACTAGACAATTGCCATACCCGTATGCATGGCCTCATGCATGACAATCGGTTACAGGCATACTAATCATGCCTTTAGGGTTAATGTACGTTCTTAGGTTATTGTACAATATTAATTGTTTTAGGGTTATGGCTTGTTTAGGATTTCAGCTTTGTTGACGACTATATAAAAAGTTAAGCTCTTCCCTTCTCTTATTAATTTTTCTAGAATTTCTTTGTCAAGGAAAGTTATCTCCATAGTTAGATTGGATTTCTAAATGCTCACGGCAGCTAGTACACGGCCACTGTTTACATACAATACGTTTTTTTTCCTTCTTTTCAATTTGATTCTAGAAAAATTGCTCTCTGTCACTTAATGTTGAAAGCGATAGATTTTTCTTGGCTTTGAGTTTCTTGGGTTTCTTTTGCTTGTTGGTTTCTTATGTTTTTGAGTTGTTGCTACTTCTTTTTCTTCTTTTTTTACTCTTGTATTGTAGCTACAATAGGAACAACAACAACCATAACTAGCAGTAGCATAAACGAAGGAGAAGGGACACTAAAAAAGCCCATAGCGGTTGCTATTACAAACTTTTGCAAGCTTAAGCTTTCAATTTCACTCATGCACTTACTGAGTACCTGTCGAAAATTTACGCACTAACCTAAATCCAGATTTGTTTATGTCTCTATGTGCATGTGTGCGTTGTGTTGGTTTGCGTTTGCGCACTGTGCACTTTCATCTGTTCTTTTCTTCGTTTTCTCTCCAAATTGTGGCTAGCAAGAAAGTTCAACGCAAAGAAAGGTCTCAATCCTTTAGGGGATGTCAAATGGCGAAAAGGTGTGGATGTTATGGGTAGGACTCTTAAAGCAAAGGAGTTTATCAGTTTGTGAAAGAATATGGTGCGAACGTAGATAGTTACAATCCCATTTATGTGCCCGATGAATGGTCAGAAATTGGTGACTCTTACGCAGGAGGAGTACTAAAGCTAGCCATTTGGGCTACGTTTCTTAAAAGTCTGCTTTTAGGAGGTGCATTCTTAATGTATAGCACCAGTGCACTCACTTCATAGATCCCTTTTGATCTATAGTGAAAATTGGCATTAAACTTCCACTGTAATAGGAGAAGAAGGTGGGAGGAGCAAGAAGAAAAAGATGAACTATTTTTTACATGTTGTAGTAGTAATTATTTTATATTGTGCATTATGATTTCAAATGTAACATTGTTTGACATTGAGTTTTTTGATTTGTAATTGAAGGGGGATATAGTGACAATAATCGAGTGTGCTCATGTGAGCAAGAGCAAGTTGTTCATCATTGTGGAAGTGAAGACTAGACAAACTCTTACTACTCAATTGCATGCTCTTGCGTTGCCTTCCTTTGAACCAACTGCCTTTGTTTAGGAACTCTTCTGCATCATCATCATCGTCGTTGTCAAGCTAAGCCAAGCCATCGCTTTCTCTTGTCCTTTATTGCTAGAAGAGAGCTAAGTCACTCCATCGTGGCTAGCACAGGAAGAAAACAGAGGTTTGTCTTCCAACAATTACAAACTCACACACATAGACACAAGAGCTTTAAGATTTTTCTTTCAGATTCTACATTATTTCCTTGTTGCTAAGATTTGCAATTTGTGAATCTACTTACCCTCCATCTCAAATAAATAAATAAATAATTTTCTTCTACATGCCATTATTGTAAAGCTTGTGGACACTGGTCATTTTGCACCGTCACTACTGTCCACCATCGCTATAGAGTTCGCGAATATGGATCGCTCTATAGCATTGTGGTCGTCACATCGCCTTCCACCATCCATTGCATCGATGTCCGCCATTGTTGCAGAGCCTGTGGATGTGGATCGCTCTATAATGTTGTGGCCATCGCATTATCATTCGTCATACAATCGTCTTCCATCACGGTTCCATCCGTCCATCATCGTTCATCCCCGTCAACATATCATATTCTTCAACCATATGTACGTATTCTTCAAGATCATATATAGGTTTTTTAAATTTAATATGTACATCTACATACTTTCGTATTAATACATATGTCTATGTCATTTTTATATTAATACATACACTTACATAATCTTATTAATACACAAATATACAATTATTCTTTCTTCTACTTTGTCATTTAGCACAAATGATTACAAAAATTGAAAACTACTTAGGGTACATTTCCTTAAGCATTTCACATTTCAGTTTCCATTTTGATTGCATTTAATTGCATAGGTTGTGTTGGAACTTTGTAGCTAGTGCTTTAAATTATTACAAAATTTTGGGGCATGGGACAACACCATGTCATCAGATGATGAAAACACTACCACTTAACCAAAGCCAAAGTATCAATTACGAAGTAACACACAATCATTTGAGCATATTTCTTTGAACTCACGATCTTCACAACAGTACCATCAAATGTCTATAACACCACCGTCATTTAGTACAACTCCTACTAGGAATTCAAGTTCAGGTTACACTACATCAACGGTACATCAAAGTCCATTTGGAAGGGTTAATCAGTGGGGTATGCTTGTTGCCGCACCAACTTTCACACCATCACCATATATTCCACTACAAGCCGTTACCTCTACACCCATATACACCATGGAGGTTAGCAGTTCTTCTAGGAAAATGGAAAAGTTTAGCGGAAGGTTAGGTATCATTTTTTTGAGGGAGTTCAAGGCAACTTTTTCAACTATGGTTTGTGAATTGGAGCTCAAGTATGACGTTAATTACACTGAAGCGTTCACATTTAAACAATTGGTCCGTTATGTGCATTATGAGGCATTTGATGTCTATGAGCAACATTCTTTCAGGATTTTGGTTGTCACCCATATCCCTAATCCAGCTTATGCCACAGCCATCACCATCGCCTATCAAGCTGCACTTCAAGTTGCCATTGCACATCATGGGATGTGCCCAATAATCCAAATCCAGTACCTACTTTAATAAACATTTTTCTTCAATAACTCATTAATATTACCACAAACATTCTTCCCACCATCAATGCACTAGCTTTTGCTGATCATGTGGGGGAATTCTTTCAAGTTCTTGAGCTAGAATTTCCAATTAAAAGTTCTGAAAAAAATTTGCGACTCACCACCTTCTCTCAGCGAAAAAATGAAACCCTTAAGATGCTTTAGAGGAGGCTTCTCAAGCTCAAAGAAGATACTTAGAGCATCACAGACTTGGAAGTTGCCCATTGAAATTTTCATTCGTTGGAAGGTACTTCAACACTCCATGCGTAGGTTTTGTAATGAATTTTTATAGAATTTGGAAACTCATACATTTTGTTAAATGTGTACAACAATTTTTAAAACCCGAAATTATCTCATGCACATTATGAGGCTAATACTATGAGGCCTCCATCACATTCAAGGCCTCAGCTTCCATCAACTACGTCAACCAAATCATCACATTCTTTTTCAAGGGCTAAAATAGTGTACTTGGTTGCACCCATCGTACCTTCTTGCAACAACTATGGCAATCCTCCCCACAAAGCTAATGAGTGCAACATTCCTTCTGAAGATCTCTTTTGTGATTATTGTGGGAAAAAAGGACATCAAAAAGTTGTTTGTTTTGCCAAGTTCCCATAATGGAAGCAACTCCAATTACCATGGCAAAATCTACCAACATCTTTTGTTGCCCCTTAACCAAAAACCAAAACACAACAGTCGGTTATAGGCATGCCAATCATGCTTTTAAGGTTAATGTATGTTCTTAGGTTACTGTATGCTATTAGGTGTTTTAGGGTTATGGCTTGTTTAGAGTTTCAACTTTGTTGACGACTGTATAAAAGGCCAAGCTCTTCTCTTTTCTTGTCAATTTTTCTAGAATTCATTTGTTAGAGAGAGTTTCCTCCATAGTCAGACTGGATTTCTAGATGCTCACGGTGGTTATTACACAACCATTATTTACATACACTACGTTTTTTTTCCTTCTTTTTAATTTAAATACATGAGAATTTTCATCTAAGCCTCCTTTCGTGCATTGTATATATATGTGCGTGCATCTCTTTTTGGTTGATTAGTTTTTACCTTTGATTAGTTTTAGTCTTTTTGTTCAATAGAGTTTACTATGGATTTACACCCTTACAACACTGAATGTCACAACACTACACGTCACGACATAATGCACAAAATCACCCAACAATTTATACAAAAGCTTTAGACAAATCTTATTAGGGGAATTTGGCATCCCTCAAACAAAAGACACTAAAAACTTCTTAATGAAATTTATCAAGATGAAAGTTCCCTATTATTGTAAATAAAACTAAATTCAACAATAAAAAATACGTAATATTTTATCAGCACAAAATACAAGGTGTGACAAGGATCTTAAGCAAGAAATTTTGTTGATGCATAAAATTGTAAAACAAGGAAAACATTTGAGTGGAAGTACTTATAGATCACAATTTGTGTTGATGAAACTTTTAGTAGGTATCCATATTGCTTCTGTATACAAATTGCCCAAAGGAACTTTTAGAAGCTGAACTTTTTAAAACTTTGCAAACATGGAACTTTATGAAAACCTTCAATAGTTTATATTCTAAAACTTATTGAGTAGAACCTTTTAAAGCCTTTTAAATAACTTTTTACTTTTTAAAACCTTGTAAAGAATTTACAATTTACATTTTTGAGAAACTTTGGCATATTAAAAAACATTTTAATATTTAATACTTCACAAAATAATTTTCAAATGTCTCCATTTTTCCAAATTTATAAGACCCACTTAGTGTTTTTTTTCATTTTTTTGCCATAGGAATAGGTGGTGAATATCCCAAGGTAGATTTAACATTAATTGGTGAATTTTTTTTGAAATTATACAATTTTTTTTCCAAACAACACTAGAGTGACAGAAAGCTTTTGGAGGCACTTGAAAAGTCATAGCATTTCTTCAAAAACCAAGACATTTCTTTTTTTGACAATTTTTTAGAAAAAATCCAAAAACTTATAACAAACCATTTTAGTTTAGTTTTTTTTTGTGTATACAATGCAACAACTTTGCCACAAAGAAACATTGCACCTCCTCCCCCCAATTCATTGTTCACCTTCATTGGGAAATATGAGTAATTTCATTCATTGTGTAACTCATGAATGTCTTTTGTGTGTAGTGGGGCCAAATTGTTTAGTTTTCATCTAGTTTGCAAATTCCCTGTATTCTTCATCCAACAAAGAAATGCCAACCTCCTTATATTGTCATCAACCATGCAATTTCATTAAATGCTTCTTTGAAAAAAGTGGGGCTAACTTCCCAACAAGTGGAAACCAATGTTGGTTAGATATTTGGAAAAGTCCGGATATGAACATGCATAATGTTGGATATGCATGAAGTTCTATTTTGGAGTTGTTCAATTTTTGATATTCCACTTTATCCATTATAAGTAGAGGGGCATTTTATGATTATGCATATCCGTATGCATATCCTTTTAAGAAGTACATGCTTATATCCATATGTGAGAGGTAGGGTTTTAGGGATGTTAGATATGACTTTGTGTTGAAGAACTATTTATATTTGGGAGATATATGTATGTGGGGTTGGGGTTTTTATGTGGGTGTTTGTTTTTGCAAGCAAATTGTGTTGTAATGAGCAAAAATTATTTATAGAATTGGGTTTAATTCTTCCACAAACTTATTTATTTCCAATGTTTGAATTTTGATTTTTTTTTTTTTTTGCATAATTAGCATGTAAATTTGCTATACATAACATGTATGCATGTTTAGATGTTACCTTGAATTTGAGAACCAACAAATACAAAAAAATGAAAGAAAAATTTCCATGGATGCATAACTATATGTACAGGGAAAGTTTTTAAATATCTAAATGCATTTTTTAAAATTAATTTTTAAAATTCTTATTCATGTATTGAAAACTAATATAATACTATAATTGGCCAACAATGATGGAAACCAATGTTTTGGCGGTTATTAAAAACAAAAACAGACCCCCCAAATCTATAACCATTTACCCATCAAAGGTGAAAAATTAAAATAATCAAGCTCATAAGGAACCTTTGAAAAGCAAGTATGGAAAAAACCATGGGCATCAATGAATTGTGTTTCAAGAATTTTTATGTTTTGATCTTGACCTCATAATAAAATAGCTTTTGTAAATAGTTGTTTAGATGTTAGTTCTTATACTTGGGCAACTTTCCACAACATAAAGCTTTTGATTGACGGACATAGAATAAGTGAGTGAATTAGCTTGTTACAATATTCTTGTAAATGAAAGAAAACAACAAAATTTTCTGCAAATGGTGGCATGTATCAAAATTCGATGCATGCCCTTTGATTCTTGCAATTTTCTTGTATTTTTTTAGGGGTTGTAATTTGAAATTGAAGCTCAAAGCTCATAGTGAACTTTTGGTAATTGTTATTTGTTTATAAGGTGTTGTAGTTTGTACCATCTAATTTGTAGTTGGAGCTTATAATTCATGCATTTGTTCTTTTTTCCTTTTTTCAATTTTTGTTGAACATTGGAAGTTGGAATGCCTTGCGGTGATATAAAATACATTCAATGAGTCTTCTAGTTGCAAAATGGTATTTTTCAGCTGTCCCAAAATTTTCACACAATTGAACTCATTGAAAGTAAAACCTGGCCTTCAATTTGATTTCATGTTTTGTTTAATTTCTAAGGTTTGTGGGTTTAAGTAGTTGAATATTGTGGGGTTAGAGAAAGAGAACCCCATTTGTCCAATTGAATCAAATATTAAAAATGCTATTGCATGAGGCTCATCAAGATCTTTGGTCCTATGACAATGGCACTTTGTGCACAACAAGGTCTAGGATCTTGCCACTCGAGTTGCAAGACAAATTCGGTGTTTATTGATTCGTACCATGTAAAACAAAGATTTTGTGCTTGAATGCAAGCTAATACCACACTCCTACTTTGAACATAAAAAATTATTCCTAGGGTTTGGAAACAACAACAAATGGCAAATAACAAATGCCTTCAATTTGTAAAGTGGCAATGACATTCTTACATATAACAATAAAATATCATAAAACAATACACGCGTGTCTATGTGTGCATCTTTGTTGTTTACTATGTCCATAGTTCTTACAAAAATATTTCAAATGACATATTGCAAAACATGATAGGTATGTGTATGTGTTCATTTCTATTACTCAATATTAGTTTGAAAATGAGCACATGGAGCTATTAATTAGACATACAAAAAATGGCCACATCTTTTTATACAAGTTACATTAATAAAAATACTTTCAACAATACAACCTAATTGTTGGATTTCACATTCTTAAATTTTTTTGATAATTAAAAAGGTTATTAAGGTAGACTTTCATTATACCAAACCATGTATGTTTAAATTAATTACACAATCTAATTACATTATTTTTTTATTTTTTGAAATTCTAACTAATTTATTAACATTCATTTAATGGATTTAGATTTTTTAATAGAAATTTTTGTTGATATAGGTAAATATCCTTTATACTTCCCATTATAGAATTGAAAGCCCAATGGAACTTGCAACAACAATTTTGTATTTCGTCAAGTTAAAGGAATTGAAGTGACAAATTGATCAAGACACCCACATATCTTTTACATTTAAACAACTTTAAAATCTTGTTCAAATATTTTCTAAGGTTTTTCCATAGGAAGAAAAGGTGGTCATATGTGGTTTCCACTTTTAGTTTTACTGTTTTCATTTGTGGTGTGAATCAAGCGTGTGTGAATTAAGTTTGACAATTGTGTGATTGTCTAGTAACACCACAAAGGCTTTGGTAGTTGATGGTGCAAGCTTTGTAATATACCAATTGATTTTACTTTCAATTTTGTGTTGCCATTTAAGAAGCACAGGTTCCAACCAATTATTATTGCAATTTCAATAGGTATCTTTCAAGAATGAAAATTATCCTCATTTGCACATTTAGTGTATTTTTTAACAATTCAAAATTGGAAAATCTTTGTGCATTTTACAATGTAAACACTTTGAAAATTCAAGTAACTATTTAATATTAACCACCACCCCACACACACACACACACATGATCAACATGGCAAGGTATTTAAGATTTTTAAAACATTGTATATAATTGCCAATCTTTTTTAACATAATCTAGATAGTTGACACCATAAGGAACCTTCATTTGAAATTTGAAAAACCCAATACTAAACATGTTCTTTAATTTTCAAAATTTTCAAAAAATTGGAATTGGAGGTTATTCAAAAAATCAAATACTTGCACAAAATTGGTGGAAACCATCTTTTTTTAAAAATGTTCCAAACAATTTGTTGAATTACAATGCTTCATCCAACCTATTCATGTATACAAAAGGGAATATGGTGTAGCATGCTTCACATCCTGTTGAATTTGGACAGTTTGGAATGAGGACAAAGTAAAGTTTGCAAATCACAAAATAACATTCAATAATTTATAATAAAAATTTCTTCAAAATCACACCTAGTCCAACCCTTATTTCATACGCTATTGATTGAGTCACCCCCTCTTTGTTGTTATCCATAAAATCTTCAAAATGTTTGACAAAACAACAAAACTCAACATGAGATTGTTGAGATTGACATTTAATGTGATTGTGGTGCTACGAAAACCTCTTATGCTTGTTTGTTTCAAGATTTACTTTGGGTATCAAAGTCAACACCAAACTCCTTTTAACACTTATGAAAGCACTGAAAAAAATCCATAGGTGCTAAAAAGAGTTCGGTATTGATTGTGGCACCCAATGCAAATTAATTAAAAAATATAATGTTCACTTAACATTTCAACCCCTATTGGAACCCTAATGAACAATTTCATCCCTTATTTAAAACATTTTATGAATAGTTATAATGTAATTGGACTTATTTAACATGTGTCTTTTCAAGAGGTTAGGTGGGGAGGACCTCCCCACCTAGATGCAAAACATGTTACAAATGTAGTTGAAATAATATTTACTCATATCATGAATAATTGCACAAATGTATTCTTAAAATAACATAATCATGGAAATAAAAGGCCTTTTAAAAGGTCACCTTGTTAAGAATCCAAATTGACTACCTATAACTAAAGCATCCCATCGTGTTATGATATCTCAAATTGATATTCGAGTTCAAATTTTGTGAAAGAAAACATAAACTTATATGAATTGATTGTTGAAGAAGATCAACCCAACAATTTATATTTTTTTGTAGCATACCTAACAACTATAGTTTTAATTTTAAAACATTCACCACAACATGCACAACTACATAATTTGGATGGACAAAAAACATGGATTATAATATCATCATCTACATTATTAGTCATACCAAATTGAAGAGGATAAAATTGAATGAAAAGTAGACCACAAAATACAGAACAAAGGGTTTGGTTAATGAGATGATATATGAGTTCAAAAATAGTAATATGTCTTTGACCACAAGGAGAGGAGATATGACCATGCTTAGAATATGGGCCATGTTGAACATTTCAAGTTACGTGGGGATGAAATAGACTAAAAGCAATGTGAAACATAACTTGAAAAGTTATCAAAAGTTGTTAGCTAAATCCTATGGATTGAAACAACATCATAAATGTTTAAAGACTATAAATTGACAAGGTCTCCAACAAAAAAAATCCAGCGTGTGGTTCGATATAGGTTTGAAAAAATAAATTGGGCAACTGCAAATTGGTAGAGAATTAAATCCATGTTTTAAACAAGTTAAACATGGGGAAGACCCCTCTTTTTTACTCAACATGGGTTTTTTGGTTAATATTCTTAACATGCCCTCTAGGTTAGTCAAAATGGTATTTGACATAATTTTTTGACACAAATGCATCATAGAATTTTTTTGAACTTCAGTTACTTTATGCTCCCAATTTCCAAGATTACCAAGTTTTAAATGATGATATATATACACGTGGGGCATAAAGATGACATAACCTTTTGCTAATAGAAACCCTTGATTACTAATGCATAGTTTACATGCATAATTTTGTTCCATGGTACTTTTATTTTTATTAACATGTAAAATTTTAAATGCAAATGATAGATGATTTGTGCAATTCCTGTATTTTAATTTCAATATTGATGTAGTCAATATACATGATAATAATATTTATTTGACTATGTAATAAAAATAAAGAAAGTGGTGTCCTCATAATTTTCAATATTCACACCCAAAAGTCGTTTTAATCCCTTGGTAACTTGGACACCTTAATTCTATTATTCTTCTTCAATTTTTTTTTCAATGAGACACGTTGGTAGGCCAAATAATGATTGGGTTTAACCATTTGACTATTGTATGCTCTTATGTTGACACTTACATCTAGCGTTGTCAACACACATACAACACATAATACATAAATATCTTAAATGGTATAACACCTCCAAACCAAAATATCTGATTCACATGTAACAAGCGTGAATCCAAACCCAAAAAATACACAAGGAAACCCACACGAACCATGTCATAAACAACTTGCATAAAAATTCATAAAAACTTGTAAAAACACAAGCTTGTGTTTTTTATTCTCAAATCACTTTTGATGATTTGAGATCACACAACTTGAGATTATATCTCATACAAAGTATCTTAAACTATCTTCACATTAAAATCTGTTCCAAACTAACTTATTTTAGTGTACCTATAATAACTAGAATGTAACCATGTAACAAAGAAAAAAAACTCTTGACCCAACCATCCAAAATGTGATAAACTATAATCAATCAAGTTTTTTTAATAAAGGTCATTGGATAAATTAAGCATCGAAAACCATGTGGATGCCTTAACAAGGTGATTAAAATAATTATTGAAAATTGCATAGGTACTTGAGGGAAGGTTGTGTAACCATGTTGCCCCTACTATGATTGGTAGAAAGTGGCCACTTCCAAAACTAAAAAAAGATGAAAAAGCATTTTATGTGTTAGATGTGGGGTCATCATTCGTTACATGAAATGGCCCAAATTATTATTTTTGTTGTAAAGCATATTTTTGGAGCCATAAGCATCTAGTGAAAACAAACAAATAAACATTATTAGGGTTTAGGGTTTTGATGAGGGAAAAACATTTGTCAAAGATCTATAATATGTATCATCAATTCTAATCAGTTGTTCTTAATTTGGCAATTGGAGGCCTCTTGGCATTATGCAAATTACATGCTAGATAATCATACAGAGTACCTTTTTCACGACCTAGGTGAGAGTGGTGGGTTTTCGTAGTATATTGTGACTCATATTAATTAGTTGTAGGGACCCCCAAAGTTCAAAATTTTAAGTTTTTATGATGAGCATCTTTGATTGGCCCATATATATATAATTTAAGCTTTGGACAATCCCAAAATAGGTATGTTGTAGTCTCCTCCTTTGAGCTTATATGAGTAAATTTGAAAGCAAATGATATGAGAAAAAAAAGAGCAACTATTGTATTTGCTTTTGTGTTTTTGGACATGCAAGGAGCACCTTTGATTGAACAATGCCAATAACTACTTTGATGACTAGTTCAAATGAAACTCTTTCTCATATCTCACACCCAGCCCCCACCCACCATATGTCTTTGCTCTAAGGGTACACTTGGGTGGTAGAAAAGTGAAGTTCACCTACTCCTGACTTGCAGCCTAAAGCTGGCTAAACCAAACTGGAAGATGCCCATTTCACCACTTTTGCCCTGCTGTAGATGACAGTTACTAGAGATCTCTTTCTGCCCATCTGGTGAATCAGATTTTGTCTCAAGAGTTCTGGATTTGATGCAAGCCCAATGACTCTAGCTGCTTTCAAGTAATGGATATGGACTAGGTAACCTGCAAGAGTGCACAAGTTCTTGTAAATTGTTCAGGCATTGTGAGCATCTCAACTATTCATGATAACTTGCACACTCTTGAGTTGGTTATCAGACGAAGCCATCGCTCATGAGAATCAAGACGGCCTCTTTTCATCCATGTAGAGAGCAATAATGAAAATTTCATCCAAGCAATGAAGGTTTATGGAATTATTGGGCCAATGAGAGCCCAAAGTGGTAGTACAATGTACTACATTTTACATATTAATACCCATGTAAGTGGGTAAAAATTACCATAAGGTAAGCAAGTAGGGAATGTGAGTGGTTACTACGTAGCTAGGTTAGTAGTAGGTAAGGCACTTGGTGGCTACTATGCAGGTAGATGGATGTGGATGGATAGTACATAGATATGGAATAGCTATGGCATAGGAATACAACAGAAATTTTGTTTTCTGTCCACATACCATCATCCATTGTGCATGGTGCACCGGTGGGTGCTGGCTCATTCTCACGAATCCAATATTCCCAAATCTTAAGTGACAAGTGAGTATAACATCTGGACATGAAAAAAAAAGCATGGTCTTCACCAGTGTTGGACAAGTATATGGTTTATCACATACCCAATATGGTCATGATATAGAAATCTAAAAAGAAAAATTTACTATAAAAATGATATAGGTATTAGACAAATTATCAACTTTGAAAAATCAGTATGATATGAATATAAAGTACTGAGAAGACCAACACCAAGAGGTAATATTCAAATTTTAAAAATATTATTTAAAAAAAGACCAGATTTCTTTCTATACATGGTCCAAGAAGTTAGCAAAAAATATATGAGTATGTTTTATTTTTTCCTTTCATTTTTAATAGCCAAATTTGGCTAAATCGGTACCACCTTGTCCAAATATTGACCTCAATAATTCATAATCAATTATCAAATGGGTCTCATGTTCTGATCCTTAGTACATTTGTGAGTCAGAGCAGTGATTAAAATCATTTGTGAATCATTGTATTGCAAATAATTATACTACTTAACTACCTTTCTGCCACAGAAATTGAAGATTTGAGATGCCTATGAAAATGCTACCCCTTCTATATCTCTATGGATTTTGATATGGAACTAATAATGAGAGGAAATTCCAGTAGAATCTTTGGAAGCATTTGCATTGTGTTGAGTCAAAGTGAGCTGTTGACCAAGGGATCTCTCATTAGAGCAAGTGGCAACGCCACTGGTGCTGAGTATGTGACCCTGGAAATGAAAATTGAAGGACAAAAAGTCAAAACATGCCAATTTGGCTCAGCAAAATGGTTTTGGCTTAGCATTTTGCACAGCTTGCATAGGCTAGTGAAAAGGCGTAGCAAAGCCTAACACCTTCCAAGAAGGGTGTACTAAATATGATTTGACTGCCGGTCCCTGTTTCTGATTGGCCGATCATAATGATTGGTCCAAGTGGTTTGCTCTCAGTAGTCTCCAACCTATTTGCAATCCCAGCTTTAGTTTTACTGCTGGGTTGGAAAAAATTAAATAACTATACTTGGATGTGAGGTCACATATTTCTGGAGGTTACATACGGAGCACAGCTGGAGATGCTGTTATAGCAAAGCTGGCTGGACTTTACTTGTTTATGCACTTCTTCTGGACAGACTTGCAGGACTCTGCACAAACAAACAGACGACCTCAAGCTATTCGATTTAAGACAGCACAACTTACAGACTGGAACAGACGACAAGGTTGAATACCCCATTTCAGCATCTTGAGAGTAATAACTAGTGTATATGCGTAGACATCCATACCAGCACACACTTTCTAGTATCTTTTCCTAAGGGACTGACAAATTGTGTTGTTGACAAAATGTGTTGCGGGGTTTGCAGTGGATATATATAGCAGTGATGGGTAAATGATTGCTATTTTTGTTAATAACCGCCAGGTTCAGTTGTTTGAAAAACTTGGAGTCAAAGAACTTCTCACTGGTTATGGGTATTTGAAAAAAATCAGAATTCAAAGAACTGTTGGTTTTCTACTATTTCAAAACCCCTCAAAGAACAACTGGGTTTCATGAGCAAATGGCAACGACCCAGGCTAGCAGTTTTTCGAATGCTTATTTTGAATTTTTTCAAAAAACTGTAAATCATGGTTATGCATCAGGGTTGGGAATTTGATTTTTGATAACCATGGTTATATTCTGAATGCAAGATTTGACTTAATTTTAGAAGGGTCGGTTATGAATTTTATGAACCACCTTGATTTCTGGAGGGGATTAGGTGCAGTTTCTAATAACTGCCCAACACTGGTATTATAGCAGTGTTGGGTGGGTATTTGATTTTGTTAATAGCTATCAGTTCTGATTTTTTAAAAATATTTCAGCATTAGATAAATGCCCATAGTTTGTTGGAATAAATTCAGCACTGAAAAACCACCCAATTCTGGTTTTTTCAAAAACTGGTTATTTCAAAAACCTCAATAACTGGCCGTTTCCATGAAAGAACTGATTATTTTATAGGGTGCGTATTTGATTTTTTCAAACTTTTTTGATAACCTTAGATTGTATATCAGGACCAGATCTTTGATGTTTTGAGAATTGGGGTTTTGGATCCTAAGAACCAACTGGGTAATTGTTGCAGTTTTGTTCCTGTTTTCAATAACTGCCCAACACATTGTGAAGTACCTGAAGAGAAATGGATTGAACTCTTTTACTTAACACTTATCACAAAGTGATGAGAAGAACTTGATGACCAGAATTGTTGAAAATTGTGCAAGATTGAAGATTGTGCAGTTTTGGGTGGGTACCCAGTTTGGCAGGTTAGAACCATCATTTTTGGTTCTGGTTAGGGTTTTTTGAAGAGTGTTTTTTGGGTTTCTGATCATTGAAATTTTGTTCTTCCTTCAAAAAATTGCCAGATTCTACATCTTGTTCCAATAGGTAGCCAACAATGCAGAAGGATGTTTAAATGTTTTTACTTTCACATGTGGTTTATAGTCAAGTTTGGCTAAATTGTCTTTTGGATAATCACTACTCGTACTAGCTACATCACAAAATTGAAAGAGAAAACAGTTGTCACAAGTCACAACCATTTGCTCTATTATATACATTGCGATATTCACAAAAGGAGCTTACAAGAGCATCTTTTGAATTGTAATGGCATTGCGCTTTCAAATTTCAATATGGATGATTTGGATACATTCCATCTTCCTTTGGCATCTGCATGACTGCTTCATTCCTTAAACACAATATAGATGGCAACCAAAAGCCAATGCCCAAGAGATGGAATTTCTCTATATTGAACTAAACCTCCTTTGCATGATGTGCTATATATGTGGGAAAATGAATGACAAGAAATTCTCTAGTCCAGAGTTGCCCATGAAGTGTTACCTGGAGCAAACATCATGAAAATGACATGAGAAAAAAACAGAACAAAATATCAACTTGCAAACCATTTGCAATAGCTGACAAGGGTCTCTAACAAGGACCTAATCAGTGACCACAATCAGTGCTTTTGCATAGATACAGCAACTTTTAAACATGGGCATATATAAGCCAAATATTTATTTATGCTTGGAAGCCAATCAAAAAATAAACTTAAAATAATTGTCATTGAAACTAAACTTTGCGCTAAAATTTGAGGTTTCCCCAGAAATCATAAGAAAAACAGATTTTAGTCATGCTCCATACTACAATACCATATGAACCAACTAGCTTTCTACTTCAAGAGAAATCAAGAAATTTGTAGAGGTGTAAAAGACATGATTTTCAACAATCTACAGCCGAAGTCAAATATAAGGCTACTGAGCTCCTGTAGGGAAGTTTCGTATCTTTACACCCAAAAGTTGAAAAAGAAAGTCATGGAATGAACCTCTCATTTTCATGCACAAGTCAATCACATGTATCTTAGGTGAAAGCTACCACCTAGCAACAAGACAACTATGGCCTGCACCAACAAAGCATAAACAAAACATTAGGTCCCCAGAAAAAAAGAACTTGCATGACATAGGTGGTCCTTTCTTTCTTCGGACCAGCAGATATCTGAGACAAAATACTGCACACCCACTTTCTAAGACACCAAAGCATACAAATAAAGATGACAATCTTTGACACAGAATTGATGAAACATGCAGACATGGAAAAAAAGACAGATGGACTCAAATTTGGTAGATCCTAGTATATGCCCCAAAGTAAGGATCAAAGCAAAGATTTCTGGCCAAAAAAATTCAAACTCTCTTGAGGGAAAAAAAAGTTGGAAAAATTGTGATGATGCTCTGAATTTTGAAGAATCAAGCATTTTGGAACAGCAATAGTCAGAGGTGGTGGGAACAAGGGGGAGGGGTTCATGTACCGCAATAGCACATGCAGCTAATTCAGAGCGTTCCCTGTAATCGTGAGCAAGGCAACAGAAAATAAACGTTCCAACGTACCATGGAACACCGATGACAACAAAACCCAAAAGGAACCTGCTCAAACAATTTGCAAATAGAAGTCAAAACCAGATATGATACAGCCATCACTAAGGTATTGCTCCCACTTAATACTTCATGCATGGGAAGCCAAACTCATCATCTGACAGATGGCAACTGGTGAAACAATCTTGACACAGTTCCATCTAAAACAAAAATGATGCCTAAAAAACAATCATGTGCAAGTGCACTCTGGTTCAGAAAGTCTAAGATGATTGTGTTCTTTTAAACACTCCTGTGAAGCAAAGTAATGGCCATGAGGTGAGCAGCATATGATGACAAGCTAGCTATCTGCCCATCCACATACATTAAACTCAGTTCATGAAGAGGACAGCTGATAGTAACCCAAAAAGGGCTTCCTCCCTGCCTGTGAATTCTTATGCATGGATCTAGTCTTCCATACGGCAACAATTGCACAAAATCTGCTCTCTGTGTCTTGATCAACTAAGTGCGTACTTTGATGAAATACTTTAATGACTAGCCATGCTGGTGAAATTGGTTGAGCTCAAAATCTTACAAGAACCAGCCATATCCAAGCCCACAAAATGGAAGGCCATTTGGGTCTTGACGATGATGACAACAGCGACGACGATGGTGACGCTCATGGTGATCACCTTGATAGTAGCCATAATTTCCACTTAAGGGAACTCCTTCTGCTACCCGAGGGTAGTCTGCATATGAGAAAGCAGAACAAATCGGACATGAAGTTCCCTACATGTGTTAGTCAGTGTGTTCTATCATGGTTGTTACATATTGAAGTGGTTGTGGACTTGATTCACTGAAATAAAAGCATGCTAGATGTAAACCCTAATTAGTTTGTCTACTCACAAAGCAGGTCACTGGGATCTTCGAGAGCATGGAAAACTCCTGACTTCACAAGAGGGGTAAGCAGAAGGATAGGCAAACAGGTAAGTTCTAGAAAGACTTCACCTCTGAACAAGGGGAGACGGTAATTAAAAATCTGACCAGTCAACAAAAATGACATTCATAGTACAAATCTTCTCATGAAAATTCAACTCCTTGAAACCACTTGCTGTTTGTAATGAGAGCAAAAGGAACAAGGTGAATATGATGTTGCCTCGAGTATGATGCTTCTGGATACTGCACAAATCTAAATTGTATGTACAAACCCTAGGGCCTATATGTGTCACCATGTAGGGAAGAGCAGAACACCAGAGTCTAACCAATTAGTTTCAACTCCAGAGTTTTCCACATATGCAAGAAACACAAGACTGTGGGTGCCTGAACTGTTATAATTAGTACAAAAAAGATCACCGACACTTGCCTCAAGAAGATCTATATTCATAAAAACATATTCTCTTTTTCTTGGTGATTTTGACTCTTTGGGACCAGTTGCTGACTTTCTGCTGATGCAAATTTAGAGAAGATGTTCGAGAGATTTGATGAAATAACTCGAGTGACAGACAATTTGCTAATGAGACTAAAACTCCCAAATCAATTTTCTTATGATGCAATTAGCTTGAAAAAACTGCATCAAAGGAAAGAATTGGATATTTCAAGGAGGGAAAAAAGAAGATGGGGGGGAGTGAACCTGCAATAGGTGGATAGTAAGGTCCTCTTTCTGGGTCTGCAGTTTGTGGCTGTTGCACGAAAGGCGGTGGTCCTTGAAATGTTCCATAGTGTCCCTCGGGATAGTAACCACCACCTTTCTGTTCTCCTGCCATCGCTTGCCAACAAAATTTCCTGCTGTCACAAACAACACAGCCAAAACCTCTTGCAAGGAAAAAAAACCTTTGTCGCTACACAAGGTATCAATCTTGAGCTTGCAAGCTCAGGACCAAGAATCAAGGGAATCTGAGAGAAACCCAATTGCAATTTCAAGCTCTTGCACACACCCAATTCTCTAATCTCTCTCTCTCTCTCTCTCTCTCTCTCTCTCAGAGGCTTCTATTCAGCAAATCCGAGAGAAGCCCAATTGCAATTTCAAGATCTTGCACACACCCAATTCTCTAAAAATCTCTCTCCCTCTCTCTCTCTCGGTTCTCTTCAAGGGAATCCAAAATCTAGCTCTTGACTTATTGTTCTTCGTTGGCCTTTACACAAAAAAGACATTACACTTGGGTCAACATCGTGATTCGTAACCCTAGAAATAGCTTGGCATCTTAACCCTAGAAGTAGCTTGTACACTATAGTCAGAAATTGATTATATTTTCAGATTCCAGTACTTACAAAAAAAAACTTTGAAGAGCATCTCCACCCCAATACCCCATATTGAGAGCATCTCCACCAACGCTCACTATGTGACCCTGAACTACACCTCTTGGATGAAGTTCATGACTCAAATCCAGTGAATCCACTGGAAGAGTGCTCGGCCCCTGAAAAAATGTGCAGCTTTCATAGCCCTGTAACAGTCGACTAAACAGAGTCAAATCGTATTTAGATAGTTTGATTAGTCCAAGTGGCCTGCTATTAGTAGTCTTCCACGTACTTCCAGTCCCAGTGTCAGTTTTATGGGTGTGGTTGGAAAAAAAGTTACTAAAACTTGGATGTGAGAAATATTTTTGCAAGGTCACATACTGCGCATTGGTGAAGATGCTCTTAACAATCTTCACCTTAATGCTAAAAGTGTTTTGGACCTTATGTAGACAATGATCTTCCAAGTTCCAACACACTTCTTAGAGGAGGTCCAGCGATAGTCCACATTTGGCCCTGCAACAATATTTCTCCCTTCCAAGATTATTTATTTAGTGATTCCAATCCCCACCTTTTGAACATGAACCGGGGACAATAAAAAGTTACAATTTACTAATAACAAATCACTTGGATTAATCAATACATCTAACCAATCAAGAACAAGTGTTAAATTGTGCTGTGAGTTTTGCCAGCTTGAACATATTGAACCGAAAAAAAGGTTGAATCATAATCATTTTACTAGGGTTGTTAGGCAAATTTTTACAAATCTTCATCCAAAATGTGTTGGGCGATTGTTGGTGAAGATGCTCTTAGTATTTAATAATTTAGAATCAGCTTAAATAGTTTGAACTTAAAGCTCTAGCAATAGATATGAGGGAGGCAAATGATTTGATATTTTTATCAATTTCAATTAATTTATTAAATATCTCATTTTATTTTCTTCTCTTCTCGTGCAATTTTTGGTTTACTTGCAAGTTGCAACTTTACTAGTGTTTAAAAATTTTATATAAGTTCGTTGTTATATACATTTGTCGGTAATGTAATTTGACCTTTAAACTGTAGGAATAATTTTAAATGCACCCCATGTTTCTTATTCTTTTCTTGCACCACAAGTTTGTACTTTAACCTCCAGGGGTGATTTGGTAACCTACTAGTAGCTACTAGTAGTAGTTGTGGAGCTGCTATGTATAGTAAGGTAGGTGAAAAAAAAAAAAAAAAACCCTAATAAGTTTGTCATCTAAGCGGAGTTTAGCGTGTCATCTCCAATTTTAGACATTAGGTTAGGGTTAGGTGTGCAAATTAACCATGTGGTAGGGTTAACTACTTTTGACCTGCTCCACTTCAGAAAAACCATCTTTCTGCAAAATGGATAGTAACAATGTTATAAATAGGTTTCTATTCAATTGATGCATGGAGTTTCCATGTCATGTCTTTCAATGTAATGTGCTTCAGTAGTAGTAGTACCTTGGCAACTTTGACATTCTTTTATCTTATTTATAGAAATGTTGAGCTTTAAAAATTTTTAAAAATTGTGTGAAGGAAAATAGAAAATGTTTGGGAATGTATTTTTTTGACATAGAATCTTCAGATTTTAATTAATTATTCCACAGACTTATGTTGAAGCTGCCC
>Ga0116227_10007201_pt1 | contig 21886 bp, 12 predicted proteins | sample S1TSphgellanicum_FD_89693 | JGI IMG/M metagenome (GOLD analysis project Ga0116227, IMG submission 89693) | Host-associated microbial communities from peat moss isolated from Minnesota, USA - S1T2_Fb - Sphagnum magellanicum MG | ecosystem: Host-associated > Plants > Peat moss > Unclassified...
GGTTAGAAATAAAAAATTTAATAAAAACTATGGAAAATTTAAGTTTTTAAATTTTTAATGAAAAAATAAAACAATTTCCTTCCCCCCCCCCCCAAACAAATAATCATTAAGGAGTGATTCCGCCCTTCACCTGAAGTTTCTCAGGGTCAACTACTCCTCATTTACGTGCAGGTGAGTAGCACAAAGCCAAATCATGATGAGACCTAGCAAATAGTCTACAAAAGTTTGGACAATTTCACCCTAGTGTCGATTATGTCACGTAATGGTCATTGACTAGACCCGGATTGTGGCCACCCACCCACCATTTGGATGGGTCCTCTCTAGGGCCAAGACCTAATACTTGAGGAGTCCACCATGCTACTTACTTAACTTCTTTTGGGTGCACACATATTAGGATCTTAAAACCATAAATGGTGCTTTAGGGGGGGTCTTGATGACATGTCTTCTCCTCATTGGATGTCCATGTTCAAGTTATATCAAGTATCCCACCAAAGTTTTTTCTTTAATTTTTTTTTTTTGATATTGAAAATTTGGCAAATTTGTCTAAATTTTTTCAGCAAAGCCAATCAAATTCACACTAGAAAAAAATTTAAAAATTTAAAATAAATATATATATATATAATCGAAAAATTTCCCTTTTTTTTTGGTCAAAACAATGACAAAGTTTGTTGGGAAAAAAGGCCACTGGCCCGTTCGTTGACTGTTTTTTGTTTTTTTTGGGTGAGAATCACGGTTATATACCATAACCGGTTCTTTTGAATTTTTGAGGACCGGTGGGTAAGTGTCATGTGGGTATACATATACCCGGGTTAATAATTGACCAGTATCTGTCCCTCATTCTTCTAAGAACCAACCCAACACTGGTCCAAACTGGAAGGAAGGGTTGTTGGAGTGTTGGATGAACAGAAACGTAATGCATATTGGATGTGGAATTACATTTTTGAAACATGGAAGTTCCCTGCATTGTAAAATAGTAAAATACAAAAAAAAAGTAAATAGTATGTTACTAGTTTGTACATATAAAGTACTAGTGTCTACAGCAGCAGCATTTCTTGTACTGGCAAATTTTCGCCAAATTTTGACCTGAAAAATAGGATTTTGATCAATATAAAAGGATTGTTCATGGGGGAAAATGGCCCAAATTCGCCAGATTTCAAAGAAAAAAAAAATCCAAATCGCCAGATTTTAACCATAAGTTTCAGTGGGTATTCTTTATTGTTTTTCTTTCCTACTTTCATATCTAATATATAGCCAAATTTGGCTAAATTATTTTCTCAATGATTGCCACTTTGACTACATCACAAAATCGGTAAAAAAACCAGTTCTAGTTGTTGTCCAAGTTTTTTTTTTTTTTTTTTTTTTTTTTTTTAGTTGGTTCCTTTTTGTTTTTTTTTTTTTTTTTTCCAAATTTTTTTTTTTTTTTTTTTTTTGGCTACAAGGTGGGTCCATTGTGATTTTGGTAGCCTTTTTAGCTAGCCTAGTGGGGGGGGCCTATTGTGGTCCCCCCCCTTATTGTGACTTAGTTTCCCGTGGTCTTGGATAGTAGTGCACTCATCTTTTGATTCGGTTTAAAGATTTCTAACAAGTAGTGAGTACTATATAAGTTTTCCACTTGGGTACAAAGTAGAATCCAAGGTCATTCTCGAGCAACGAGGAAAAGAATAATTTCCTTTTTCTTCAAGTTGAGTCTCCTACAAGAAAATTTGTGCAATGTTGAAAACTTTGCATAACACAATCCTTGTAAAAGCACTAGATGACAAGCTTGGTTACATTTCTTGTATAACTCTCAAATTTCCCAAGCTTGACATCGTCACAATGCGCAAGAGCATGGTGTCTATAGTGACACCGAGCATCACGGCCAGGGGTGAGGGGGTTGAGGGCTTTGGAAGGTTTGGAAAAATCAAGCTCAAGAATGAGCCTAGTTGGCGTTTATTCAATTTTCCCTTTTCCTTTTTTTGGATTTTCATCCAAGAGGAACCTAGTTCATCCATATTTTGGATGATTTTTACATGTCATCCACCAATTCAACAAACAATAAATTGAAGACTAGACATCAACTACAAAGGACATCAAACATGCCTTTGTGAATAGACGTGTGATCGATTGACATACAAGACTTGGTGATTGGACAAAAGCCAATATTGTTTAAAAGTTGTTCACCGATTGGACATGAATTGAATTTAAGTCATGGTAGTAATCCATGGGTTTTAATTGTTTTGTGATTACAATTCATCAAATTTTTAAATTGAAAACCCTAATCACAAACAATTATAAAACCCTAGTAAGGGAAACATTATATAATCTCATTACTTGCATTTTATGTGTTCAATTCTATGATTAATTTTCAACACACTCCCCCCTCCCCACGCCCCGCCAATTTGGTGTTATGATAAAAGGAGGATGTGAGATGACATGTTTCATGGCATCGGATGCATCCTTGATTTCCATCTTAAATGGGTGCTCTTGCAAGTTTCCATAACAAATGTCATGTAATTAATTATGTGTCATGTGTTATGATGTTTCAAGAACTACATGCTAACGGAAATGACATTGTTCAATTCTTACCTTTTGTTCACATTTTTTATACATATGAATCTTTTCTTTTTATAGCACCATAACAATGTGGGTGAGATCACTACCATCCCTTCAACCATGGGTACCCATGGGTAACCATGGGTACCTTTGTTTGCCTGTGCTTGTCTTTGAGCACTTTGTTTTGTGGTCATTCAATACCTTACATGGTTAATTTTTTACCATCGTTACATAACACTCACATTATAGGTTCTCTCTCTTTAGTATTTATATCATTTTGAGTACCCAACTTATAACCAAATGACAAGTTAAAAAGTAACTATTAAATCAAATTAATGTTGAAATTGTTTAGTGTACTTGTGCAACAATAATTATAATATATTTTGAAAACATGTGATTTTTGAGAAAATGAAATCTAATGAATATAAATTTTTCAAAAGCACTTTTATTTTTAAACCAAGGATTTGATTTACATTCCAAAAGTTGAAAGCCTTCACAATCCTAAATCAAGTAAGGAGTATCTCTCAACTTCCATAGCTTGAAAACCCTTTGCCCATTACCACCTTAAATATATTATCCTTTACAAATTAAATAACTAAAACATATTTTCTAGTTTTGCTTTTAAACATAGAAAAATTCCCCCATTTACTAGTGTTAGAATGTGGATCTTGTCCTATTCTCCCCTCCTCCTCCTCTTGTTTCCCTCTCTTTCCCCATTCTCACTTTCTCTTTGGAATAAAGTCTTGTGGGTTCATGTGAACTAGAATGTGAAATCAAAAGTTGAATACACAATCATAAGAAGTAGACTAGCAAATTGCAAAGTGCTAGAAACTAATGTCAAGGCCGAAGAGTGCAAATAGTAAAGACTAATAAGCAAGAAATAGCATTTGACTTGGACTCACATGTAATTTTTCTTTGAGTGAGAATTGCAAGAAATAGCATCAAAACTTGGACTCATATATAAATTTTCTTTGAGTGAGAATTTTTTTGGCTCTCCATGTAAAAAGGGAGAGAGACTATGTACTTCTCCTAAAGCAAAGCAAAAACATTTTGAAGAATGTCCACAAGGTGGTACAATGAACCCTAAATGTGAGATCATTTTCCTATTGGGAACATCATGGAGAATTTTCTATGTTACGTGTTGGTGGTTTGAAGTTTGAACTTAGGCCCCCTTTACACTAGGAGTCAAGGCTGAACAAACTTGGCGACAACTTTTGAGCATTTTTGGGTTGTTGTTTGGCCCCAAGAGTTGCAAATTGGCTTCCCAAATTTGACGATATCATTTTTTTAAGCCTTGGAGGGAGGCAATACAAGGCCATAAAGTTCATTCATTTATTAGTAACTTGGGGGCAAATTGAAAATATTTTTTCTATTTCATCCTTGACTCCTTGTGTAAAGCCCATGAGGCTAATCTCAACTTTTGCACCAATAGGAATGCTTGATTTGGGTTGAACATTGGCCTTGACTCCTAGTGTAAAGGGGGCCTTAGTAGTAGTGTTTTTTTTGGTTTTTAGCATAACCTTTAACGTCACACAAAAGAAAACAGAATGACACAATTTTGTGGAAAAGCACTGTTTTATGGCGTGCTCTTAAGCTTTCTTCTTCTTCTGCTTCACCCCCATGAGTGACACAATAACATGCCTTGTTGCATACTTGATCCTTGAGGGAATGAGTGAAGAAGGTAGGAAAACAGCCCAGTTTCATGGGCTTGTAAAATGTTATAAGTAATGCATGTGCATGTGTTGTTGTTGTTGTTGTGTCGTGTTTTTGGGTTTGAAGGAAAAGCTTGAAAACAAACAAACCGAGGGTTGTGTCACAACTGTGACCTTGCCATTTACATTAAAAAGTATCTTCAGGCAAAACAAGAATTATGGAAACTCAAATATTTTCACCCTGCAAAAATATAATCTTCAAAAAATCCTCTAAAAGAAACCAAACTCATTCAATATATTATAACTCTATTATAACTAATCTCAAGTTTCAACACAAGCCAAAATATCATCTTTCAAAAATCCTCAGATAATAAAAATAGACCTATTATTCATTACCTAGTAGGTGCCAAAATCCCTTAAGCTACTATACTCTATAATGAATCTAAACACAATATCCCAATTGCCTTGGTAGGCAAGGCCAACAAAGCCAACCTTTATTGTCCACAAGTCTGCCTGGAAGAAGCAAAATGTTTGCTTATTTTCTTTCTTTCTTTCTTTTGAGCCACCTCAGGATGCCATGATAGTGAACCCTAAATAAAAACCCTTGCACCAAAACACCATTCACATGGAGGTGGCAAAGGGAATAAACTAAGAGAACAAACCAATCTTAACTCTATCCCCATTCATACATAAAGAATGCAATAATTCAAAATATGACTTCATAAGTGAAGTGTCATTCGGGTTAAGGAGGGCAAGGGGTACATGCTTTGAAATAACTCATCCCTATAATCTAATATCTTCATTTTCCAAAGATTTGGTTTCTAGATAGGGTAGAATGAGGAGGTTATTTCGCCTCCCTTGCTTTCAAAAGACTGTGAAAGAACTAGTGAAGATTCACAATGTAGTTGGAGGAGAGCACCTTAAAAATGTAAGATCCCTTCGAAGAAATTTGGTGGGTAGCTTTGTGTTCATAGGCAGGAGCTTACACTTGTAAGGTTTCCTCCTTTTCTTTCTTTTACATATCTATCATTTTGGTGCTTTTTCCCAATGGTGTTACAAGGCAACTTTCAACCTAGTTCTTTGTGTGCAATAAGGCCCTTGGAACGGGGCATACCCAGAATCCAGAGTCCATCCAAAAAACCATCTATATCTGCCAGTGCAACGAGGTTTAACAAAAGTGTCCAGTGATCACAACAGGTGGTAAGATTTCCTAAGAGCTGTTCACATAATTGCAGATATTGCAAATGTCCATCCGTCTGTACAACACTTCTCATTACCGAAAGTGTTTGTTTCTCCTTTGCTTCCCAAAGAAAGAAAGGTCCTGTTTTCAAGACCCCGAGTGAATGACAGGGGGAATAATTGCACTTGAGAAAAAACGCTTTGCAGCAACCATTAAGTACAATCTTATTGTCTTCAAGGACCTTGAAATCTCAATAGCCCACTTCAATAGCCCACTCCAATCCAATGAGAGGGTTCTAAACTCTACGAATACCTAACTCATCTTCTGCTTCTTCAATGTTCTGCCCTGCACTTTGAGCAAGCCGATAATACAGAAGCATAGCTGTGGCCATGCAGGACCTGCTTGGAAGATATAAACATATGATTAGTACTAGTTGAGTGGTGGATGTCTGAAATACATCAAACATGGCAGGCAGGCACAGTATAACATCCATTTGGCACAGCTGATACTCAGATGCCACAACTCCTTTGGGAAAGAAGGTGCCAACTTCACAGATCCAGCATGGACTATTTTGCTGTACCTTTGCTATCTTTATAGGTGGCTTAAGAACTTCTACCTAACCACATCTGTAAGGCTAGTATGGCAATCCAAACCTCAGATCAGAACACTCTTAACTTTCACCCATGCTGTTCAATTGGCAGACTTGCTTTCTGGACAATGTGACCTTGGTATCACTGCTCAAAGTTAGATGTTTCTGAACTAAAGAAAAGATGAGACCCAACATATGAAAACCAAAAGAAATTGGAAGGTATCAAAAGTTGCACCATCTACTTTTCCTGAGCTTGCAGTACCACTTTGCATTGTAACACGTAGATACATGTTTTCCAAATGAAAAAGAGTAAGCAAAACCTGGGACCAACGCAGCCCATCACATATGAGAAGGGGAACAATTTACTCACATTATTGCTAGAGCCAGGATCACTTTTCTCACATCAAATGTGGAGGAACGCTGTCGGCGACGCCGCTTCCCATCAATGAGCTCTTCAGCCTCAAGCGTCTCACGCCCATCCTTCCAGGTTGGGGCAGTCACTGGTAGACCTGGCAGTGCAGGAGTCCAGAATGGTAGCAGGTACTTGAAAATTTGCCTATATGCTGGACCTGCACTAGCATATAAAGTTCACATCAAAGAAAGAGAATGTCAGGCATGATGCATGAAAAGTAACATCTTGATGTAAGATATTACAGCCTGCAGACAGCATGGCTGACAATGTGACATAGAAAATCACCTCGCCGAGTGTACTTATGACGGCTTCCATCATGATCTTGATCATCCTCATAATCCACATGTCCTCCGAAATTTGTTCTATCCCCACGGACTGAGGACTTCCTTGTCATGGCTCCAGGTTGTAGATGCTGTGGCATGCAAGAAATATTAGGTTAATATGGAACCCCCGACTGAAGCATACTTGTGCTTTTCAAGAAAGCAGATTCTCTACACTGTTGGTGCAGCACAACATTTCCTCAGGTCCAATAGGCCTAGATACAACAGCCATGTGCAACAAACATCCTCAAGCTACCTTGCAGCATAATTTCTCAACCCAAGAGAGTTCAAATTCACTGTGGATGGACTATTTATATACCATAGAGAATCTTTTACTATCCAGCAAGAGGAAGTAGCACTTACAGCAGCTGCCGCTGTTGCCTTCTGGAATCGGGACTCCTGCGATTTAGTACTTACAGAGGCCGTCCCTGCGCCTGCAGAAGTTGCTGGCATCATGCTAGACAGGGAACCAAAACCTGGGCCATTGGCCTGAGCTGTGGAGGCACTTGCATCCTGAGCAACCAGACCTTCACCCACATTAACATGTCTGACCCCCAAGTCATTGCTGCCGTTTGCAGCATCCACTCCTGTTGTTGATGGGGAGGTGACAACCAGCTCAATTTCAGAAGATCCAGTGACTGGCACAGCAACCTCAGCAAGTGGACCTACAGCAAAAGCAGGTGGGGGATCTCTTGTTGGAGTTGACTGAATAGATATGTCAGATCCCAGAAGAGTTGTTGCCACACTTGTCTGCAATCCAATGACATGAGGCACCATGAGTTAAGAAAAAGAAAGATAACGATCAAATGGTCAAACACTTCTATTTTCCTCTGTGGTTGGGGCTGCAGTATCTTCATATTCTATCATCTTGCTAACAGGATGCTTACTCTTTGGGCGCTTTATAAAAATTGAGCATTAGCTCCAAGGAAAACCGCCACTTCAAACAGAGGTGTTCTGAGTACACTCCCTCTCTACATCTCTCTTGTAAACAACAGACAGTCCAAACTGGACCTTGGGTCTAAGGTCACAGGGCTACAGCAAAAAAAAAGATCTCATGTAGTGGTACTAGTCCCCAGGTGATTACTAGCCACTAAAGAAGAATCTGCAGAGTCAGAACCAATCATATACATCAAGCAACAGGAGGGAGTGCCATCACTCAATCTATATTTAGCAAACCAATCTTTTGGTAAACAAATTATTTATCTCTCTTGCTAGCAAGATAGGTTGTCATATCTCTCACAGGTCAGATGTGCAAGCAAACTTATTGAAATACATGAACAAGGTAGACCTCAGACAAAGTGACTTTACCTCAGAGATGACACTTTTTAGTCTGCTGTAAAGAGCTGATTCAGAATCCTTGAAGAACTTATTTGGAGGCCATACCTGTCAACGACAGAGATGAATCTTCATAAGTGCTGAGAACTTCTCCATACTTATGATTTAAGTAAACACTGAATAGTGTCGAAAGCCAATCCAATAGAAAGGTTATAGACATTTCAGATCTCACAAGAAATTAGCAAATAGCAGAAAGAGAACAACCTCAACCCTAAAATATAGGGTTAAGAATTACACTTTTTTCTGACATGTAAAAGCAAGCTTAGTCTCACAAGTTAGTATCCCTTGCCATTTGAAGGCAGTTGTGCTGTTGAAACTTTGAGTGGAACATTACTTACTGAGGTAGAACATGTTGGGCATACATAGCCAGCAGGGGCTGTATGTGGAGGGAAGCTTTGCAGATGAGACTGCAAGCAGCTTGAATGCAAAATGTCTGCAAATCGAATCAGAATGTAAGCCTATCAGTGTTGCTTGCATTGTTGGTATCAGTTTCACAGCAACTGAATACAAGAGGGTGAAGGTAGAGTACACTACATATCAATTGACTTACGTAAGCAACCAAGACGTGTAGTGGCTGTATTCTCATCCTCAAGAATCTGTTCACATGAGCTACACTTGGGTGGCCAGTCATAGTCACCATCAATCACCCAGTCTGAATATGTCTTGACCTGTACCATAACACAAAAGAAAATAAAACTGAAGGCCTTTTCTCTGTAATGCAGATGTACTTCTCAAATGATTTATTGTCAAGGTTAATCCTCCAGCTACTTCCAGTAAAAATCACCTTGAGATGTACACGATACGACATAAAAACATCAAGTTTTCAGTTGCAGTAAAGTTGATCTTGTCTTATGTGTGCAGCCTCCATACCTTTCCAATCAGCCTCCCACCCAATTTCAACTCTCTCTCAGATTTGACACCCAGAAAGCTACAGCAAGCAAGCACAGTGTGTATGCAAGCCCAGGCACAAACACACACGCTCTTGCTCTCTCTCTCTCTAAACCCTTTCTGGTATGTAGAAAGGCAACTTTAACATCTGCAAAAAGCTAGTGTCATTCTGCTTGTTGTTTACAAAGAGTGCCAGTTCTAGATCTGGCAATGTGACTGCCCACCCTAAGCCATAGATTCAAATGGAATCCCAGGTAGGATGTCCTTCTGTTGAAACCAAACAAATGCAGAGAGAAAAAGCTGCTTCCAGCTGTGATGTAGGTGTAAGGAGGCCCATTTTGATTCTTCAATGTGATGACTTGGGCACTGCAATCAGAAAGTGTCCTTTTGCATCCCAGCGATGCAAGACTTAACTTGTACCCAAATCCCCCTAGTCATGCTTGCATCTGGTGTGAAACATTAGGGTAAAGCAGATCAATCCTAAGAGACAATCTGGAATGATGGCACAGATCATTCCTATTTACTGCAGTGAATTTGCCCCCAAAAACATTGCACAGGAGCACAACCTCTTATATAAGCCTGCACCAATGAAAACAATGTAGAGCCAAACAAAAAAAGCACAGACAGAAGCCATACCACACAAAATCGATGCTCCGGAAAACATACACATTCTGCACAAACTGGAGCCTTGTGCACAAAACAGTAGAGCTTCGTAGCCTGCCATCATCACCACCCATCACCACATCATGTACTGTCAATCCATCTCACCGCCTGACAAACTTGCAAATCGCACATGAGCTTACACTCACTGTGGCTTCCAACAAAGCTGAAGGGGATTCGAATTTGGTCAAAAGAAACAACACCAGTAACCCTAATCCTCATCTGCACCAAGACTTCGCAAGAACAACGACTGGACCCAGAATGCCATGTACCGAACAAACCCTAAATCTAAGGGAGGGGGTAGCACAAACCCATGCTTGACAACAACAGTAAGAGATAGTATTCAAAATGTAAACAGAAAATAGATGCTAAACAAACCCACAAAGTGTTGGCGATGAAAGAAAACACCGACACCCTACTACTACTACCACTACTACTGGCAATGGTTGTCACTTGTGGATGACGCTCTCAGAGACAGAGTGAAACGAGGAAACCCCGGGATCTGGAGATCTAGGGCAAGGGAAACATGATACAAACCAAAGAACCGCCATCATAAAAACACCCGTCACATCAGATCTTGCTGCTCAAGCAGCACCCACCACCATCACATACAAAAGGGAGCAACCCTAAACCACTTGCTCACCTTGCGGCACTTGCAGACCACCATGACTGCAACGAAATGGGCCGGTAGCGCAGCAGCGCTTGGAGCGAGTCTGTCACCGCGCAGAGTAGCACTCCACACACAAATGAGAGCGAGAAAGAGAGAGAGAGACATAAAGATTCGTGCAACGCCCCTGCCTCATCTTTCTCGCTCGCACGCTCGCTGAACGTATATACGTATACGTGCGCTGCACTGTACGTACGTGTATACTCGCTGCAATCATACGTATACGTAGATGTAGGGTAAAGGCCCATGTTAGGGACATTCCCAAAATAAGGCCTAGGGTAAGGACCTAGGGGACCTAAGGTGGGGGGGGTAGCCAAGCCCAGCACCTAACATTTGGTAATGTTTGTCCCAACCCCACCGGTGGTGGGTGGGCCTTACCAAGTGTAAAAGCAGTGGTGAACCTTATCGTAAGCCTAAACATTTATGTTGATGACTAGGCAATAGGAGTCGGGAGGGATCTTAAGCCTAATGTTTAGGACAACGAGGGATCTTAAACAAAGCCTTCTATTTTTAGGAACAAGAGGGATTTTATTATCTAATTTGTCATGGGAGGGTTGGTGAATTCTTGTAGTTCTTAAAAGTGTTGATTTTTAAGATATACAAAATATTCTCAATAAAATAATGGTCCAAATTGATGGATGGTGATGCCATTTTGGTGGGCTTTGTTGGGGGGATAGATCTATCATGGTGGTTTATTGAAATTGAATGGTTATGGGCATGTCATTTGGTTATGGATCATCTTATCATAACTTTGTGTGAATTTTGATAATGAATTGAATTGAAGGTTTAGATGTTGAGCATTAAAATTGATGCCATTACGACTTGGAATTGACTAGTTATAATCACAAAGAGTTGTAAGGTTTCATCCATCATGATACAAATTAGATCATAAATTTTAATGAACTTTCTAGCAAATTGACTTGATGCAAAATTTTAAAATGAAATTTCTAGGTCATATGGAAACACTTTGAAAGCTACTTGATAATCAATGGACAAAACCATTCTACCAACCATGAAATGGTTGAAGTGTGAAGCTAGACAAGTATTTAGAAACAAAATATTTCAATGATATGCAAGTGAAAAATATATTGCAATATTGGCACATAATTATCAATTTTGTGAAAATATGATTTGATATTATAATGAGACATGACATAGAAATGTTAAACTTTTTAGGAGTGATTCTTAAAGTTGTTTGGTTCTTTTTAATTTTTGTGATTATGGTTTTATTTTATTATATTGTCAAATTTTGATTGCTCATAAAATTGTTTGTGATCATTTTGGTACATTGAAGGGATATTTACATAAATAGGAGTGGATAATTGGTTGAAACTTCATATGCATTCATTATTAAGTTTTTTTTTTGGTCGTGGATAATGTAAATGTTATGTAAAACAATGCATGTGACCACAATTTTAAGGACCAACTTAAATTCTATATATATATATATATATACCAACTTAAGTAACATTCTTCACCATCTTTTGAACAAACCAACAATCTTGTTGTGCGTACACATCTTAGTAATATTTTGAATAAAATTCAAATGATTTTTTTTTTCAAAAAAAAAATCATTTTTGTGCATTTTAGATGGTGGGAACATGAAAGGTAAATTCCAATATCATACATCACCATGGTGTAGTTTTGACCTTCCAAAGGTATTTGATGAAAATTTCACCATGGACATTCCATTTGGGACCTATTGATAAACCATATAATTATAAATTAAGTATAATTAAATTTCAATTTAAAAGTAAATATATTGCTAATATACATCATATTAAATATGTTGAGAGTTAATTATTATCCATTCACACAAAAACTAAGATTTTCATTTTGTTTTTCAATATTCATATAACAATTGCTAGTTATTTTGATTTGTTGAACATTAGTACTCAAAGAAAGAATATCACTTAGATAATATTTTTGAAACACTCAACCAAACTTGACCCCTACAATTGAATTGAATGTTATGCAAATTGTTCCATAATATTTTTTTTTCCATCATATTTGAAGGCCATATTATTGTTATTCTTAAAAAATTATTGATAACACTTCAAAAACCTATAATAATCAATTAATTGGTAGGTATATAAACTAACACCATACATTATAAGTAATTATTTTACACATTGTGTCCAAAATAGTAAATGAAAAATATTGAAATAATTATCCTTGTATTAATTAATGTTGTAAATTCATCCTTATGATAAAACCATTCAAAAACTCTCAAGTGTTTTTGTTCATAAAATTGGAAGAGCCAAAAAAAAATCCATTTACAAGGGAAAATAGTCGAAAAAGCTGAAATTTTTTTTTGCCTTACAAAATTGAAAAAAACCATGAAAGTTTCCTTAAGTGATTAATTAGAAGGTTATATAAGTGAACATTTGATTGTTGTGGTGGCCAAGCCCTCAAAACCCTAATGTGTTGGCCTAAATGTTTTTATTATTGGCGAAATTAAAATTTTACAAATTGGAAAAAGTGATTTTGGAGGTTGTCAGTTGCCAAAAGTGGGGAAAAAAAAGAGGAAAAAATCGCCAAATTCCTGTACTTGGTTTTCATTTTGTAGCCAGAAATATAGAAGGATGATTTTACTTTGTTTGTAGATTATGCCATATTTGGCTAAATATTTCAAGGGATGATTGCCAATTTTCTAGATGTTTTTATCAGTGTTTGTTTTTTTTAGGGCGAAATTTTGCCAAATGAGGATTATTATTTTTTCAAATTAGTGAATTTTTATTGTTTTTGGATATGCTCAATCGCCAAATTTAGAAAAAAATTCCAATTTTTAAAAAAATCGCCAGATTATATCCTAAGTTATAATAACAGATAGCCAAAAAAAAGAAAAGAAAAAAAGATGCTAGACTTTTTGTTTCCCTTTCATATTTTCCTAAAAAAAATGGCACTGGAACGTACTATGGATGATTGCCACTTGAGCGACATCACAAAAATTGGAATTAAAAAATTATACTAAAAATAAACTAAAAATATATAAACCACTGGAACTTTCCATGGATGATCGCCACTTGAGCAACATCACACAATTGCCAAAAAGAAAAAAGAAAAAAAAAGGTTTCCATGGATGATCGCCACTTTGGCTACAGACCAAAAACCCTAAAAAATTACGGTGCAACGGAAGCCTGCGCTTGCAGAACACCCCTTCCGACGACGACACTTGCGTCGCGTTCGTTCCTTCGGAGGATTTGGAGAGACGCACGGAAGCAACGCACACACACGTACGCAGGCGCGAGTGGACTGGCCGATCTTTCTTGGCAAGCTCACGCACGTTGCAAACATCTGTGTGTACATGTGTGTTGGGTTGTGGTCGGTGTGTAGTGGCGTTGTAGCACCGGGCATGCCACGGTGACGATGATGATGATGGCTTGGAAGTCACGGGAAAGACCGAAAAGCCTCGCGGGAAGCAAGGAAGCCAAAAGCTTACCGTCAAAAGGAAAAACCCAAAAAGCAGGAAGAAACGACCATGGAACGTCAGCCATGCCATCGGGTCGCACCCCCCGACCGTGCAGGTAGGCGTTGACACTTGATGCCTGCTTAAAGCTCATCACTTTCGGTGGTCGCTTGCTGATGTAAGACTTGCTTGCAAATTCCACCCCTTGCGACTCATGAGCTCATGAGAGGACCACCGTCTCCACCCACGTCTTGGACCCCCAAGCAAGAGACTGTATTTCCTTCTCCAAGCAAAAGTCTAGTTGAAACTCTTTTGTGTATATATATGCTGCAGGAAACGCGGCTGGAACAATCACGTCCCTTGCGTGGGAACGACTATAATCTGGTTGTAGACCTTGATCAATTGCCAGGAGCTAGGCAGATCCGTCGGAGGATGTTATCGGGTACAAGATTAGCACTCTCCTGATCCCCGCTGTGGGTTTTCGCCTCATCCTTTACTTCGTCTCCAAATTGTGGGGATTAACGATTGGGTGCAGCTGGATTTGAATTGCAAGTTGTTTTGCAGAGCAAAAGAAGTAGTAGCAGCTCCTGATCTTATGTGTTGCAGCTTGGTGGTTGAGTTGTTGAGCTGATAATTCTTGAGCTCGAAGTTCTGGAACGAAAGACAGAAATAAAGAAAGAAGCAAGCGAGAGCTTCACAATTCAGCAGCAGCGTCAAGCTTGAATCTGATATTAGAAGAGTTTTCCCACAAAACCCAAACCGCAGTTTTATTGTAGTTGGTGAAGCTAGGCTCCAGCTTTCTTGCAGACTAGAAGAGCAAGCAAGCTGAGAGAGGAGACTGCTGCAGGCGGGTAGGCAGCCAGGCAGGCCGGCCTGTGAAGAAAGAGCTGCGAAGTGGGTTGGGTTGGGTTGTCTTGGCTTCTTCTGTCTGCAATGGGGGGAAAGGAGTTTTGGACGTTTATGGCCATCTTTCCTGGTATGGCAGCTTTCGTGGCCAGCATACTACCGAGCGAGTACCGAAGGGTTCTCGACACTTGGGCCAAGTCTTTGGCGAACTATCTGACGCCCTACGCCTTCTTCGAGGTGCCTGAGTTTTACGGGGCAGGTGGAAATGAGATCTACGACTACGTACAGACGTATTTGAGCTCGTCCACGGCCATCGCCGCACACCACGTGAGCTTATGTCGACCCAAAAACGCCACCCGCAACACTTTCTCGCTGGCGCACAACGAGTCCATCGAGGAGGAGTTCATGGGTGTCAACCTCTGGTGGACTCACCACGTCTCGCAACGCCAGGGCAACGCCATGAACTGGGGCGATGTTCCCCTGGACGAGAAACGCACATACACTCTCAAGATCCGCAAGACGGACAAGACTCGCGTTCTCGAACCCTACGTCGAGCATCTCATCGCCACTGCAAAGAACCTCAAAGATCGAACGCGCGACCGTCTCCTCTACACCAACGTCAAAGGCAAGGGCGGGTAAATTACCACCTGCAACTTGAGCGCTCTCTCTCTCTCTCCCCCTGAAGCTTTTCTTCAGATTTGAGGGTTTGGATATCTAGCTAGTCATGAGGTCTTCTTCTTCCTCCATTTATTATCGGAGAGAGTGCAGTCAGTCCTCATGCATGTCGGAGAAGGAAGGAAAGAAAGAACTGCCGAGCTTCATTCATCATGGTTTTGTTTTTGCAACATCAGCCATGTATACAAGTGCTGAGGAATGTATTTCATCAAGCTGTGCAGGTACAACAAGAGAGTATGGGAATCAGTGCCATTCAAGCATCCTTCGACATTTGATACCTTAGCCATGGACCCAGAGCTGAAGACGGAGATCAAAGCCGACCTTCTGGACTTCACCAAGGGAGAGCAGTTCTATCAAAGAGCAGGGAAAGCATGGAAAAGAGGCTACTTGCTGTATGGACCTCCGGGGACCGGCAAATCCAGCATGATAGCTGCAATTGCGAATTTCCTGCAGTATGATGTCTATGATGTGGAGCTTACAGAAGTCGCCTCAAATTCAGAGCTCAGAAAATTGCTCATCCAGACCACAAACCGGTCTGTGATTGTGATTGAGGACATCGATTGCTCTCTTGATCTCTCTGAGCGTGTCAAGGCCCAGAAGAAAAAGGCACAAGAGACACAAGAAGCAGTAACTCCTGCTACAAAGAGACCCATTGCTGAGGATGAGGTTAGTTAGCTCCCATTTTCTCCCTCTTGGTACATGCGTTTCTTGTACCATGTGTATTGCAGCTTCCTCTCTCTCTCTCTCTTTCATTTTGACAATCCTCTATAAGAGCAGCACCTTGAACAGTCTCTTCCCATCTCTATTTGGATGTGGGTGTATGTCATCATAGAGTCCTTCTTATGGGTTCTCTCCAAAATGGCACAAGGGTTGTGGCTCATTTGATCAAGGTTGTGGAACTGCACTTGTTGCAGCATGTGCCGGAATCAGTGTGCAATGGACACTAGCTTTCTAGTTGAGATTTGGTTTCTACAAGCTTCTTCTTCTTGCTGTGAAAATTGGGTGCATCATCCATCATAAGGTTCCTCCAAATTTATGTCACTGCTCAAAGCTTTTGTTTCAGCATTCTTTTGGGTTTGTGTGGTTTGAGGTGGATCTTGCTACCAAGGAATATGAGGAATGCATGGTACTAGGAATAGTATGAACTTTGAAGAGCTGATGATACTAGGAATTGTATGAAGACCTAACAACTAACCTGAGAATTGTGTTGTGTTTTTGAACATGGTGCAGATAAGCCGAGTTACACTCTCGGGGTTGCTCAATTTCACAGATGGGCTGTGGTCATGTTGTGGCAGTGAACGTATCATTATATTCACTACCAATCACATTGAGAAACTGGATCCAGCTCTGTTACGATCAGGTCGGATGGACATGCACATTCACATGTCATGGTGCACTTTCCCAGCTTTCCAGGTACTGGCATATAATAACTTGGGGCTGAAGAAGCATGAGCTTTTCACTGAAGTGGAGAAAGCTATATCTGGAAAGGCCATCACACCAGCAGACGTTAGTGAGTTGCTGATAAAAAAGAAGAGAAATCCTACAGCAGCACTTGAAGGGCTAATTCATGATCTCCACAAGACGAAATTAGCATCCGAGATTCCAGAAGTTAACATCCTGGAGGATAGGGAGGATGCAATCTCAAAGAGGACAGATGATTCACTGCTTGCAGATGCTGGCAGTATTGAGATCAAAGCCAAAGAAGAAATCAAGGAGCCTGCAACAACATTGTAACAAAAAGATGTAGATTCACAATTGCATTCCGTCAACATTGCTCTTTGAGAGATAGCTGTTTGCAAGAAATAAGATCTTTACAGCTCCTTGATGATTTTTCAGAGCTGACCAAAAATAAAACCCCCACCACTGATGAGATGGGTTCCAGAACCACAAAATTTTTGTGGCATGGATTGCAGAATCCTTTAGTTTAACTGCATATCATGCCTTTTAAAGGAAGCTCTGGATTGTTCTTGTAATAATTAAGCTCTTTAGATTTCCCTTGAGTATGAAGTGGTGGCAAAAAGACCAGCACTGATGAGAAACCCAAAATTTTGGTGTATGAGTGCATTGCATTCGAAATCTTTCACTTGATTTAATAGATTTTCTGAGGAATAAATTTTTTTCTTCAAGGAGCACATAAAGTTCACCTGTCTTGTACTCATTGCAATTTCTGTAATTATTTGTTATTGGAACTCAGTTTGCTCTGGATGTTTTATGTGTGTGACTTTGTTAGCTTCAATACTGTTGGGCAGTGATTTGGTAACACACTGACAAATCATTTTAGCTCCAAAGATCAGACCTAGAAACTGAATGTTGTCTTGCAAATTTGGTAGAATGCAAAATATTGGAATCCATGTTAGGCATACAAATCATGTTTAAATAGTTAACACCTTCATTAACTGGCTGAAATATAGTTTAAAGTTTATGCATGTCAAGGTTTGATTTTTTTGAATCTTGGGTATCTTCAAATTTGCTGCACATGCATTCTTTGGAACACACTCCCCCTTTCTTGCAAATCCTTACTAGACAGGACAAGGAGATAGGTATTTTAAACTTGCAAATCAAAGGGCTTGAAAAGTGCACTTAGCAAGATGGCAGTGAAAGAATGGAAGAAAGTATGTGATATAGTCACCAACCCACACCAACAGGAATGGGTGCAAGGTGTTTGACCTTCAATTTTCCAACCATTGAATTGGAATACTGAAGGTGTTGGCATTGGGCTCAACTTCTCCAATCAAAGTGCTCATTGCTAAGGAAATCAAACTTTAGAGCCAGTAAATGCATGCTTGACTAACAGTGAGTGATTACTAACACAGATTTCACTCACAGTGAGTCCAGTGTTCCTTCATCCTCCCTTGCTGTAATTTGAGATTCACAAATACTAATTTTGCCAATCACACAAGACCTGCATAATATCATTTACTCAACTTCACACCTGCACCAGTTTCACTATGTTACCAGGTGACAAAATTGCAACTCACAGACTGTTGCAGCTACCGCAGGTGTTTGGAGTGTGCTTGGCAGTCTCAGCTGGCAGCCGAGTCCCACCTTCCACAATATGTGCTGATGCTTTCATGCACAAAGAATTGTCAACCTGTCGACTTGCATCCGCATAAGGTTGCAATGTCTAAACAATATCAATGTGATTTACAGAGGAAACTCCACAACACTTTGAAGGTAAGCAAACTAATGTTGAGTTTTCCACCAAAACTATATACCTTTATAAGTACTCAGAATTTCTTAATACTTACAATGCTATGCAACATGAAAAGAATTTGGAGGTGACTCTACAGAAGGAACCAGATTGTTCAGATCTGACCCAAAAGTTGAAATCTGTCTGGTGCCTATAAATTTGAAAGACACAGCTGAACCAAAACATACACAAGAATGCGTCCATGCATGGACTTGTGCATCATCAAGAACACTGCCTTTATCATGAAAGGTAGCAACTAGCTACCATTACTTCGTCACTGCCTACTGATCTCTGAACCATGGGGAAAATCTCCAACAAAAGGAAAATTTCTCATCCCAAGGTCCAAACATGATACCTCACACAGTCTGCTGTGTAAGACCTCATCCACATCATTTTGCTCAACAGCAAAGCATTCAAAACACTTGATTGACCTTTATTTGGATAGGAGAACCCTTCAGTTTACAGTTTTGTCAACACACCTCTGGGATCATCTCCTGATGCAGCAGTGCCTGAATGGAGAAGTTACTTGAGTTGGGTACATGACAGTCAAAACTGCCTCATACAACCCCAACTATCAGACTCTAAAATCTGGAATTGGTGAGCTGCTACCAAGGGATTGTGGAGAGCTCAAATCAAAGTAGTCAATTACCCTATCTACTTTGCTTGCAGCTTTCCAACATGGCCTTCAGCACTCCCAGAAACATTGCATCACCTGCCCTACTTGAGCAAAAATTGTTTGCCATTGGGCTTCTGCAGCCATGTATTTGAATGCATGGTTCCTTGGCCAGGCCAAGGACGGAGAAGACAACCTTTGCACCTCTTACTCAGTGCTGGACTGAATGTATACACGGTGTACATCCTTGTTGCTGAGCTTTTTCCGACATGTGGGGCACTTCTTTTGTGCAAGGATTGCACTATGAATACACGCCTGGCAGAAAATGTGCCCACAAACAGTGGAAGTCTCCTGCTTCATTGTATCCATGCAAATAGCACAACTAAGCCTCAGCTCTTTTTCCTTGGGTGGCTCAGCCAGCACAGGTTCCCTCCGCTTTCGCCTCTGTAGATTATCAACTAGCCCTCAGCAGTTAGTACATCAGATAGCTCTACATTAATACTTGCAATTATTCCATCCCCTTCTCAGTGCTGTGTGAAGATACCACAGATGTTGTATGCAAGTATAGAATAGGTCATTCCTTGCTCATATCCACAGACTGTCTAAGAAGCGATCATTTTCAGATTCTAGTTGCAGCACTCCATAGAAGGCTTGTGTCATAAACTCAGAAAGTTGATCAAACTAGTCAAGTGTATATCCAGATATATCGAAGGACCTTAGGACATGAGGCCACATTGACAGCCAATGCATATGCTCCAGCTGACAAGATGGCAATGCCATGTTGAGGTCCAGAAGAGATAATCTAGAAAATCCATGGACAAACTAAAGGAGTCAATGTGAGCATACCCGGGGATTTTCAGGAAGAAGTATACAATCTTCACCAGGAGTTGTGAGATCAAATACTGGCTTTAATGTGTGAGGGTGATGCTCACTACAAGGTTGAGCCTCACTAAGTGCACGTATTCTGAATTGGCCCGACCCAGAACCTGTGGACAATGGATACAAGAAATAAAATATTGCTTTTAGCTCACATTCTTATCAATGTGAAAGAATTAATGTGAGGTAGACCTGGAATTCAACTGGGAATACAGAAAGGGCCATTGACCAACAACAGTAGGTACATTGACCTAGTCAATCTGACTGTAATAATATAGAATTGGAGCCCAGTTTAAACTGTAGTAGTAAGCATATATGTCTAGACTGAAACAAAAGAAGAAACAAAACTACTCACCACCTGGCCCAAGGCGAAGTTCCAAAGGATCTTCAGGCAGTACAGATTGGTGGGTAGTTCGTCGAGGTGCTGAACGTCCATTTGACTTGGCCTGCACCCATCACATTGAAATTACTAGAGGACTTCAATCACTGCAATTTTCAGATAAGCCTATGAACATCATGAAACCCTTCTGCACACTCTACAAAGGGACTGTACTCAACACTATGAGAAATGAAGCTGAGTCAAGGACAATTCCTTTGGTTGGATCTCAAACCCTAGTTAAGACAATTTAGGGTTTGAAAGTGACAACTACACCATAGAGGTCAGCACACAACCCTAACCCTCCATGCTACTTTTCTCTATTAACAACATTTAACAGATTGGACAACCCATCAGAGTGACAGACAGACCAATTTGCACCAGATCCACCTTATGAGATGAAGGGAAGGAAAATTTTCAGTATCACATCCCTTTAACATACCGAACCAACATATTGAGAGTCTCTATGATATGAATTCTGAACTCTTCTACATTTCACATGGTCAAGAACTAGTTGACAGGCACCATGGAGTTATTACTGTGTACAAAGGGGGAGCATGTATGCCCCTCACTGCACCTTGACATCATGTTGGGGATCTTGATGAAAGCAAAGCCAACAGATAGATGACGACAACCAGAATGGTTTGGTTCTGTTACTTGCACTGTCAGCTGGAACAAGAAAACTAGATGAACTTGCACAATCTTTCTTTCACTAACATGAAATAAGTTCATATAATAAAAAAGCTTAGATAAGCAGAGATTCTGCGCTCAGAGTCTCCTGATGACCTTCCTCCCACAAATCCCCTCCCATACATAAGATTCACAATCCCACAAACAGTGCGAACGAGCCTCCTGTACCACGCCAAGGCTGTGTCTGAAAAGAGCAGCAGAGCTAGACCAGGAAATCCATCAAAAACTCAAACTGCCAACGATTGCTGGCACAGAAGCTCTGCTTTCACAGCTAAGAGCAACAGCTCTATGAAACCTTGTAGGACATAAAAAAACACAGACCAACACAGCGAAGACACTCGTTTGTTTTTTCACCAAAATCAGAATAGACAACAACAGAATGCAGCATCACACATAAGAAGCAGCCACATGGGGAGAAGGATGAAGAGGAGAATTAGGGCACCTGGGCAAAAGAACGAGGTGAAGACACTACAACATCATCGTCCTCGTCATCGACCAGTATGGTGACTGACATTGTGCTGGCCACGGTGCCATTCACTAACACAGTTTTGTGTTGCAACTCGGCGGACTCACCGGATCCCGCATTGAGATCAAGGAGACGGCGTCGTGCACGAGTGCACAAATTGTTACTATTATGTTGTGCTCTGCTCGACCCTACACCTGCAGCATTCATGCTCTTGTCTTCCCGCCTCCTCTTCTTTCCTTTCTCTTCAACGACAGACATTTAAAACCCTAGCCCTAGTCACTTCGCATTTTCTTCTCGCAGCTACCCCACCCCTTCCCTGCGGCTGCTGGCACCCCTCCCTCTCCACAATTTCGCCAAAAACACACAAAATTGCTCCTTCCGCCCTCCCCCGATGGCAACAAACTCCTCTCAAAAACGCACAACGTTTTCTCCGTACAAGAAAACCAAGCAAAAAACCCTTTCCTTACTAGTAACACATCATCCTCTCACATCAACAAACCAGTTTCCCAA
>Ga0116227_10007202_pt1 | contig 21886 bp, 13 predicted proteins | sample S1TSphgellanicum_FD_89693 | JGI IMG/M metagenome (GOLD analysis project Ga0116227, IMG submission 89693) | Host-associated microbial communities from peat moss isolated from Minnesota, USA - S1T2_Fb - Sphagnum magellanicum MG | ecosystem: Host-associated > Plants > Peat moss > Unclassified...
GGTCTTGGTCACACTCGAAAAAGTTAATCATGTTCACACTTGGGCTATCAGCACAAACCATATGTATAATCCTTACTATCCAAGAAGAAACACATGGATGATTCAAATGGCCAACGTCTCAATGCCTGACTTAGTTATTTACGAACTGAATTTTTTTTAGCTTTCTTGATCATCTTTAAATGGAGCCATGTTCATGTTTGTAAAAACCAGTGTTCGCGGGATTGGGGCTTTTTAGAAGGACTGTCAAGGCTGGGTCGTATGTTTTTTCTTAAATGGACGACCCATTTAAGGAATGTTTTTAAAAGCCAAAAAACCTGTCAGTTTTGGGGGCCATGTCCAATCTTTTTTTGAAGGTCAGTTCTGGGGTTTGGGGGTTAATGGTTCTAAACTTTATATAATCCATTGATTTCAATGTCAAGCCAAGGTGGGTTGGAGAACTTTTATGGAATTTAGGAACATTCAAAAGAAAGTTCCCCCCTTCTTAAGAGTGACGGTGGTAGGAATGTTAATACCTATTCTATTATTATTCAATGTATATCCCATAATATACTTAAATTTGTACCCTACCAGGGCGATATTGGAAGTCCAAAGATTTACAATAGCAATATGTATATATATATTTGCATTATTAGGGAGAATTATTCTGGCAACTCCTTCAAAGAAGGGATAGCAACTTCTTCAAAGAAGGGATAGAAGGGATAGCTACTCCTTCAAAGAAGGGATTTTTGACAAATATTTGATACTTTACAATGTTTTTGATAAAAGACTTGAACAATGTGTTTTGAAGTGTAAAATGTGTGTGTTCTGACACTTTTTGTGAAATCAAAATTTTATCATTAAAAACTCTTCCTCTATTTAAGTGTGCAGGTGCAGTTGCCCACTCTTTTCATTCAATGTTCTGTTTCGCACATATACATCATTAATGACACATATTTAGAGCTTCTCAAAATGAACATTTCTATGTCACAAGACTTGTCATTGCTCACTACTCAATATATTCAAACTTCAAACTGGATTTGGAATGAGAATTGCTTACCATTATGTATTATGAGAATTTCAATATGATCAAGCCATCACATGAACAATTACGATATTTTAATTACAGCAGAAATTTTAAAAGATTCTATACTTGGGACCCAACCAGTGTTGGGCATATATCTCAAAATTTTGGATTTCATACCACATTATATTTGATACCTATCGGATATCACAAATTGTGATATCTGAGATGATATCTTGAGTGTCAAATCTCAAGGTTATGGGATTCAGACATGTACTATTCAGATTTCAATCCAGATACGAATTTCTTGCCCATATCTAGATATGATGTTAGGTGGTTAGGTTTGAGTCTATTTATTTATTTATTTAAATTCAATTAGGAGTTAGGTGTTTAGTCCTTCAAACCTTATGCATCATGCTATTGCTCTACAAAGGGGCCTAAGGTCATGCTTGGGCCCCATTTTTTTTATAATAATTTTCTTGCTTGGTGTGTTTTCTTGCATTTGTCTCTCTTTGTTGTTTGCTTCTCTTCACGGGTTGTGTTAATGTTTATTGTGACTTCCCTTGCATAATTGTTAGTTTGTTTCCCTCCCCACTACTATTGTTTCCCTTTGCACTCCTACAATTTCCTTTCACACTATTGTTGCGGTCCCTTTGTGCAACAATTGTTACTTACTTCATGTACTTCTTCTTCACACCAATATTGTTATTGTGCCCTTTTTTTTATGTTATTTAGAGTTTGTATTGCTTTCAGTTTTTACATTTTGTAAGTCAGGGTTGAGAAATTGGGGCTAGCTAACAACATTGTTTTGTGAGGTAAAAAAAAAAATTGCCACTTTTTTTTCCTCTTGTCCTTGTTTTTTCTTTTAAAATTAAAAAATTGGTTTGTTGTTATGATTTTATTTAGTTTCAGGTTTGAATTTTTTTTTATAAAATTTGGTAGGTTTTATTACAAGACTTTTGTGCATTAAAGTAATTTTTTGCACATAATTTTATGATGAAAAATGAGTTTTATTTTTTCTTGTAAATGTTAGAAATCTTTGCATTAGTTTTTTTAGGCATATATATTTTGCCTTAAACCCTAAACCAAGACATTTGTTTACAAGACATTTTGTTTACTTGAATTTTTTCACCTTTAGCCTTATCAAAAATAGTGTGAAATATGGAAGGTTCCAGTGGAAATGATAATACATTAATCCAAAATGAAAGTTGTGAAATGTTTTTGAATGAAGTTACACATGAAAATGAAATAATGGAAAAAACTCAAGAAAATAGAGGTTTGCAAATTAAAGAAAGTAAAAATCCAAAAAAATATGAATTAATTTCTTTTTGGAATTATTACAAATTTCCCAAAGGAGAAAGTGAAGTCCTTATAATAGAAATGCCTTATGTAGGTCACATTTTGTGTGAATGACAATGCAAAAGTAATACTTGATGCATTTCATATCATACGTTATATGTTGTGTTATTCCAATTCTATGTTTTCTTTTAACCCAAGAATAAAATTAATATAATATATATTTTCGTATTATGTGAAGGAAATGTCTAATATCTTATTATAAGACGAGTGGAATAACATGTCTAGAAAAACATGATGCATATCATTTTTAAAATTTAATAAAATTTGAAGAGGAGTTCAACTTTCTAATGGGAAGAAATTTAGAAAAACAACTTATTAAAAAAAGGGTAAATATATGAAATCTATTCATTTACAAAAAAATTGCTTTCAAAAACCCTTTCAAAACATACAATGTGGAGCAAAAACATTTTCAAGAACCTTGCATTTTTGCTTATAAAAAACCAAACATATGTTTTGCCTTTCATTGAATAGTGTTATTTTACCATTGCTAGTTTTGATCTTTAAATGTCTAAGGGTGTTCATAATGTGTTTGCCCTGGTTATAATATTTTAAGGATAAGACTAGAAATGAAAACATGTAACTATTGGTTTATTTGAAGCTTTTGAGATTACATGACATTCATTGGCAAAAAATTGATTGATCTTTTGAATGAATATGGTTTGATGAATAAGATTAATATGTAGCATATGTTAAAGATGAGGGTTTCAATTTGAATACAATGACAAGTGCTTTCAAATATATTGTGAAATGTTAATTTTAGACTCAAAAAACAACTTTAACAACACATTTTTGGGGCATGCTTTTTCCATAGCTTTTCAATATGCCACCAATGTTGAAAGTTTTTGAAGGGGCCTTAAATATGTTTTTATAAGTCCACCAAAGAAAATTTATAAAAATGCATCACTTGACCAAATTTTTTTAATAAGAACTAGCAACAATAGAACAAAACTTGCATTGAAGCTGGTTTAAGGTCAAAACAAGTGAACAATCTAATGAAAACTAGGTCAATTTTGTTTTTAGACATTGTGTTTTTTGTTTGTATTTGTGTAAGTTTTTTTGTTTGTGGAATTTGAAAATTATGATTTATTCCTACAAGTTTGCAAATAAGATCATATTATTGTTCTAGGAAGCATTATAATTCAAAGCAACAATTGCTTTACACTACAGTTGCCAAACATAAGTGAAGAATATTGATCATGTGCTTTCACCTCTAATTTGGAAGATTTCTCAAATCATTGTTTATATTTTTTTTATTGTTGTGAATGCTTATGTGCTTTACCAACCCATGGGCATTGATTACTTTCCAATGCCTTGCATAGCAATTACCATGACCTTGAAACTAAGAAAAAAGTTGGAACAACACCCTTTTATGGCTAATTTGATGGAAGATGATATGGTTATAGCTTTAAAGTTGTTTATGTAATGTTTTAAATGTTTTTCTTTCATTTTTAATGGAATATGAAAAGAGAAAAACCCATAACATGCTATTTCTAATGTTAGACCCAAGATTCAAGAATCTTAGATTGGTTTCATCTTTTATTGGTTGAAAGCAAATTGTTTTTATGGTTGAAGATTATGATAGATGATCTTTGTTTCCAATGTTGTTGAAATGCCATCATGTATTTCACCTTATATTAGAATTTGAAATTGTGATAAATGAGCTAAATGTTGGATATTATTGTCTTGACATTTTTGAGATGATTCTTAAAACAAGTGAGAGAGCTTGAGAGTTGGTGAGTAGAGAATTGTAGATGTTCTAAAAATATCAAGTTCATAAAAAAAACATTTAGTGTCCTTTGGAATGGTGGGGAAAACATGAATCTTTATTTCCAACTATTGTTTTCCTTGCCTATTAGATTTTTGGAATCATGGGACCTTAAATTGAAACTAAGAGGATTTTTTCTTTGGCTAGGATATTGATAATTTGAAAATATGTAAACTACAAATATATAATTTAAATAAGTTAATATTCACAAGTAAGAATTGGCCAAATGACCTTAAGGTGGGTTGTTGTTCAGCTTCTACATTGATAGAATTGATTGAAGCCCATGTTTCTTCTTTAGAAGAATATGAAGATGAGTTTGAATGAAATGAGCTTGTGAACATGTAATTTGTAATTTATAATTTATAATTTCATCCCTTTGTATATAAGTTTTGTAACAAAAAATTTAGCATTGTTATCCAAGTTGTGAGAGTCACCTTGATATTCAATGAATATTATTTAGTAGGATATTCAAAAGTGTGAAATCCAGATTTTGATTTTTAATAAGAAATTTGATATCCTTTACAGATATTATAATTTTTAAAAAATAAATAAATAAAGATCCAACCCAGTTCTTTAAAATCGTTTTAAAAACTAGAAGTGCCAAATACTTTTAAAATTTTGATATATGCCAAACATTAGACCTGACCAACGTTTTTTTTTAAAAACTCTATTTGGTACACTTGAAACATAAAAAAATGTGAAAATTTTATTCTTGGCAACATTTTTTTTTCCAATTTTGTGATGTTGCCACACTAACCATCATCCACAAGGAGATTCAACCACAGTTGACTACAGACCACCTATGAAAGCAGAAATTTAATAAAGTCCTTTTATATCCTAGCTACGTGCTGGAACAATGTGTAGAAACAAGGCAATTTTCAAAGATTTCATTTTTCATTTTTGACAATTTTTATTGAATTTTTGGGAGCATTCAACAAGATATTAAGTCTTTGAAAAAAGATTCTCCAAATGACGAAAATTTGCCACCAAAACAAAACTCTGAAACTTCTTGGTGGTTTTAATTATCATATCTTGAGAAATAAATCAAAATCCATTAGATTTCTATCAAGGTTTTATGCTTAAATTATGTCATAGAACAACCGGCATATAAAAAGCTCCCCTTATGGATTTAAGGTGCCCTCCAACTACACTAAAAAATCTCTTACCAAAATGTCTTATAGGTCATTATGCTCTAGAGCATGCATTGTAAGCCAATTGCAACCTGCAACCTTACAAAATGCCACTCACACTCATGAGCTTGTCTCATTCCAAGATGGAACTGTAAACCAGTACCATAGTATATAGTATATTATTCTGTTCCAATTTAGTTTGAAAACATTTCTCATACATAGTTGAGAAATCTTTGCCTTCGTAGTTTGTAAAGATTGCCTAACTCAAGTAACACATGAGTGATCAATCCTTCACAAGAGATGAAGACAAACTTGATGACTTGAACTACCTAATAGCTAGAACTAGTGAGGTTCTAGAATGAATTAGAACCTTAATGAATCATGTGGATAGCTAGAGTTAAAGATGAGAATTCTACTGGAAGTGGCAACTAGCCCTAATGAATGTAGATCAGAATGAGAACATCAAAGAACATCAATAACTTGAACAATATTGTTGCATGCAATCCAGTTTAGATTCAAAAGATTTTCCATGTTGTTGCTATCTTCTACCGCACATCATGCACTCTTGTTCATGTGAGGTCTTCTCCATCGTATGTAACATTGGCTTCTGTCTTTATGTCATAATGTATAAGGGAAGGTCTGCTCCTGATGGTCTCCTATAATTTGCAGGTTGTAGCCTTGAGGGTGGTAGCTTGCGGTTGTAGGCCCAAAAATTAGGGGAGGTCATGGGAGTGGGCCTTCCCCAGTGTAAAGCATGGAAGGTTTTTTATTCAAATGGTGGATGGTCTGCATGTGATCAGTGGAAGGGTCCTTCAACTGACAAACAAATCTTCCATGTGGGGAGGTGCTTTCAAACACAAAGAAAAAAAGTTTGGAGTGCTTTGCAATGTCTTTTTATTGTTGAACAACTTCTTTGAGCAGCAACCCACACTCTATAAGATGTACCTTCATACCTCACAAAGGCTCCTTGAATGCTTTTGTTGCTTCTCAGCTCTTTTGCTTGTGCACAAAAGCAAAGCATCGCTGCCCAAAACTTTGAAGTGCCTCACATCAAACATTGTTCCACTCCAGGCTTCATAGAGTGTCATACCCTCAAGCAACTCCTTGGGCTCCTGTTATTCAAGTATGTAACTATAGGAATTGCTTCTGGCCACAACCCTTGAGAGAGGTTTTCTTTTTGGAGAATACTTGTTGCGGTCTCCACCAAGGTTTCATTAACTGCCCTAGGGCCTTGTGTAATCCAATCTCTTTTGCTGTGATAAGTTAGGGCAGTGTGAGTAGGGATTGGAGTGCTGGTGATACATTGGCTGAAAGTTGAAACCCTGCTGCTATATTGAATAATGCACATGGATCATGCCAACAAATGCTAAGCATTAATAGTTTTCCTCAACAAAGCTTGGCAAGTCTTCATACAGACCTACTCATTTTCAACATAGATGCATCGGTCTTGTTGGAGAAACCAAGCTATTTCTGTCAGTCCTCAAGACCTCATGGGCAAGAATGCAGATTGATCTATAAGAAAGCTACAGTATTACCAGCATTGAACTAGATTAGATAGGTTGATCCAGAGTTTCTCAGGTACAAGAATTTAAGCTTCCTGGCCATGTGTCAACCTGCTCAAGAAGATCTACAAATGAATGAAGGCAACAAACAAGAGATAATTCCAAAAGAAATTGCACCTGTTAACTATACAAATGCAAGGCAAAAGTTAGAAGTGGAGTTGTGCATGAATTTCTCACCTTGCACATTGCCTGCTTGAAAGGTAGCATTTGTTGGGCATACATTGACTGGTTGTACTATTTAGTATAGAATTAGGATATGAAGATGTAGGAGGAAAATTCCATTGTTAGAACCCCTGACTGTGTACACTGTTGCTTGAGCTTCTGGCAGGATTACAGCAAGCACCAATCCCACCACTACTACCTGATTTCGATAAGCTGGCATACGTCTTCTCATGAGTCTAGGCTCCTGATGAGCAAGCCTGCCCATGAGCCATTTCTTTGCCTCCACAAAGGGCCACAAAACAAAGTAATCTGGCATCACCGCCTGATCAATTCCAATTGCTGCATGACCCTCTGATGGCAAACAAAACTTCAGGATATGTAATTCAAGTTGAACTGAATCCCACTCCCCACTGTTATAGAGACTTGTCATTGTAATATAGAGATCCACAACTACACTTACAATGCAAGTTCAGGGAGCAGAAGATTCAAGGTTTTCTCATAGGATCCCAACAGAGTTGTATCCAAGTTATTGATTGAAACTCAGACATACTGCATGAGCTTGATCATCAATGAATCCTTATGCAGCTGCTTCCATAGTGTAACATTGACTTTGAGGCTGGATTTGGTGAAGAAGCTGCTTCTGAGTGTCTTGAAAGGCACCTATATTATATGTGTGTCTAAATGCAGACTTGGCTGTCAACACAAACCAATCAAACTGAGGCTGATCATGAACTCTTGACAATTCCAAAAGAATATGAAAATGGAAAATGTAGATCTAGACCTGCACATTACATGCATGTGTGTAGGTGATAGAGATATTTCAATGATTTATGAATGAGAAGATCCGGATTTATGTGGCTGATCCACTGAAGCAGCAGGATTCAATTCTTTTGGATTGAAATAAATTCTTGTTTCAGGCTGCAGAATTATCGATTGTGTAAAGGGTAGCTGAACAATTTCTGAGAGCCTATTCCAAAGCTTCTTCCCCTTGGTGCAGACAGAACTCAACATTATGCTTGACATAACTAGCATTGCATTTAACAATGGGAAAGAAAATGCAGTGTTCCAATCACAATAGTTGACTTGTGGGACTACATTCTTCATCATCATCATCTTTTTCTTCTGTTTTTCTCTCAATTTCAGCAAAGGTTTTGTATTGACACTACATTCAAGTATGTTGTTACATGGTTCATTGTCTAGGGTTTAGGCAGACTTGTCTGCACTCTACAGATCTTCAGTTTTTGCAGGTAGGGGGAGCTCCTAACATAATCCTCACAAGAAAAGAATGCTACTTTTGGCAATCACATAATCTCTGCAGGAAAAATGCAACTTTTGCTTGCCACCACAAAAAGGATGGCAAATTGCTGGAAACCCATGATAGTTTGCATTGTTTACGCAGACTGTGTTATCTATCACCAGTCCTTGATTAAACAAGAATGGTTCAGCTGTGCTGAGAATTTATTGCTGAGAATTTGTTCCTATTGGTATACTCACACAAGGTCAGTCTGTACCTTCAGATATTATGATGATATGACTCTGTATTTACTGAGATGTGCAAGAACCTTGTAATCAACTCATTGAGAGGGCCTGCTGATATCACAAACAATCCTTCCATGGACAAGCACCATCCAGTGTCCACAAAGGGATGGAATTGCTTAGCATCCTTTGCTATGATTGTTGTCCAGTCCATTGACATGACATATGCTCATTGTGAAATTTAAGTAAACTAGGATCTGCCGAAACAGCTCCAACTCCATTCATGAAACCAATTTAGCGCTTGTGGATTTCAATGGAAATCACTTGTTGAGAATTGCATCTAACAAGTGGTAATTTTGAGTTCCAAATCTCTTGATTACGTATGGTGTTTAGAGCATTAAAAATTTGAAATCTTTTGTTCTAGGAACACAAAGATTGAAGGTTCTAAGCCACCATTGCATTCAAAACCTTCTCTTGTGTTATGTCTTCCTCTTAGAATCTGGGGCACTGTATCCAAAATCTTTGATTCTAGGAAAGCTGTGCCTCATACTGCGACGGTAAAATTACGAGTGTGATTGCACAAATGATTGATGGTCTTCAAAGATGAGGTGAGAACCCGAAGACAAGTTACTGATTAGTTCCAGTCAGATTGACAAATGATTTATGATCTTCAAAGAAGAGGTGAGAACCAGGGTTTCTTTTTTTTTAATAAAATAATTTTGTGATATCAAATATTTGGCAAATTCAACCCCCCCCAAAAAGAAAATAGCAAAATTAGTAGAATTTACACTAGAAAAAAAAATGAAAAACCAACAAAATTTGTCGGAAAAAGCATTGGTGAGAGAACATGAAGACAAAACTGATGAAATTCCAGCAATTGAACCCACTGAATAAAATTATAAATAAAGGCAATGAAGAAGTGCATTAAACTCTGAAGTTCAATAGCAAACGAATGAACATAGATCAAAGAAATAGGTTTTGTCACACTCTGAGTGCAACTCTCACACAAGAGTCACAATTGTGTGCAATCTTGACATGTAATACAAACATTTTGCACTAAGAAAAAGACTAAAATTCAACAGGCTGGTGATCACAGAAACTACAAACAGTATGATCTGAATTATCAATCACAAACAATATTTGAAAAAAAAAAAAAAAAGAGCTGAAAAACTTGGTTCCATATCTAGACACTTCAATGAGCTAGCTTGAAGAACTGGAAGACGAGTCTCTGGCAGCTCTCAGGGCAACTGTGACTTGCTGATCTCCATTCTAGCTCTGAGTGCAATTCGGATGGCAAGTAGACTGGCTGTTCTTTCCACAGGCAGGCAGGCCTAGGATCAAATCGAATAGAATTTCTACTAAAAACACCAAGTTTCTGACAAATTCCATATAGTGATGATGATGATGATGATCCCCAGAATCCTGGGTGGTCTGGAGTACTTCAGATCCTTGGATGGGTGGTGATGCATCTTGCAAGAGATGGATACATAGATCCATAGATAGATAGATAGATAGTTGGGAGAAAGATTCAATGAGGCATTATAGCTGCTGCTGCAATCTTCAGCTGGAATTGACATCCCCTGTATTTACTCTCTGCGGACTCTGTCGTTACAGTAAACAATTGGTCATGGGTGGGTGGTGTTTCAAGAGGAGGGCAGTTTTGGAGGAACTTAGAAGAGGAACATGGCTGCAGCGGTCAACAGAGCTGCCGCAACCAGAGGTGTGAGGGACTGGACAGGACTTGCTGATGAAGTTTTGCCAGGAGAAGGCGCCTGTGGAGGTCCAGGAGCAGGAGCAGCGGGAGGAGGAGCAGGAGCAGCAGGAGGAGTTGCAGGAGCAGGAGCAGTAGGAGGAGTTGCAGGAGCAGGAGCAGTCGGGGGAGTGGCAGGAGCAGGAGCGGTGGGAGGAGTCGCAGGAGCAGGAGCAGTAGGAGGACTGGCAGGAGGAGGAGACCCAGAGGATGCTGCAACGACTTGGATTGACAGTTTCATGCCATAGGTAGAACAATGGGTGGGAACTCCGCATGCATAATATAAATTCCCTACGCTAGTAAGCGGGATGGAGTCGTTTCCTGAGTCATATGTCTTAATTGGGCTGCTGATGTCGCAGTTGGCGTATGCGGTTTCGTTGGGGAGCTGATAAACGTTGTGTGCTTCCGCACTATACACGAACTCTGCATGACAAGACAAGAGCAGCCCATTTCAAACTCTGACCTAGAGTCTGCATTCGGTCACAGTGAAGAAGAAGAAGAAGAAGAAGCTTGCATTCTTGAAAGAGATCATGCAGGAGTTAGTTGTTACAGTGCACTTACGGAGGACATCGCCCACTCTGAAGGTAATGCCTTTGGCCCACACGTCGCTATAGTAAGTTGCACTGTCACTGGGAGGGAAATTCCACTCCTGTGTAGTGCCACCAACAACGTACGTCTCAGCTTGAGCTCCTTGCAGAAGCGCCATCAATCCCAGCAGTGCCAATATCATCATCACCACATGAGTTACAACAGCACTGCTTCTTCCCTGTACTACTACAGACGCACCCATTTTTTCTTGTTTTTCTACTTGCCAAAAACCGAATGTCGCTGCAGAAGAATTGAATCCCGGATAACGAAAACCTTGTTCTTGTATTTGTTGTTCTTCTTTTGCTGCTGTTGCTGCTGCTGCTGAAGATTTGTGGGTATCTTGTTCTTGTATTTGTTGTTCTTCTGCTGCTGCTGCTGCTGCTGAAGTTTTGTGTCTGGACACTTTGAATCTTCAAATCCACAATTGTGAAACTGCTGCTTGCTTACTACCTCTGAAGATCTCTGCTTCTTTCACAACTAGAGGCAAGAACTTCTCCTCTACTCAGGGTGATTGTAATACCAAACTTGTCCAAGTGGAAAAAAGCTTAAGGATCATTCAAAGTGGACAGAAATCTGATCTACTGTTTGCTACCCAGATTTGATGCTGCAATCAATCAATTAATCAAGCAAGCAAGCAAGCAGCTTACTGGATTGATTTGAACTGTAGAGAAGCAAGCAATACATGGGGGATTTATAGTCTACAAAGGGGGGACTGGCAAATGCAAACTATGTAGTTTGGATCTAAATAAACTCAATAAAAAAAATTGGGCCCAAAAAATCATCACCTACCTATATCCTAGAAACTTCCAGCAACACCGTCTTAAGAAAATTGGGTGCCACAAAGTCTTAGTATGCTTTTTTCAACTCCCGCGTACAAACACAAAATTCGGCGCATCATGTGTTTTCATAGTCAAGGTTGTGAGGAGGGGACTAAGAGAGAGATAATTATTTGTTTTCATAGTCAAGATTGTGAGGGAAGGGTGGAGATAATTATTGTTTTCGTAGTCAAGATTGTGTGGGAGGGGACTAATAGAATTGTTTTCATAGTCAAGGTTGCGTATGGACAACACATAAATTGTTTTTTTGGTTTGAACAAGAGTTGGCTTTTTTGGCACACCCATAGAGAGTTTTGTGCGGATGAACAAATTTTTTTTGTTGTTTTTGCTAGTCAAGACTAGTGACTCAAAAAGTGTTGGCTTTTTCAGCACAAACACCCTTAGTCCAAGGATAAGCTAGTCATCACTTGAATATTAAAAGAGCAAAGTAAAAGATAAAGTCAAAAGACTAGACCAATTCCAAAAGACACTAAAAAAGGAATTTTTTAAAAATCAAAGACCACCATGAAAAACTGAAAGGTACACAAGTAAGAATTGAAACTACTGAAAAAGGTGCCTATTTTTTTTTTTAAAGTCAAAAATATGAATCATTTGCCCCTCTTAATATGGAAGTCATAGTGAACAACCCTAAAAAGAACAACCCAATGTTGAAAGGAGCCTAAATTGGAGATTAACCAAAAAATAGAAAATTTGTTGCCCTTTTTTTTGTTATAAATTTTTATTACAGAAATTTTGAAGCAAGGATTTTAGTCTAAAAGGGCTCTTGGAAATTCAAAGCGCGTGTGCTACTTTGTGCTAATTATCATCTCTACCTTGCCAGACTTTGGAAATATTGGAGTGTGCTTTGACCAAAGCAATGGTAATTCTTTTTTGTGGGTGGATTAATTGATGAGTAAGTTAGAAGCTTATTTTTTCAAATATCATGAGGTAATAATAGTTAGGTCTTCTCCAATAAGAATGATTTTCTGATTTCAACAATAGAGAGAGACACATTTTATGAGAAAGGAATTCGAGAAACAAAATGGCCATCAACATGATAAGATCTACATCCAACTTCTTCAACCTTAGACTTTTTATTTCTCGCATCACCATACTAAAAATTGGTGATCTTTTTGTAAAATCTGGGGGGGTTGAAAAAAAAAAAAGATAATGAAGTCTTCAAAGAGAAATGGAGAACCTAAAGGTTTCCCCCAAAAGACAAAACAACAACGACAATTTTGCTTTAAAAAAGCACCATCATTCATACTACATAGAAGCAGCTTTATTAGCCAAATTTTACTAATTGTATTTGGTTTATGGCCAAATTTGATTAAATCTTGCTAGAGATGATGATCTTCACTGTATTAAACCAATGTTGGCGGGTATAAAATTATTTTAGGGTATGACATGGGTATTTTTTATCTGAACCTCTCAAGGTATCAGTTTCCGTGGCGGCCCCGTCTGAATATATATATCAAATGAAATATATTATCTATATAATATAGTTTGGGCCAGCAAATGTTGCTTGGAGTTGTAACTTTGCATAAGATCCAATGATTGTAAAAAGGCTACGCACAATATTAAAATATTATTATTATTTTTTATTGGTTGGCTATGATGATTTGTCAAGGAGAATCTTGAATTTAAGGAGACTTTCATGTTATATTGTTATATTTTATGTGTACCTACCTATATGGGTAAGGATTGGAAAAACAATTGTACACTTTAATTAACACTACTAGAGGCCAAAATGTGAAGCTAACTCTTACATCTTTATAAAAATTGATATAGGGGGTATATGTCTTCACTCATGAGCTGAGTAGCAATTGGGGTCCAAAGTTGCCTCTCAACATAGGTACCATTCATTCATTTCTATGGGTCTCCTTTTTCTTCTCCAAATTTTATTTTCCAAGTATATAATATTTCTACCTTCCCTTCTCTTCTCTTCTCTTCTCTTCTCTTCTTATTTGTCTTCCAAAAATGACTAGGGATGGATGACCCACTAAGAGCCTTCAACTGTTGTTGCTAGGTAACTTACTAGGTACTTGCAAGCCCGTATACGGAATCTAATGATCACATGGCTTACATGGTGGCAAAGTTCCCTTGCAATGGATAGGACCTCCAAAGTTCATTTTGTCATGTTTGTTTGGACAAAGAAATATTTGCATAGAGTAGATTTTGTTGATATCTTTATATATTCCCGTATATGAGGCATATTCTAAGATATGGGTATGAGCGTCATCCTAGACTTTAGTAGAAGTGTTCAACTCAGAAATTTGTACTCAACAAGGGGGAGCTAGTATGGAATTTTCCTTTGTTGAAAAAACCCAACAAGTTGACATTTTCGTGGATGTTGTTGTTGGTGAGAGCTTTTCTACACTAATGCAGGTGGTGCGGCAACAAAATGTGTCTAAAATTGCGAATTCTATGCTCAATTCAAGATGCCTTCACGACTTTTGTTTCAGGTAGACCTTCGCATGCGTGAATGTTGGGGGGGTTGGTCCGATTGGTCCAGGTCAGCAAGGACTTGTCACACAGACCAAATATACACGGTTCATATCAACAAAAGTTTGACTAGAAATTGTAAAAGGCACAACATTACCATCATGCAATGAATTTTCATGTGTTAAAACTCCTTTTTTAAAGGGTCCAAAAAGGTATTGCAAATAAGTTTCTTCATAAAAGGAGGTGACTTTTACCCCCATAGTCACAAAATTAAGAGCTACACACGTCCCATGTCATGTTTTTCCATGTGGGGAATTTTCATTAGTTTGTGAATTTCTTTCTTTTTAAAAAAAATTAGATTTTTTTTTTTTTTTCAGTGTTAGATCTCATATTCCACCAATAATTTGCCACTTTTGTAAAATCAGAAAAAATATTTTAAAAATGGTCCATCTCAAAGATCAGGCATCCATCAGAATCAAATAGAAGATTTTTTTTTTGGTGGAGATCTAATGGCCATTACAAAAGTAAAAAGGAATAAGACAGTGTGGCTTCAATGCAAGGGCATTAAAATAGAATAGGCAAAAGGCCCCTCAAATGGCCATCTCCTTTTCACTTTCCCTTCATTTCAAATTCTTTGAAGTAAATTTTAGGAATTCTAATTTTGGCAAGGAAGCCAAAATTTCATAAGTGATCCCAAGTTACTAGAGTGAACACTAACAAGCTAGTCGATGTAATCCCACAAAAAGATGATATGTGCACCTATGTATACATATCAGTTGTAGCTCTCTTTGTAAGGTAGTGTGGAAGGGCATATGTAGTTCGATCCGAGCACTTTCTCAGGTGGTCGGTGGTCTGAAGTATCATGTGTCAAGATGCTTAACACTCGATTTGTATGAATGATAGAAGCTCCTACTAATGAAAAGGAGTTGCTTCCTGCTTCATGTGTGCCAGGTTTATGCAGGTTGTACCAAGTACAACAACCTCATGCCAAAGAAGGTTTTTCAGCTTAAGAATAAAATGGTTTTTCACTGAAGAATGACATGAAATCTGAAAGAGATGTAAGTTGGATTTTATTTTTTCTTTTTAAGGGCACAAACAAAAGAATTCATTGCTAAGAGGGAAAGCACAACACTTACAAGGGAGTGCAAGCATCATTCAACAGGGAAGATTGATAGATCCATAGTCATTTAGACTCTTCAAGATATAGTCTCAAATCTTTTGGATTTACCTTTCTTCCTCACGAGAAACCACATCATTCACTCAACCCAAGTAACTCACAATGTAAACCTTGCAACAAAGATCATATGAAACGGCCCTTTGATTCAACCTTTTGTGCCTTCACATTCTTCAGCTCCCTAGCATTTTCTCGTTCCTAACTTTTAACTATATTTGTGCATTTAACAACATGTAAGGTTAGTTGAAGTCTTTCTAATTCAATTTGAACCCAACTTGCTAACTAAATCTAAACTCATCAAGATTTAGTCTAAATGTGACTTTCACACACAAAAGTGATTCCTACAATGATTCTAAATCATATGGGTTCTCAAGGGACAACACCAAGTTGTCCCCTAGACAACACTTAGGTTGTTTCAAAGAAAAATGTCAACACCACATGTTTCCTTGAAACATCACTAAGATGCCCCAAAAGGTTATTTGAAATAACACCAACAACAACTTTATGTTGTCCCAAGAACAAACTCCCATTTGTCCCAATATAAGTTTTCCTTATTGTGAATCTTGATCTTGAAACCCCTCAACCTAATTTGCAAGATGAATTGGGGAATCAAACCCTAATCCATTGCCTAGCCTTACTAATCACACCACCATGATGGTCCCGATGCAAGGCTTGCCCTCCACCCCATGAAGGTCAACATCTTTGTTGATGTTACCAACATTTTGCCTTTCATGACAAACCCCCATCCATCAAGCACCTACCACAAAGCCATTTAGTATCAATTATTTCCCAACTTTGGTTTTATTTGTGTTATGTCATTTTGGTCTCAACACAAGAAGAATTTTAGACATCACATGCGCTAGTTGTGTCATCATTCATAAGCACTTCCCACACCTCTTAATGTCATCCCCTTCTTGGGCTCCTCAACCTATGTGAAGGTTTTCTCTTTGAATCCATGTTTAGGTTTCATTTCAACAACCCCAGCCATCATGGTAGGAGAAAGTTGTGAAATGAACCAACAATAATGTTGAATCAAACTTTTACAGTTTAGACCCTTTTTATTTTAAAGGACATGGGTCATGATTCTATGCATTAAATTCATTTTCACAAGTTTAACTCTTAATTCAAAGGCATGTCATTTAGTTTGCACACATCCTTAAACTTATTTCTTATTTCTTTTATTAAACTAAAGAAAATTTGTTTTCATTAGCTAAACATGTATATGTTACTAATTTTTAACTTTTGGCATATAATTTTGTTATTCTTCTTTTTACAAAACCATCTTTACATGGAAACCCCATTGGATTCCACCAAAAATCATTTGTTAAGATGTTTGTTGTTGTTATATGTTCCTTCATTTTCACCTGTTTAACCATTTTGGACCACACCTTCCTCAAATAGTTCCATATCAATGACTACAATGCACGTTTGTGATTAAAATGCATGGTGACCACTTCCCACCTTTGTAGTCTAATTGATAAATCCTTAGTTGATATTGAAGGAATGACTTTAAATTGGAGTCTTTGGGTTCAAAGACATGCAAAATCCATTGAATTAATTCAAAGTTTCAATGGCCTTCATTAGGTCAACTAGGTTTAAACCTCCCATTATTCTTCTCATTACATTAACTTTACACCATGCAACAAATATCATGGGCTAAATTTGCCCACAGGAATTAACTGGTATAAACATTTGATAGGAAATTAATTAGTATCTTGCCCATAGGAAATTGACTAATATATGCATTTTTTGGTTATGGAACCCAAATGTTAACAAGAAGTGTTATTCACCATCATCATTATTCCTACAAGAAATAATTTCATGGATGACCAATACTTAAGGTTGTTATGGATTTTTCCCAACAAGAAAATGTTGAAAATGTTGACAACTATTTAATCTATGGATAGTCCAAACAATGTCCCTAACATTTTAGATTTTTAATCTAACAATGCCCAAGTCCACCCAAAATCTAAGGTCCATTACAACTTTACCACATCATTGTCCCCTATTTAGAACGTTGTTGACTTGGATTCATTTGACTTCAAACCTAAAACTTGATAGAATAAATCTAAAACTTAAGCTAATATATGTGTGATAGCCTAAGTACTTGAAATGGTGAAGTTAATGTCATCCACATATCATGCAATCAATTGATGGTGCATGGATTTCAAAAGTTTGATGCCTAGAAGCCTCCTCAAATGTTGATCATTCTTGATTATGGCATTCAATTTCTCATCGAAATCAAAAAAGGATATGGTGTTAAAAGGCACCCTCGTTAGGCACCTTTGTTGCACCCCCTCTTTATGTCTATGTCTTAGGACAACTTCCCTTTGACATTAACCCTCGATTTTGTTCCAAGAGGAATGATTTGGTCATTGCAATAAATTCTTTTAAGGTACCTAGCTTTCCCATACACTCTAATAGAAAAACCTAGTAAATGTTATTGTAGGCCTCAAAAAAGATTAATTTAAAGAAAAAAATTTTGATTGTTTTGATTTTTTGCCCCATTGGATCATCTTGTGTGTAAGGAAATTGTTATTCAATATGAATTATTGCAACAAAAGTGATCATGGCTACTAATTTCCATGAAAACTAGTAAAAACTTTAACTAGAATTTTTTTGTGAAAATATTTGTAAGAGACATTCAAAAGAGTGAGATTCCCAATTGGATAGGGCTTTCCTTCCCCCTTTGTGAAGAAGAATTATCATCACATGAATGACTCATAATGGGATATAACATCTTTGGATCAATGACTAAACCATTTGTGCATACTCTATTTTAATGATATCCCACATGCTAATAAACAACTTCACAATCACTCCATCATGCATCGAGACCTTGTCTGTCACCAATACCTCTAAGATTATGTAAAGTTGAAATTTCACCATGGGTTGGGTTAATGACCTTTTCAATAGCAAAAGAATTTACTCTTATAAATTATTTAGGAAAAATTCAATGGCTTTAAAGTGGTATTTTCATTGTCAACCCTCCTTTGGTAGAACTTGTAATAGTACATTCAATGAAATTCTTTTAAATTCAAGTTGCAACTTAGAGGTTAGTTTCCCATTTTCATCTATCAATTTTACTATTAGAAATCTTAGAATTCATTGCCTTGAATTATTTTTTTGAAGGTTCATGTCCCTTACACAACCACTTTGCCTCTTCCTAATCCAAATATCATTTAACATGTCTTTTTCAAAAGCTTTTAGTTCTTCTAGTGTTGCTTCCAACCTATTTTTGGTTGCCCCATTCTATGGATCCTACTATAAGTTTTCTTGGGCTAGCTTTCATATGCCTCATGGCTTACCTTTCCCTACTTTTAAATTCTTCAATCTTCTAAATACATTTTGTAAAATCTAAGTATTTTTCAAATTTTTAAAAAGAATGGAAGTAATATCTCCTCCTTCCATAATTTTGACATCCCCATCAACACCTCTAACTATTTCCCCCTTTGATGAAGTACATTTAATCCAAGCCACCTAAATTTGTGCAATTTTTTTTAGGAATTAAAAATTTGTCTAATCAAGAATGGAAGGAATCAATTTTCTATGTAATGGGGTGTTTTCTTTAATAGTAGAATAGCAAACCATTTGATTTATCAAATTCATGCCCATGTTTCATCATATATATATTTTATTGTTATCAATAATTTTTAGTAGGTAGGTCATAAAAGACAAATAGGTAGGTGATAGCCAAGTGATAGCCTAGCCTCACCTACCTACTTAGCCCCCCAGGAATGTGAGGGACCCATGCGGGGAGGGAGGCAGCAGCCCCATCAATCATTAGATAAAGGAAGGAAATTCAAGGGGGGGAGGAAATGCCACCGAATGGTGGCATTATCCATCCCAAGAATGTTCATATGAAGCCACTCATTTCTGAAGTCTAACTCGATGCTAGCTTGAGTGTCCGGGTCCTTGGTGGGCCGTTGAGATCTAATGCCTTTCCAAGAGGCCATACCGACCTCAACGGTGGCCACCCAGGCCTGGGTGAGAACCGCTTTGAGGGAGTAATCATCATCAAAGTGTTTTCTACATCTTTCAGTCCAAAGGCGATAAACAATGAAGTTACGCAGGATGTCTAAAGCCTGTCTGGGGTAGGTGAAGCCGCCAGTGTGGTATGCGAGGAGTCCCGGGGGGTCATCCTCTTGCTTGATCGCCGCTTCGCCGAGCAGCGCGAAGGGCCAGGTGATCTCCAGATCGTGAGGCGCCCGCCATTCCGTCTAGATTCTTTTGAAGGCTTCCCAGGCGCATTGCGCCATGGGACAATCCAGGAGGCAATGTCGAGGGTTTTCTTCCATGTTAGAGTTGCACACTTTGCATTGAGAGGGAAGGCCTATTTATTGGAGCCAGGACCCAACCGGGAGGCCTTTGTTGAAAACCAGCCAGATGAGCGTGCCCACCTTCCGTGGGCGTGCATTGTGCCAGAGTCTGGCCATCATTTGAGTGGTAGAGGTGTTTTTGAGGTTGAGGTCCTGAAGGAAGGACATCATGCTGGACATAAGGTTCGATTTGCAAATGTTGTTGTAGCCCCTCTTGGTGATGTACCCGTAGAAGGGGGCATCACCCAGGGGTGGGATTGATTGCCAGTGCCATTCTCCAGGGTCCCAAGGTAGATCGAGTATGAAACCAACGTCGAAGATCCAGTATAAAAGAGGCGCCTTGCCTTGTGCTAGAGGCTCTCTAGCGACCTTGAGAGTTGCCCCGGGTCTCTCTTGGGAGAACATTCTGACTATGCAATGCTTGACGGTGGAGATTTTGATGGTTTGATTGGACGTCGCTTGGATGCGGCCTCCGGGCGTGATCTTTTGAAATTCAAACACTGAGGCAGTTACGTCAGTTGGCTCGAGGACAAGGTAGACCCAGTCGAATGGGCTACCCCTTCTAGGTGTTGGATTGGCTATCCAGTCGCCTACGTGAAAGTGGCCTTCATGTTCGTTTGGGCGTCAAAGGATACTTGACGTGATCGTTTCCCTGCTCAGCCTGTTTGAGGGATGATGGCTCATGCCCAAGTCCGTTAGCCCCTTCTAATCTTTAGTTGCATCGTTCCAAATGTCTTTGATTTGGGAGCATCCGGATTGCGCAAAGGCATTGCCTTTGCTCACGCCCCCCACTCCTAACGGGAAACCTCTGGAGTTGAGAATTGATGGGTTGCCAAAGATGGGCTGCTTGAGAACTTTGTCTGGGTTGGTTAGGTCGGATTTGATTAGGCCGGGCCTCACGTTCAACCAAGCTCTAACGATGCTCTTCCACATAGAGCATTTAAGCCTCTTAAGCTTGGGCACGGCGAGGAGCCAATTTAGGTCGGGGTTTGAGGGGCCTTTGCCGTGGACCGGGAGCCTCGTCTGGTCGGCGTTGTGCCACACGAGCTCTTTCCAGGGCTCTCCGCCGGGCGCTAAGCCCCTTAAGAAGAATTTGGCCAGCAGTGCTTCCAATTAGGCTTTAGGGTCGGTGACGCCCAGGCCTCCATGGGAGGTTGGGAGCGCCAGGGTGTCCCACCTGACCTTGGCGCGCGTAGGCGCCTCCTTGCCCCCCCATATAAAGTTCCTAATGAGCCCTCTGACCTGGTTGCACATTTTGGGATCCGGATTCCAACATGCGGCCAGGTACCAGATAGACGCGAGTAGGACCTGGTTCGCCACCAGGATTCTTCCCGCAAGCGAGAGCTTGTTACTGCTCCAATTGATGAACTTGTCTTTGAGGGCGAGCATCATCGTGTCAAAGTTCGCCTCGGATGGTAAGTGGAAACCGACCTAAATCCCGAGGTACCTTGTACCTTTCCCTTTCGGGATCCACTTTAACCCTTCATCTTCCCCCCATTCCCAGGACTTTTATCTTTGGCTGGCCCATATGGCAGCCAATTTGCGCTAGTTGACTTTGGCTCCAAACGCGCGGCAAAAGGTCTTGAGGACCTCTTGCGCCCGGTCCATGTTGGCCGAGGTGCCCTTTAGGTAGAGGGTTGTGTCATCAACGAAGGTCTAGTCTTTGATCAGACCACCTTTGGGAAGGGAAAGGCCAGTGACATCCTTGAGGGAGAGGTCTCTAGTCAGCCTCTTGTTCATGGCTTGGTGACCTTGGCCAAGACGCTTTTCCAGCAGACCGTTTGTGCTTCTTCCGTGCCTAGAGCCAACACATCCGAGGAATATAGGTTGGCATAAAAGCTCGTGATATACAAGGCGAGGTCGCTTTGACTTGAGACTATGCCCTCCTCGGTTTCCAGCTCGCGTAGGAGGGTCCTCTTTTTTCCTATGCGGTGAAAATCGAAGAAGGCCTTGGAGCAAGTATCCCCGTATCTTAGCCATCTGGAGGCGGAAAGATGTTGGTTTCATTCCACTGAATTTTGGAAGACATCCGCGAGCTTGCCTTGTGCGTCTGAAAGGATGCCCCACACCTCAACGTTCACTAGGTCCCTTTGAAGTTGGACTTCAGCCAGTTGAATCTTTTTGGTGCTTGCTCTGACGCAAGCACCCTGAGTTCGCCTTTTCGCCTTTGAGAGGCGCGTGTTGCATGACATTACCCGGCCGATGGCTGATTCCAGCCAGGCTAGCCAGTCAAAGTCTTGAGAAGGGGCGGTTGGGGGGGGGGGGGGGGGGGGGGGGTCCCGCCCCCCCCGCCCCCAAAATTTTTCTTCCCCGTTCTTCCCCCCAAAAAAAGAGAACAAAA
>Ga0116227_10007204_pt1 | contig 21883 bp, 12 predicted proteins | sample S1TSphgellanicum_FD_89693 | JGI IMG/M metagenome (GOLD analysis project Ga0116227, IMG submission 89693) | Host-associated microbial communities from peat moss isolated from Minnesota, USA - S1T2_Fb - Sphagnum magellanicum MG | ecosystem: Host-associated > Plants > Peat moss > Unclassified...
GTGATTTATTAGTTGTAAGTACCTAATGGGCATAATGCTTCAATTGTGTGTTGTGTCTTTATAATTTGTTGGTTGTAGGTATCCTAATTGTAAGTAATAGCATGTTTCAACGATGCATAAAAAGCTTTTAAGTTTGGTGTTTTGTAATGTGGTTGTGTGTTTGTGCTTGAATATATCAACTAGGTATTTGCAAAAGCTACTTAAGATCACATGTAGTTTGAAATGATATTGGAAAGGTTATAAAAGTATGCATCGGATATCTTGAGAAATTATGGCTTCATGCAATGCTATCAAATCTATGATATAGGTTGATGTTATGCTTGACATAGATTTTGTTAGTGGGTATGCATGTGATTGTGTACATGGGTGTTGTTGTTTGTGGTGGAGCATGTTTTTCCCCTTCAATCTTACTGCTTTTGGTGTCAATGGTGACATGTTTGGGTGGGGAATGTCATTAGTGTTAATGCTTGAGGCATCAACTTTATTTGTCATTTGTGTAAACTATCTATCATTATTATGTAGTTATTTTGAACATTTATTCCAACTTTCACTTGGTCAAAAAAGAGGTTTGACCATATGTTAACATTGGTGATATTGAATTCAATGAGAAACTAGGCCATCTAGTATGGTGCTAAATTGTTAGGCACGACCTTGTGAATCAAGCTTGTGGCTACATACATCATGAGTTCATCTTTGATGTCCACATACAAGATAGGTAAGGTCTCCATGCATGAGCAACTTCACATGTCTTGTAATGATGGTAGTCAAACAAAAATGAATTTCTTTTTTAATTTTAAAAAATAAAATTGGGAAGGGTGGGAAAAACCAATATTAGGTGTTAGCATCTTGTTGTGTTGTTATAAGAATTTCATTTTCTTAGTGGCATAACTATTTACAATTTGGTTTGCTTCCATCAAAGATGTGAAGCATGGGGGCATATTATATCCCTTATAACCACAAATATCCAAAAGGTGCAATTGGCTATTAGTTGGATAATAGATATGTTGGTATTGTTTTGGTTTCTTGTCAATCAATGGGTGGGTGGATTCAATGATCTTCTTATTCAATTTTTTAAACATGACCCCGTAATTTGCAATCTTGGGTGTTATCATGTTGAACACCTACAAAATATGATTGGGATTTCACAAAGGTCAATATGAATTTTCAAAATGTTTAAAACAAAGGTCATGAACTTTTTTTATTATAACTATTTTGATTGAAATCATTGTTGAAACAATGTTAGAGTTCATGGTTTTAGAAATCCTATTGGGAAGGATTTAGGGTTGTACTTTGATTTAACATCATTTTAATTTGTATTACATCTTAATTACACATCAATCTGTTCATGTAAATGGATTCTGTTTTAACTTTCACTTCCTATGTGAGTTTTTGACAATGTATACAACACTTGACAAGATGAAAACAAGTGCAACATGAAGAAAATAAAAACATTATAAAAGTTCAAAACTAATCCATTCAAAGCTTCCCATTATAAGTATAATCTTTGAAGCTTGTTATATGAAAATAACAATATCTACCCTAGTAAATATTGAATGGATTCATTTACCATTGTATTTATAAACATTTTGTGCATGTAGTTAGCATGGAAAACAATTATGATATTTCATATTAGGCATTTGAAACAAAGACATGACATTGATTATATATGATGTTAACCAAAAAAATATGTTATAGGGTTATTTTAAGATGTAGATGCAAAAAACGTGAAACAAGTTTTTGATAACTTCTTTTAATAGTCTTGAACAATGAGAGGTTGAGTGAAATGACAATTTACAACAAAACAAAAGAATTTAGATTATTTTGAAAAATCAAACAAAGAAAATTGTGAAAATGTAATATGAGGGTAAAAATTGTTATGAATGATATTTATTGTGTTGTTCAAGGAGATTTTTAAGTAGTTTGTGGTCCGAATGGGTGTTTGGCAAATTGATTAAATGGGTTGTGAATGGATTGGTCAATATGAAGGGATTGCATGTGTAAGTTGGTGAACAATATGTGTTATTGTGAGGAGGAAGAAGATGCATGTGGAGGAGTTGAATGAATTGTTAACATGATAAATTAACAAATGTAACAAAATAATTAATTGCGAAGGTCATGGGTTGACTAAAATAAATACAAAAGTGACATGAGTTGTGGAAATATCATATCTAGGTCATTATGTCAAAGTGAAGGCACAACAAAACAAAGATAAATTTGTAGACATATAACTTTCTTCACTTGTTTGGTAAGGAATTCATAATACTTTTGCTCCCATGTTCTTTTATTGATTTCACATTAACACAAAGGTTGTTTCTAGACTATTCATTATCAAGGGGAAATTATGTAACTTTTTATGATATGCATTATTTCAAATGCATTAGTTAATGACAACAAAATGACAAGGCGGTTGAGTTTTTACCTGCATAGGATTTTAAGATCAAAAGTTGCCTATGTAAGCATAAGGTTTTAGAAACAACGATATTGAAGGTGAAAACATATTATAGGGGGCCAAAATTGTTGTCTCATTGTACTATTTTTCAAGGGTCCCATGTTTGAATTTCAACCATGTCATCATTATGAAAAAACTTCACAATGTTTTTGTATATTATGGTAGGTCAAAACCCAAAGAAATCAAATGTCAAATAAACTACATTTTCTTGGAATACAAAGTGATGTTAAAGTATATATGTGCCAAAAATATGTACATCATAAAGTACTCAAAAATGCAAATATACTCAAGAAACGATTGAAATGTTTTTTAATATTTATGAAATTTGTAGTATTTACTAAACATGGTGATTGCACATGATCAAAATATGTTTATGAACCATGTGAAAAATTTGATAATTATCATATCACAAATGGGTGTTTTTCAAGGTGATGACCACAAGTATGTGGCAAATTAACATTTTGACAAACAATCATTTTCAAATGGAAAATGATAAAATATGTGAGGTGGGCCATTTTTTCAATTTTCATTTCAAACATTTTTTGGTTGATTAATTCAAACCCAAGTTTAATGCCTGCCAAAAAATAAAATGGGCTATAATATATTGCATATACCATAAATATACCCATTTAAAAAATTGACATATATTTTAAAATAACATTAATTTTGTGAAAATCAAAACATCAAGCCTAAACACTAAAAGTGAAACCCAAAATTAAATGCAACACATTTGTAGGTGTATGTTTTACATACATATCATGAAATTTCTCAAGTTAGTCCTTTAAATGTGCTTTCACCCTTGATTTGTGTGTTGGTATGTTGAATCTATTCAACATTGTTTGAGTTCCATCCATGTTGAACACATGGTTAGCGTTCATTTAAAACATGCCTCATTAGTGAATTGGGTCTTAATGTGTCAATTTTTCTATTTTGTTTAATTAATCTATTTGAAATAACTATTTTGAAATAAATTACTTCCCTAAAAAAATTGCAATAACATCAAAGGTTTAAAAACCTATAGAAGATTGGTACTTTTATAAATAAGTGTTATTTCATAACTTGAACAATCACATGCCTTCATTTGTAGAAAATTGTGGGCCATGCATGGTATGTGTTTTTCCAGTTGGTTCACATGTGTTCAATGATATTTTATTATCAAGATGCATAACCAAGTTTAATTTTATGTTTGTGTTCAAAACATTAATCAAGAATAGAATAATGACAAGAGTTTTAAAAGCCATTTTTCTTTCTACAAATATTGATGAAAATAAAGAAAAGACAAATTGTTAATGTCCAAAATGCCATGAGGTGACTATGATTGTTGTTGCTCTAATGATGACCTCTTCTACATGAAAGAACATGATATTTGTCTAAATTGATATATTTATGTACAAACATGCTTGTAATGATTTCACGTTTGATATCAAATTTGTGATTATGTTTTCAACAAATCCAAGTGATTAATTAAATGTGATTCATGACAAGTGAATTCTTTTGGGAAATTTGAATTTATATGCAAGTAAAATTGACATCCAACAATTTAAAGTTGGGTGGGTAGTGTTTTTCAATGTTCTTCTTAATATGTTTTTGTTTGCAATAGGTGGTTATGTCATCTCCAAGTATTGATTCAAGGTATCCATTCAATCTACTCTTTTGTTTGTAATGTATGATGACTTTGGTTCCACATGTAAAATTTACCATTGTTTTAATACATTAGGAACAATGGAGCCTAGTTGCCTTTGATATCCTATGTGAAAGGTTTGGAAAAAGAAACAATTTGTTATAGTGATACAACAAAGATGGAATGCATCAAATTGTTAGGTCCAAGGAAGGGGCATGTAATAGTTTCAAGTTTAAGATAAATCATAATTGTTTGGAATAAAGGTGAAAACAAAAGTGTGATTTACTAAAGAGGGAAAATGAACATGCAAAATGAATAATTAATGTTCAAAAAACTTGGACTCAAGGTGAATTGGGCCAAATTTGCAAAAGTTACTAATAAACTTCAAGCTCAACATACTCAAACAAATGTTGGGCCCTTGCTTGAAAGGTTTGGTTTTGTAGTTCATTTGAAAAAAAATGTAGGGCATAATGGTGGTGATATTATTATACATAATGCAACCAAGTTAGGTGTGTTCAAAAAGTTTGTTGAAAGTCTTGTGGACCAATTACATAATGTCAATTTGCCATATTAATTAATGTAATATATCCCACAATAAACACCACATATTAAATACATTGTAATGGATAAAACCACAAAGGTTACGCCACATCTCATGAGTTGTGACTTTTTGTTTAAAAAAACAATATTTTTTTGTATTGAATTTGAATTGCAAAAGATGCTAAAAATCAATGAGATTTTGAAAATGGATATGTTGTTTTCTAGAAATTAGGGTTTTAAATTCTTCTTCTAAATGCATTTAAATGTACCAAGTTCTAAAAGGTATCAAATTTGCAATTGGAAAATGTTTATGAATTTGTTGGTTCAAACATCAAAAAATGCCCTTTTTAAACCAAAATGTTTTCAATTAGATGTAATTTGTAATTATGTTGTAACTATAATTTTTTAATTTAAAATTGAATAATGGCAATTATCAATGAAATCAACTCATTAACTAAATTGGTATATAATTTGTCAAGGGGTCCACCTAAACTTTTGCCAAAATGTCTACTTGCAAGGCCGATAGACGGTTCTCTAAAATGTTCACTTAAAGGTCCATTAAGGGGTTTGCTAGGATGTCCATTCAAAGGTCCACTAGGGGGTCTGCCATGATGTTCACCTGAAGGTTTGTTGTTAGGTCCACCACTTCCTCCATCGAGAAGGACACTCCGTCCTTGTCATAGTATTGTACTTTGGATTGGAACTTTAGTAAGGCAAGAATTAGCCTTCAGTAAATCACCCATTGCACCTCGAAACTCGATCATAACTTGTGGCTCAGAAGGTCACGTTACCCATGTAACCATAAAAATCTGATAGGCCTCCATTGTTACCCAATGAAATGTTCGTGGGTGGTGCCAAATTGGTATAAGTTACAATCGAAGTAAAAGATGAATACCCAACCATATAAAGAGGTATTAATGTCTACCAAGGTGGCATAATTCCAAGTCTTGTCAAAATTAGTTCAACAATTGGGGCATACATGTTATTAATTAAATATGGGGTTCATGTGTAAGGAACTACACTATTTGAATCAACTACCTTTTGGGTTGGAACCGAAAGACTAAGTGAATTGGTTGTCAAACCAAAAATATTTGATACTACCGAAGTAGTACTTATTACAAACACAAGAATTAGTATAGATGATTATGGAAAAGGTGTTATGTTTGGGGGAATAACAAGAATAGGTTCAGAGGGTAACACTTGATTAGATCGATAAAGACAACTACCAAGTTCATGGCCTATTCCATGACAAAAAAAACAAGTGTGAAATACATTAGAAGGGAAAGCAATTTTCAACTAAGTGGTGTTTTACTGAATATTCCATTGAGTATTCTTGACATCAACAATGCCTATAAGTTGAAATGCCTATTACATTGGTATATAATGAAAAATATGTCTTGAGTAAAAGGTCATTCTTAAATTTTTTTAACATTTAAGGTTTTCTAGGTGGCACATAATCAAGACGTTAACCAATGTTCAATTATTTTGGTGACACCATCAACACATGCATGGATGATAAAATGTATCAAAGGATGGATGAAATGTAATTTCATTTGCAACTATTTTTCAGCTCAATTAAACAACTAATAGATGACTTTATTTTTATACATATCATATATGTTAATATTTATGTTAAATTATGATAACATTAAATTCCATGAAAAAATTATTTGTATAAATGAATAGCTATGTGTGACATGATTTTGTAATGCATATAAATTTTCTTGAATATAAATTAGTAATTTAATCTTTTATGTGTTCATACATGTAATATTTGATTTTTATGTAGACCAAATTTATTTTATGACATGTCAAGTAATGATATATTATTAATAAATAGTGAAATTGTCAAATTTTAATGTTCATTCATTTTTTCATATGATAGCTAATATTTATTAAAATTTATGATCAAAATTAATTAAACATTATATTACATGTAATTTTTATTTGTAGAAATGAATGGTTATGTATGATGTAAATAAAAATTTTAATGCATTCAAACAATAATATTCAATTTTGAAATAAAATTAAACAAATTTTTGAACTATAAGTTGATAATAATGCATATGTTCAATATATGTAATTTTTATTTTTGTGTAGATCAAATTTAATTTTCAACGTATGAAGTATTGATAGATAATTAATATTTTTGTGGAACTCTAATGTGTATTCATTTTTATACATATGATAACTTCATGTTTGTTTGAAATTTTATCAAAATTCATTAAATTGAAATTATAGGTAAATTTTATTTGTAGAAATGAAATTATTATAGGATGAATTTTTTTCATTTAAATAATAATAATAATAATATAATTAAATTATAAGTTAAACATATTGTGTATTGAAATATTAGAAAGACTAACACGTTTATCAATAAGGTTTTCTATTGCCTTGCTTTTGAAATTGATTTAAGAACATAAGATAACTTAGTAGGTTTTGATGTTATTTTTCAACAAGTTTTGTGAGGTAGTTTGTTTATGTCCCTTATTAGAGTATTCCAATATATGAAAATAATTTTAGATTATTTTACTTAAAAGAAAACCAAAGAAAAACAATGTCAAGAGAGAATTTTTCTTTTTCCTAGTTGAAGGAAACAACACAAAATCATGTCCCAAATCGAAAAGTTGTCCAATGTAAGTACCGATGTTCTTATATACCTTAGCATTCTTTTGTTTTAACGAAAATTAGGTAGTATTAGATGAAATAAACAATTATGTTTTCCTCATAAATTCATTGAAAATTTTAATGAAATAGACATGTATGAAGTTACAATGTAAAATTGATTGTGTATTAGAAGGCATCACTAAAAAACCCATCTTTTTTTTTTTTGATAAAATATGCTTAACACATATTTGAATCAAATATTACACTACAAAAAATAAGCTTTAAAAGTTATTTACATTTAGAAAAATCTACTTAAAACCTGCTTTTTAAATGTGAAATCTCAAAATTTATGCATAATAATGAAAAAATATCTTGTTAGTAATCATTCAACAAAAAAAATTGCATGTATAATAATTTTGTGATGGGTTTTGGTTCTACTTTTTATTAATTTGACAAGTAGACTACCAAATACATTTTGTTACGTACTTTAGCATGCTTTCACCTTCAAAATAGATTTTTAAAATGAAGAAGATATGGGCATTGAAAGTAGGTGAAGTAAATGTTTGATCATAAGCCTAATTCACACATTCGAATTTAGTACATTCATGTTCTTTGTGGTTTTTCTCTATTGGTTTTTTGCATTTGAAGCTTAAAGAAGTAACGTAAAACTTAACTTGGTGCACCCATAGCTTTATAGATCACCCAAATTGATTAAAAAATTAATAAAATATGACATTCTAAAATAATGGGTCATTTTTGGGAGAAACACATTATTTGATTTTGACATGTTTTATGTTCTTATGCTTCCAAACCTTAAAGAAATAATGTAGAGCTTACCTTGATGTTTCCATAAGTTTTTACATCATTCAAATTAGACAAGAAATGAGAAAGATCTATAAGTTTTAAATTATAGGCCTATGTGTGTTGTTAGGCTTGTTTTCCCATGGTGGCAACTAAAATATTTGTCCCATATTGTTTGGCTTCCATTTTGATAATCCAAACTATATAAACAAATGCATTAAGATGGTGGAAAACCAAAGTAAACAGGAAATATAATAGTCATTTGGGATGAACAAACAAAAAAGGTTCAACTGTAAAGGCTAAATTAAATGAAATAGGATTAACCTAATGCTTATGTTAGTTTTAGCTTAGGTGCCTAGGTCTAGCTTTAACCTAAGCCTAGATGAGGGGGCCTAGGTTTAAACCTAACCCATCCTTAAGTAATTAAGTGGTTGCCTATGATTAAACACCATGTACATTTATAGGCCTATGTTTTGCCAAGTGGCATTAAACTATTGGTCCACCCCAAACCCTATTAAAATACAAAACATGTCATCCTGCCATTGGCCATTGTAGTTGCAACTTAGTTGACCTCTCGATTTAATCTCCATTATGACCAATTAATGGTGGAATGTTTTAGGTGTGCCATGTGTCACAACATCATTGGTTAAATTGACATAGTTGAGATGTAATCAAAATTGTAGCTAAATATTTTATTGAGATCATATGCGGTCAACGGATGAAGTTCATCCACTAGTCAAGGGAAATTGACAACATCTCACGACTAAGTTAGTAAAATAGTTTGCAACTAGAACAATTAGTGATGGCTATTGATGTGGTGTTGACATGTGGCAAATGCTTTCAACTAGAATGTCATTGTCGACTTGTACTTATTAACTTCTTTGGTTTGTAATTGAAAAAAATATTTTTCAGTTGCAAAAAATATGTTGCAACTATTTTTGTCACTTTCAACTATGTTTTATAATCAAGATGTAGTTGAAAACATAGTTGGAAAAGGGGGGGTTTTCTACTAATGAAAAAAATTAATGATCAACCCTAAGGGTGATGGCTCATTTGTATAGCCCATTATGGGACCTTGGGACTTCAAAAAGGTTTTAGGTCTAAACCAATTGGTGTGTAGGTGAAACTTTCATTAACCTTTTGCCAATGAACTTGACTTAAAGGTGCCAACAACTTGTTGGGTTTGGTTTATTCTTATGTTTCAAAAGATAAAATAGTGATTATGTATATATTGCTTCAAAGGAATCACCAATGTTGATGATGAAGAATTTGGTTGATTGTTTGATAGACAACCAATAGCCATTATGATAATTTTGTAAACCAATAATTTTGCACAAATGCAAAATTGTGAAAAGGTTTGGGTCAATGTGGGTGCCAATTAGTCCTAAACATATTGGACATAATAAATAATAATATAGTTGTGTGATGCATTGGTTTCCATTGTGTAAGTAAAGTTTTGTCAATGTGAAAGTTTTCAACCTTCAATCCTTTGGCACAAAGTTCTAATATTTGCATCATAAGCGTATAAAAGAGGATACCCAAGGTAATGAAACAATATAAAAACAAGCCAACTATTGAACATTCATAAGCACATGAAATACAACCACCACTTTGTCATGAACATCATGTTTAATATGTGATGTGGATTTAATAACACTATGAAAAATTATTTTCGTCACAACCGCAATGCCCTACAACTAGAGTTCCCAAACAACTAATATATAATTACACTACAACTATCCCATGCAAATACAAGGAATTCATAAAAAGAAATGCCATATTAAAAAAAGAGGGAGTTGTGTTGTAGCTACAAGTTAATTGCAAGAGAGTCACCTATATGATGGAATGTAAGCATTGTATATATGGTTGTCATCAACCATGTTTGACTTTTGGGCAAATTATATTTTAATTACATGTGACAACTACATTACAATTAATGTAAATGTAACTCCCAATCAATAACTACTTCGCAACTAATGTTGCATCTATTGTATGGTCTTGACACATATAATCATGCCACATGTGTGCATTTCCACCACCTATTAAATATGAAACTTTCAACTTGCTTACAACTAGTTTCAACTACGATTTTAATTGGTATATTTAGTTGTGCCACTAAGTTGTCACAATGTATATACTATACTCCTATTTTTTTGTGATTGGTTAATGTTAAATTATTGTATTAATGATATTCCACTACATTGCAATTCACAACATCATGTTGACATACATATGTATTAAACCATACAATTTCATGGAAGGTGAAAGTTTGCTTTTGAATTGAGATTAAAGGCAATGTGTATATTTATTAAACATTCAATAAGGGTGTAAATATGGATATGTTTTTATATATTTCGATGTCTTTTACTCAAATAGTTTATTATTTACTATGTATTAATGGATTATTTGTTAATAATTTAATAATTTGTAGTAAATATGTTAAATAAATAAAAATTAATTAATTAAACTAAATAATACACTATTCATATGAATTAATTAATCAAACTTAATTTTTTTATTTAATCTATTCAGATAATTAATAAAAAAATCTAAAGTCAGATATTATTATTTTTTAAATTATTTAAACTTAGTAACTCAATAATTATTTAAATTGATTAATTGATTCAAATGATTAATCAATTTTGTTAATTTAGGTGAGTATTTACTGAATTTGAATATGAATTTGAATAATTCATATCATCAATTATCAAAATAATTATTTGGAAAATTAATTATCTGAATTATAAAAATTAATTCAAATAAAAATATAAATGATGAATTATTAGATATTTAATTCAAATAATTATGTTAGATGATTGATTAAAAAATTAAAATTAATTACAACATTAAAATAATTTTTTTTTGTAGTTACAACATCTCAATTACAACTAATATGTAATTAAAAGATTTAACCCATATGTTTTATTTTCACAATTTCATCTCACAAACTATTGAAATACCTTAGCCATTTCAACACATGTTCATTGAATAATTAATTAATTTTGAAATTTTCATTTCAACAAATGGAATATTCTTAAATATTCACTATTATCATTCAAAATATTTTTTGATTTGGAAGAAATAAATTCTGAAAATTTGAATATATATATATAGTGTTGAAGTGGCCAAGGTATTAGGGTGTACATAGGAGGAGTCTTTTCTTGTATTGTCACATTAAAATACATGTGCCACATTGGTATGAACTCATAAAAGTTTAACCTTAAAGATAAAATAGAAAAAAAAATTTAAAAATTAATGTAACTACTATTTAATTCACCTACATTTCTATTTTCCTACTTATTACTTACTTAAGTAAGTAAGTAAATAGGCAGGAGTTACCAACTTACCTATTTATGATTATGTACTAACTTACTTATATATATATTCCAATTTTTAATTGATATGCCACATGGCAATTTTTTTATTGTGCCACATGTCATAACCTAATATCATCTAAAATGAATAATCATAATGGATAATCAATATCAATATTTTTTAGAAATCACCCAAAAATCTTCATAATGTCATGTGTTAAATTTTGATGAATGGATGAAAAGTGACATCACCATGACATTATGGTTGTAGTCATAGGAGAATTGCATAGTAATTGAAAATGAGTTGTTTGTGACAGAGTTGCAATTAAGTTGTATTGAGTTGCATTAAAGTGAAATCATATATATATTGGGTTACATTTCTTGTAACCCATGCAATTTTCATAACACTCATGGGTGTAGAAATATAGTGAGTTATAAATGGTGATTGTAATTCAAATTGAGTTGCAAGCCCAGTTACAAAACACCCTTTTTTTTCATAGTGTAAATGGAGGGTGATTTTTGGTTTCATATGGAATGAACAAATTATCATACACCTAGGCTTGTTGATTTATCATGTTGAATATTTTAATTATATTTTTGTGCAATTTTGGCATATGGTTTGCACTTTTAATCAACTTTAAACAGTTGGGAACTCATGTTTCAAAAGTTTGGGCAATTTTTTAAATTTAAATAAATACATGGTAACATTTCAAATCAATTGCAATTATTACTATTTTATATCAATATTTTCGTGATTTACAAATATATTTTGTCAAATTGTAATTTCAAAAGTTTCATTGTTTCTCCCACATCATTTTTCATGTTAATTGTGAAATAAAATGTTGTAACAATATTTTTTGTGATTTACAAATATAATTTGTCACATTGTAATTTCAACAATTTCATGTTTCCCCCACATCATTTTTCATGTGAATTGTCAAATAAAATGATGTCCACATAAAATTTATATCCATTTTGTGAATCCAAGGTAATGGTGGAAAACATGGTTTTTCAAGAAGGTGATGATGATTGTTTTGTGGGAATTTCCAATACAAGCCTTACAAAAAAGCAAACAACATTCCTAATGCTACCATCAGAAATAGGAGGAAGGTATTTTGGCCCACTATTTCAAACACATTTGTTAACCTTTGCCAATTACACATGTCCACCACAAAATTTATGGCTACAAAAGTGGCACTTGCAACACCTACGATGAATAACAAATAATGCAAGAATAGAAGGACTTATTGAATGGCACTCTAAAAAATGTAAAGAGATTCCAACTGCCAAAAATGCAATTGAAAGACAAAGCCAATGCCACAATCTTGTAACATGGTTGTTTTGGTGCACCAAAACATGGCCAAAATGCAACCCAATGAAGGAAGTCCCTAATGCTAAAAGTGAACTAAGCACATCTATAACATTCCATTCATTAATTAGTTACTATCATCATTAAAAGGTCAATACCGTGATTGCACAAGATAATAAAATTGTGTCATATAAAATATATCATGATGAATTTTGTGGTTTTCAATGATGTTTCACATTAATCATATGAAACACAAACCTTTTTCATGCAATGATTAACATTTGATTCTTGAATAAATAAAACATGCACTAAATTATGGAAATTTTGTTAAGTCAAGCAATAATCCAATTTTTTAATGTTTGAATTTCAATGACATTGATTTTTTCATAATAGAAGTATCACCTTCATGTTCAAAAGGTGCAAGACACCAATTGGGAGCATTTGGTGGAAGGCCACCATAATTAGGTGAATGTAAGTTACATGATGGAGTGTGTTGATAAGTTGCATGGTTTTTCATGTGTTTTAGGCCAAAGATAAAATGGTCCACAAACCTTACAACATTACATGCAAGTCCTACATCACCTTTCACCCCACACTTGATTTTCATAACTTTATTAATCACACATGTTGAGTAAGATTATAATTGGAAAAAGGAAATAGAAAGTTGGTTTGGACAAGGTTTGTAAATAAAGTTGACAACATATCATTTGTAAGGGTGAAGGTTTGAAATCATGGTGGTAGAAATAAATTGGCTTATAATGTAATAGACATCATTATTTGTTTTTATATCCTTGGCATGTGTCAATTTGGATATCATAACATTAAACATAGAATTCACTTTAGTCATTTGAAAGTGAAGATGAAATGGCATTGATTGTAGAAGTGAAGCTTGTCCCAAGTGCACAAAAAGTAGATTCATTACAATTGTTCTTGTTCACGGATTGTTGGATGGCAATTGATCCAAGTTTTAATTCTTAAACAATAAATTGCCAATTTGGGACATAAACCCCATACAACAATGTTAAGTAAAATGTAATAGTTAGTCCTACAATGACCCATTGGAATTATTTTTTTTGTAGATACCAAATAAATTATAGATGTGTCATCATCCTTGTTGGGTTTACTTACCCAAATTTCAAAAATTGTGATTATTAGATATGCAAATGCAATTTTTTATAAAATGTCAAATTGACAAATATGGTTTAAGCCAACCCCATAGCTTCAATTGTTAACTCCATGGTAATATTCTCCTTGCAAAAGGAGCCCTAAACTAAAAAGAATAGTTCAAAAAATGTTCATTTTGGTTGCATCAATCTTGTTGGCCACATTTTTTGAACCCAAATGCCACATCCATTCTAACAATATAAAAGAAGAAAATCATGATTAAATCAACAATAGTGATTCCATCCCAAGGGGAATGGTTAATCTTGGGCAATATACCACCAAAAATGTCAACTATGATCAATAATGCAATTGTCAAGCCCTTAAACACATCCAATGATGTTTCTTTTCCTTGCATATTTAAACACATTGCACTAAAGGAAAAAGTGTTGCCCTTCGTATTTGATTCAGTCAATTCTATTATATTTTGGATATTTACTAAAACATGCAATCTGATTCAAAATCCATTAGAAAAATTATTAATAATTTGTTGCATTCCAAAATAATTGTTATTTGAAGAATGAAAATTGAAAGTTAATAACAAGATCCCATCTTAGTAAGATGGACATGAAAAAATCATGACCATGTTGAATACACAACATTTGAACATGCAATTTATGGCTACAATGCCAATATTAACATCTTTATATACCTAACCATCATTTAGATTTGGTTCCAAGTGAAAGATTGATCAAACCTAAGGTCTTTGACCACAACACGTGCATAGGGCTGTGCATTAGTGTTCCTTGATGCATTGTTTCTTTCATGCATTTCAATCATGTCCCTTTGGAGTTTCAATTCTTTCAAAAGTTCAAGTTCAAGTTGATACTAATCAAGTGAATTGGCCATGTGAAATTCACATCAAATCCAACAAAAACAAAGATTTGTTTCACCTTTGAAACATTTCAAAATGAATGTCTTTTAACATAAATTGCACATTAACCCAAATTACAAATGTAAAAGCCCATAAATCCTTCTTAACCACCTTTCCAAGCTACTATACAAAACATATGCTTGTTTATAGTTTATACTAGACTCATTTGAATGCTTTGTGTCCCCCTTCAAGTGCAATGCAAAACCTAATACCAAAGCCTCACAATTGTGGTTTAATTTTTGTTGTTGGATTGCAAGCAAGATTGGTTCCTTTGCATGTGCATTGTTATCATATCCCAATTGGTGGTTTCTTTCCCCAAATTTATTATTATTTTTAAACAAAAAAATTGGGAAATTTTTGATTTTTTTCTTTTCAGTGTAAAATTAAATAATTTTACTAAAATTTTGGAATAATTCAGGAACTTTTTGATATCTCAAAATTGGGGGGAAAAGAAACCCTAACCCCAACATGACATTGTTGGTGCCTATAATAATGGATTGAGCTAAACTTTAGCAATTCACAAGCTAGGCCTGCTTTTACGAATGTAGGACCACTTTTGGTAGTAAAAACCAATCAGTCTGATTCTGAATGAATAATAATTTATTGTGAAAATTTCACCAAATTTCCACCTATAAAAATTCCAAATCACCAGATTTTTATGATAGCAGGTAGCCAAGAATATATAAGGATCCTTGTTTCTTTTCACCTTCATATATATAGCCAAATTTGGCTAATTTTGTTTTTGGATGATTGCTACTTTGGCTACATCAGGGAATCGGCAAAAACACTGCCATGATCTGACTATGCAAAACTCACGTGTCCAATCAACATGGAAATTTTGTTCGTTTGTTCAACTTTCATACACTGTTATTGAGTTTTTCCAATGAGCCTTCTCGTATACAATCCCACAGAAAAAGCTGAAACAGAATTTTGCTCTTATCATCTCTTTTAAGGTATGAAACATTCTCCATCATCATGCCTTGATTGAAATCTCATATGGTGGTCTTACCTGGCCACTACATTCACTACTTCACAGCACCAACACAATATGTGAAACTGGTATATTTGGCAGAGTATTAGGCTTACCACCTCACTTCATTCCAGCATCCATATGTGCACAGTATGATCCAACTCATGTGGATGGAAGTTCCTTTCTGTATCAGGAACAATCCAGAAACTTGGGAGCCCAAGTTAAGTTGCTTTTTTGGTACTATTATTGCCATGCACTAATCACCATGCCTACTGAAAGTAGTACTTGAGTTCAAGAAGGCACACTGATTCCAGAAAGACCCAAAACATATCAGGTGGTCAAGCCCATTTGACAATCCTCCCTGCTGCACACTCAGATCACTTTTCTGTCTCGGTGGTACTGGCAAAGTTCACAGAGGAGTCCTCAACTCTATTTGCTGTTGAGTTTGTTGAAGAGTGAACTAAATGCATCCAGAATTTGGGCCTGTACACAGCCAAACCAGTGAGCAGAAAAAACTACACAAACAAAGCCTCATAGGAGCATCAGTTTCCTCTACACTTCTGGAGGGATTGTCAAGTTTTGAGAAGAAGGAAGTGGCTGTGCACTGACAGCAAGATACTTCACTAGACAGAACCCCTAAACCCTAAGTCCACCCTTATCTTGGCAGCTTTGGCAAGGCACTGCTGTACAGCATGCGAGGTGAGCGAGGAAAAGTGATGAAGGAATTCAAAACAGAATTGTTCTTGTAGTTTTGAAACCACAGCGATTGTGCCCCATAGTGACTGACAGGGAAATAGGTGTGGTGTAGCAGTAAACAACTACTCCAGAAGTTGGATACAAAGGACAAGAAGATCAAAAGAAGATGCAATCTCAGCATTAAGCCCTCCAACCTGAAGAAGCACAGAACAAGAGATATGGAATTCAAGACTCAAGGTAGACTAACCTTCTTGATCGCAGCAAGGATTACATGGCACTTGCAACTGTGTGCCAGAGCCACAATGGCTGGGCTCACTGCTATCCTTTGAGCACTTCACGCCATAACCACACCTCCAGTCTGGAGAGCCCCAGATTCACATGCCTGTGGTATACAGCATTCAAGACAAACTTAGGACTTCAAAAAAGAATTGTAGAAAGGAATGGCTTGTTCCAGTCCCCCACATCAAGCTCTCCACAGATGTCAATGAAGAGCTGACAATGGAAGTCATGCTTGGATCAGAGTCAACACCAGGATGAAAAAACTGAGCTCCAACATAAGAGATATGAGGCCTTATGGAGAATTTTGACAGCAACTCCAAATCCTTCACACTCCTGCCTGGATTCTAAAACTCCCCCTTCCCCAAAATCTGCAAATGCACAAAAGAATAATACAGATCATCAATTTGACACAGTCTTGTGTGGTTTTTAGAATCTCCTACAGATTCCCTCCGGATACCAAACGGGTATATACAGGTGAATTAAAATAAAAAAAAACAAAACTCGCTTTGGTTAGAATCTTGGTTCTAAAAAGTCCAAAAACCACCAGTTCTTTCATGAAAAATACCTGTTCTTCCAGGTTTCTGAAATGCCCACAACCAGCTATTCTCTGTAATTATAAATTTTCCTGAAAAACAGAACCGGCGGTTCTTTGATGCTTCTGAAACAACCAGCACCAGAAGTTCTCTGATGCTGATTCTGAAAATTTTAACGAATCGGAACCACCGGTTATTTCAAAAATCGAAATACCGCACGACACTGAAAAAGAATGTAAGAAGGGACACAGCCAAAACCGGACACAGCCAGAAGCACTTAGGTACCCGTTTAGCTTCATAACGCCAGTGCAAACAACAAACCAAAACTGACAGAGAGAAACGCACTAGCTAGCATGCTTGGGAGGGAGAAAATGGTCACCTCATAGACAGTGACGTCAGACATGCTATGCATTGGAATCAAAGGACTAACCGCCCGCATGCCCGCAAATTACTCCTCCGTGTAAAACTCAATGAAACCACCATCTCACGTCCATTTCCGCTCTCTCTTCCGTTGCCGTCACCTTCCTGGCATTCACCAGACTTCACAAACGGCCAGAGCACTCAACTTTATCGATCCTACGCCAAATCAGAAGAGATCCAAAATATAGTCAAAAGAGTCATTCCAGCTCTACCAGAAAAAAATAATTATAAAAGAATTTAAAACCAGAAAAGAAATAAAGAACAACAAGAATAAGACTGGCACCTACTCGAGATCAGACGACGTCCTTGGCTGTGAAAAAATCGCTCCCAGAAGCTCCGCGAGAAGCGGTCGTCGCAAATGGAAATCCTCGAGCTCACGCAAAGCCTCGATTAGGGTTTCCTGTCGGCGAGTTCGAGATGACAATCCCTAAGGTTGTCCCCTCGAATGGCGCAAGCTATTTCCAGGTAATGAGTCACGACACCTCAGAATTTTATCTTCCTTCAATTTATCAAAAATCGGCAACTAAAGAAATAAATTCTTTAATTAGTTTTTTTTTTTTTACATAGGTACTTGTGTTACAGAAATGGGTTTTTTTCCCCCATTTTTGTGACATAATAATATCGGCTAAAATTTCCAAAAATAGTAGAAAATTTATTCAAATTCACAATAGAAAAAAAAATCCCAAAAAGAAATCCCAATTTTTTCTCTTAAAAATGGTGACATTTGTTGAAAAAAAAAATTGGGTGCACAACAATTCTTTGCTTTTCTTAATAGCTCTCAATTTTGGGTTTTTCAAAAAATGGAAAATTTTTAAAAATTGGTTTTTATTTCTTTAAAAATATTAATATAAAAAAAACCTTTGATTTCAAGTTTTTTGAAAATTTTCAGAATCAAAGAACCTCTTGTTCTAGTTCTTTCAAAAGCTTTCAAAGTATTGATGGTTTTTAAGAAATAAATAATAAATAATTGACAATTTTATATAAAAGGTTATTTGACCAATTCTTAGATTTTTGGAGAACTATAATTATATATGAAATTTGATTCTTAATTGTTTTTAGAATCATAATCATATAATTAAGATATTATTCTATTATTTTGAAAATAGTGATATATTTATAAAAATCACCTTTAGAATTGTTAGTATTAGGTGCCATTTTAAATAACCTTCCAACACTATTATACACTAGGTATTAAAAAAATAAACATGAAATAATGAACCATGTATAAAGAATGACTAATTATATTGCCACCACTTTGAGTTTTTGTTTAATATAAAATCATATTATTAAGGAAGGATGTTTGTTTGTTTTGCTTGTTTTGTCAATCTCCCAAACCACAAGCTTCGATTGTGATTTTGATATCTTTGAAAGCCTTCAACAAGTAAGGGTGCAAACAAGGTGATTTCATTATATTTACACTTGCATGTAAAAGTGATTGAATTTTGAATTTTTTTGTCATTGGAAATTCAATATAAAAACCAATTTCATACAACTATGTGACAATATATTTGTATCAATATTAAAGGCAATATAAACCTCTCTTCCAATCTACAATAAACTTCTTCGAAATATACACACATTGATGTAGATGTTCTACAAATCCATGATAAATATCGTTATGAATACATACATTTACTACAAACAATACAACCACTTCCTAACCTATGGTATTGTCACAACACAACCTAACAAGTTATGGATATGTTCTTCTTGGTATTAGACTTTCTAGGTGTATTAGTTATTAATTTCATTTCTTTTGGCATTGGCCTTGATTATTGATCAACACAATCCAAATTTCAATCATGAAACAAAACATATTTAAGCATGCCACAAACTCATAGACGATCCTTTTTATTATAGTATTGTTCAATGATCAACTTTTTATAAAATTTTAATAAACTAGACCATCATTCTTACACACCAAGACATATTGAATTCCATTTGCTACAACGTACCCCAACACTTAAACCATGAATGTAACACTTTAATAACAACATAATTTTTTTCCAGTTCCAACAAACACATCCCACAAATCTTTTTACAAAAAAATCCTTGGTCTGCACACATCCAAGACAAATATTACCAACCCTTCTTTTAACTTAATCCCATGTTTTTCAACATTTTAATAAGTAAAAACCTACAATGGATTCAAATGTTATAAACAATTTGTAAGTCATGAAGCCATTTACACTGTTCATATATGCCACATACCATCATTAAAACTTTGAAACAACCTTAATTTTGTTTGAACGTTGATTCTTATATTTATTGTTATCATCTTAATTCATTGTAAATTCAAACAATCACACACAATGCTATCGACTTTTAAAGTTGATTGTGACATAAAACCAAACACCTTAGAAACCTCACAAAACCTTCTTTTTTTCACATTTGTCATCAATTTCCAAAGCATTCCACTTTATTAAACATATGTTCAGTTTATAAAAATAAGTGTAACTAAAATTTTGTTTTCAATGAAACTAACAATTTAAAGCATTCACACAATTCATAGTAGAAAACCAACTTCCTTAATTAAATATGATTGATAAACCAACATGCATCAAATTTAAATTATTCTTTTTATATATCACTATACATGTGATCGGTCAAAATATTAATGTGAAAGGTTGTAATTTTGAATGTGAAATGGACTTTCAATGACTTGTGCATTACCATGTTGACACCTACAACTATTGTTGTCCACACACATAAACCAATATAAAATAAAATTGCCCCCAATGATGCATCACATCCACCCCCCCCACCCCCTCCTCCTTATTTGGGACTAAGGTCCATGTTAACCAAATAGTAACATAGAAAATTTCTTTTTTAAATTCATCAAGACTTGGTTTTAAGGTGAAATGACCAATAATTTAGGTGCAAATGTGAGTCCCATTGCAATCCCCCCAAATCTTTAACCCTTGGTGCACAAAATAAATTTAGGAATTTAAAAACATTATTCATATGCAACAAACATGAATCAAAGCCAAAAGCAACACCCAACACACATAAGCTATGCAATATCACAAAATAATTGTGCCTATAATTTTAACAAAACTACATAAACATTAAACATTTATAAACATACAAAATGGTGTGTAGTGTAATTTCAAATCACCGAAAGTGATTTTAAAACACACACACCAAGGGATTATATTCAAAACACAAAATAGTTCAAATAATGTTCACATCTAAGTTGGTTTCAATTTAATAGACATTTAAACACATTTACCTAATTTAGGAATAACTTAATTATGACTTAATTAAACAACTAACATAACACACTTGACAAACTAAAATGATGTAACTTGTTGCAAATTATTTTTAAAATTCAAATTTTTTACATTGGGAAAGTTTAATGCATCTTATTTTGACACACTTCATTTGATGTGGGATTATTTTTAAATTTATATTTGAGATGACTATGTCATATTTTTTGAGTTGACATACGAATTTTGCATGTGTGACAAAAATAATGTCATTATTTCAAAAGTTCATTATGTATTCACTATTTTTTGTAACTCGTCCATATTATCAAATATGATTTGCATTAAAAGTCTATTGCAACATGGATAATTAAATAATTCACAATGATAATGTTGGATGACTTTACATTTTAAATTCATCTATAACCTACATAAACTACAATTGTGATGATCCAAATTTTCCATTTAATTGTATTTTCAACCATTACAAAAAAATGCGTCCTTGTATGTAAAGTGATTTCATTTGATTTTGAGTATATTCATTGGTCCCATTAAATGGGACCTAGTGGGGATGTAACAAATTCACTTGTCCACTGAATGGGGACTAGTGAACTACATGCACATTTTGTAGTATCCAAATGAAACCATTATGGAACACCATTTGTTCATGTATTTTGCCAAATTGACATTGCATGTTTGTGTTAAAAAAAAAATAGTTTGATGTAGAAAAAAAAATGTAATAATGAGTTGAAGATATGTATTAATTACTTATAATTTACTAGTGGGTGCCCGTGACCTTTGGCCACTGTGAAGTCCCCCGAAAACTTTTAACTTTTTTATTTTTTTATTTTTATGTGTTTTTAATTTTTATTGCTTCAGGAAAGCCAATCCAAAGATCAAGCTTATTTTGTGATCATCCATCCAGACGGACATTTCATCCATCCCCTTAATCGGGACGAACATTAGCTAAAAGAAAAAAAGCTTCCCCAAAATCTGTCCTGTCATCAAGCCGGACGGACATTTCATCCATCCCCTTAATTGGGACGGACAGTAGCTAAAAGAAAAAAAAGGTAGTCTTGGTCAATACAAAAAAAAAAAAAAAA
>Ga0116227_10007205_pt1 | contig 21883 bp, 17 predicted proteins | sample S1TSphgellanicum_FD_89693 | JGI IMG/M metagenome (GOLD analysis project Ga0116227, IMG submission 89693) | Host-associated microbial communities from peat moss isolated from Minnesota, USA - S1T2_Fb - Sphagnum magellanicum MG | ecosystem: Host-associated > Plants > Peat moss > Unclassified...
CATCGACGCCGCCTGCGGCCAGTTGAAAACCGCCGCCGAACGCAAGAGCCGCGCCGAATTGGACCGGCTGGCCGAAGAAAAGCAGGCTGCACTGGGCTGAATCAAGGCGCTTGTCATCGCCGGACATCGCCGATAGCCCTGCATGACTGCGCCAGATCCTGTCGCGGCAGGCTGGACACTCGCGCATGAACGGCGACGATCGGGCGACTTCGGACCAGGCGACGACCACACGCCCATTGCTCGATGCGCGACAGACGCGCCACGCCACTGTTGCGGCCGAAATCGGCAAATGGCCTGGAATTCTGCGATTTTCGTCCGCCCCCGGCAGCGGCAGATCGTCCCGCCACGCCACCGCCTGCACCATCGGATCGCGGACAAAGGCCGATGACAGCGCGTCTTGTCAACCAGGCTTCGGGGCCTTATGCCGCGACGTGCGACAGGTTCCCTGTAACGGGGATCAAAAGGGAACGCGGGTGAAAATCCCGGGCTGCCCCTGCAACTGTAAGCGGTGAGCCGACCGGCCATTTCGCCATTGGGGTGCATTGCCCCGAGAAGGCGCCGGACAAGCCTTGACCCGTGAGCCAGGAGACCTGCCTGTCGTGGTCGTTCTTCGTGCCGACAGGGGTGTTCGGTGCGAGCGGGGGTTTCCCTGACGAGCGACGCCATTGGCTTCGGGGGCCCTGCCCGCGGGGGAGCGTCTGTGCGTGGCATATCCACGTCGCCGGTCGGGCGACCGGTGCGTCCCCTTGCGTGTCGGGTCCGTCGCGGCCGCGTCTGACTGTGCATGGGGATACCACAATGACCGGCAATACCATGACCGCCCTTGCCCTGCTGGCCGCGCTCGGCCTGCCCGTGGCGGCAAATGCCGAAACCTCTGCCGCTGACAGCGATACGATCATCGTTTCGGCGCTGCGCACGCCGGTCGACGACACCCGCGTCTCGTCCAGCGTGACCGTGCTCGATGCCGGGGCGTTGGCGGCGGCGCAGCCGCTGGCGCTGACCGACGTGCTGGATCGTACGCCGGGCATCAGCCTTGCGCGCAACGGCGGCTATGGCGAGGCGACGTCGCTGCGCATTCGCGGCGCCGACCCGGCCGAGACCGTGGTGGTGATCGACGGGATGCGCGTCGCCGATCCCACCGCAACCAACGGCGGGTTCGATTTTTCGCAACTGTTTGCCGACGACATCGCGCGGGTGGAAATCCTGCGCGGGCCCCAGTCGATCCTGTGGGGGTCGAATGCCATGGGCGGGGTCGTCAACGTGACAACCGTCGTCCCGACCAGGCCACTCGAAGCCGACATCGGCGTCGAAGGCGGGTCACACCAGACGGTCGATGCCCATGCCGGGATCGGCGGCACGTCGACGCTGGTCGACTGGCGCATATCGGGCAGCACCTTTTCGACCGCTGGCATTCCGTCGCTGGTCGGCGGCACGGTGCCCAACGGCTATACCCGTCAGGCGGCGAGCGGCACGCTGACCTTCCATCTGGCCGCCAATGTCTCGCTCGATCTGCGGGGATACTGGGACAGCGCGCGCAACAGCTATTCCGACGATTTCAGCCTGCCGTCCGGGGGAATCTATTCGGGCGATTATGCGCTGACCAAACAGTGGTCGGTCTATGCCGGGCTGAATGTCGTGCTGGCAGATGGCCGGTTCAGGAACCGGTTTTCGGTGCAGCAGGATCAGACCGACAACGAAGACCTCGATCCGGTCAACACGCTGTATGGCAGCCCCGCGCTGATCTTCGTCGGCCACGGCAAGACGCGCCGCTATGAATACCAGGGCACGCTGACCGCGGCGCAAGGGATCGACCTGATCTTTGGCGCAGAGCGCGAAGAACAGCATATGCGCACCGGTTCGCCTTACGATGCGATCATGCCGTATGAGCTGTTTCCCGAAACGGCGTCGACCAACAGCGTCTATGGCGAAGCGCGGGTGACCCCGTTCAAGGGCCTGACGATCAATGGCGGCGTGCGGTACGATCACCAGTCGCAATTCGGCGGCAACACCGTGTTCAGCGCGGGCGCGGTCTATACGCCCGACGACGGCACCACGGTGTTGCGCACGACATACGACCAGGGTTTCAAGGCGCCCTCGTTGTACCAGCTCTACAGCGATTATGGTTCGGCCAACCTTCAGCCCGAACACGCCAAAGGCTGGGAAGCCGGCGTGCAACGGTCGCTGTTTGCCAAGGCGGTGCAGATCGGCGCGACCTGGTGGGAACGTCATACCACCAATCTGATCGAATTTGCCTATTGCCCTTATCCGATCAACCCCCTGGACCCCGCGACGCCGCCGGCCTGCCTGATCAACGGCTTTGGCTATTACGCCAATGTCGACAGGGCGGCAGGGCGCGGACTGGAACTGACCGGACAGGCGCGCGTCGCCCATCTGTTCGCCAATGGCAATTACAGCATCGTCGTCAATGAGGACCGTACGCCCGACTCCGCGACTTATGGCGTGCAGTTGCCCCGCGTGCCGCGCCATGTGTTCAACGCCGAACTGGGTTATGATTTGCCCCGGGGCGTGACCACCAGCGTCGCGGTGCGTTGGTCGGGCGCCTCGTTCGACACCGCGTCGAGCAACGCCGTGCTGAACGGCTATGCGCTGGTCGACTGGCGCGCCGAATGGAAACTGGTGTCGGGCCTGACGCTGTTCGGCCGGGTCGAGAACATCGGCGACAAGCATTACCAGACCGCGTTGGGCTATAACAGCCTGGGCCGGACCGGGTACTTCGGCGTGCGGGGGCATTTCTGATGTTGCGCACAGTGCACGACGGGCCGCAAGTGGTGGTCTGTTCCACCTGCCGCCATTCGGCCGAAGCGCGCGAGGATGCGGCGGGCGGGCGCGGCGGTGCCGTGCTGGCCGATGCCTTGCGGCGGGTGCGCGATGCCGATCCCGCGCTGGCCGGCATCGCCATCGAGGACATGCCGTGCCTGTTTGCCTGTACGCGGTACTGTGCGGTGCACATCCGCGCGCCGGGCAAGATCGGCTATGTGCTGGGCGGGTTTGCGCCCGACACGGCGGCGGCGGTTGCCATCCTCGCCTATGCCGCCGCGCATGGCGAAAGCGCCGACGGCGTTGTGCCCTATTCGCAATGGCCGGCGGGTGTGAAGGGGCATTTCATCGTGCGGGTGCCACCCGAAGGATACGTCGCGACATGACCCGATTTGCCACCGATGCCGACTTTCTGGCCGCCCTGGCCGACCTGCCGGAGCCGGACCGCAGTGCGCTCGACGCCGCTGCCGCACGGCAGGGACAATTGACCAAGCCCGCCGGATCGCTGGGCCGGCTCGAAGAGATTGCCCTGTTCATGGCGGGCTGGCAGCGGCACGAGCGGCCCCGCGCAGAGCGCATCGGCGTGATCGTGTTTGCCGGCAACCATGGTGTTGCCGCGCGCGGGGTCAGCGCCTTTCCGGCCGAAGTCACCGCACAGATGGTCGCCAATTTCCGCCATGGCGGGGCGGCGATCAACGCGCTGGCAGGCGCCTGCGGAGCAAGCCTCAACGTGGTGGCACTCGACCTCGATCGCCCGACCGGCGACATCGCGCAAGCGCCGGCGATGAACGTGGCCGAATGCCTGAACGCGATCAATGCCGGCGCCGGGGCGGTGACAGCGGGGCTCGACCTGCTGATTGTCGGCGAAATGGGCATTGCCAACACCACGCCCGCCGCAGCGTTGTGCGCGCAAAGCTATGGCGGCACGGCAGCCGACTGGGTCGGGCGTGGCACGGGCATCGACGATGGCGCCCATGCCCGGAAATGCACGGTGGTGGCCGAGGCGCTGGCCCGGCATCGGGACCAGTGCGATACGCCGTTCGAAACGCTGCGGCGGCTTGGCGGGCGCGAGATTGCGGGCATGGCCGGGGCGATCCTCGCTGCGCGCCTGCAGCGCGTTCCGGTGCTGCTCGACGGCTTTATCTGCGGTGCGGCGCTGGCCCCGCTCGCCGCGAAGACCCCGGCCATTCTCGATCACTGCCTGGCCGGGCATTGTTCGGCAGAGGCCGGCCATGAACGTCTGCTGCGCCATTTCGGGCTCGAACCCCTGTTGCGGCTGGGCATGCGGCTGGGCGAAGGCAGCGGCGCGGCGGTCGCGGCACAGATCGTGCGCGCGGCGCTGGCCGCGCACAACGGCATGGCGACCTTTGCCGAAGCCGAAGTCGCCGGGCGGCTGTGAGCGCACCGTTCGACCTGCACCTGTTGCGCCATGGCCGGCCGGAAGGCGCCGGTCGGCTGATCGGCCACACCGATGCCGTGCCGCTGGATGAAGGCATCGCGTTGTGCCGGGCGCGAGCAACCGGTCTGGCGGTCGAAACCGTCGCCGGGTCCGATCTGGCACGGGCACGGATCGCGGCCGAAGCCGTCGCCGGTGACAAGTCGCTGCCTTGTGCGGTCGACGCGCGGTGGCGCGAGATCCACTTCGGACAATGGGAAAATGCCATGCCCGACGACCTGCCGTTCGGCGCGCTCGAACGGTTGCACGACGATCCTGACGCCCATGCGCCACCGGGGGGTGAACGCTGGTCCGATCTGCGCGCGCGGGTCACGACGGCGCTGCGCGACTTCGATGCGGCAACGCTGGTGGTCACCCATGCCGGGGCGATCCGCGCCGCGCTATCCGTTCTGCTCGGTCTGGAATACCGGCAAACGCTCGGGTTTGCGCTGCCTTATGGCGCGCTCGTCTCGGTGCGGCTGTGGCCCGGCGAAGCGCGGTTCGCCCAGATCACCGGTCTGCACGCGTGAAGGCGCCGATCGTCGCCATTCAGTTCATGACGCGCCTGCCGGTGCGGGCAGGCGCGGTGACCGAGCGCGATATGGCCGATGCGATCCGCTGGTTTCCGCTCGCCGGGTTGCTCGTCGGCCTGATCGTCGCGGCGGCGGCATGGCTCGGCGACTTGCGCGATCCCTGGGCCGGGGCGCTGCTGGCCCTGATCGCGTGGGTGTGGATCACCGGGGCGCTGCATCTCGACGGGCTGGGCGACATCGCCGATGCGGCCGGCGCCGGGCATGGCGACCCCGCGCGGATCGCGACCGTGCTGGCCGATCCCCATATCGGCAGTTTCGGCACCGTTGCCATCGTGTTGCAGATTGTCACCAGGCTGGTCGGCTTGCGCCTGTTTCTGGACGGTCACCCGGTGTGGCTGCTGATACTGGTTCCGGTCGTTGCACGCGTGGCCCCGCTCGGCTGGACGCTGGCGCTGCCGCCCCTTCACGAAGGTCTTGGCCGCCGCTTTGGTGCAGGGGCGACGACCGGCGTGCTGGTGCTGTGGACTGTGGCGGCAGGGGCGCTGTGCCTTATTCTGGCCCCTGCGTTCCTGATTGTGCTGCCCGCTGCACTCGCGTGGGGCTGGTGGCTGCGGCGACGGATCGGCGGAATTTCGGGCGATGGCCATGGCGCCGGGATCGAACTGCTGGAGACGGCGATGCTGCTGGCAGGCGCACTGACGTGACCGGTTTCTTCGTCCATGGCGGCCGACTGGCCGACGCAGCGGCACGCCATGGTGGCGATCCGGCCGACTGGCTTGACCTGTCGACGGGGATCAACCCCCTGCCCTGGCCGGGTCAACCCGCGATCGACTGGCGCCACCTGCCCGATCCGACCCGGCTGGCCCGGCTGGAAGCCATTGCTGCGCGGCATTTCGGGGTTCATGCCGCCCATTGCTGTGCCGTTCCCGGCAGCGAGCTGGCGCTGCGACAACTGGCGCAAGTCTTCGACCTGCCGGGCCACCACATGCCGCCGTGCTATGGCGGGCATGTCGCGGCCTTTCCGGACAGCCAGCCGGTTCACATGCCCGACGATCTGCCGGCCGGGCCGTCGGTGACGGTCATCGCCAATCCCAACAATCCCGATGGGCGCGTGATGGATCAGGCCACTTGCCTCGGCTGGCTGAACGCCACGCAGGCGCGCGATGGCTGGCTGATCGTCGATGAAGCCTTTGCCGACAGCATGGCAGGAACCAGCGTCGCGCATCGCGTGGGCGATGACACGCGGCTGATCGTGCTGCGCTCGTTCGGCAAGTTTTTCGGGCTGGCCGGTGCGCGTCTCGGTTTCGTGATCGGGCCGCGCACCGTGATGGCCGCCTTGCGCCGGCACCTGGGCGACTGGCCGATCAATGCCGGGGCGCTCGCACTGGGACAGGGTGCCTATGCCGACACCGCCTGGATCATGGCGACGCGCGTTGACCTTGCCGCGCGCGCGGCGAAGATCGATGCCCTGTTCACGCGCCACGGCCTGTCGGCACGGGGAACATGTCCGCTGTTCCGGCTGATCGAAACCGACACCGCCGAACCGCTGTTCGCGGCTCTGGCCCAGCGGCATATCCTGACCCGGCCGTTCGCCGCCAACCCCCGCTGGTTGCGGTTCGGGCTCGCCGATGACGCGGGTCTGGCGCGGCTTGACCGCGCCCTGACAGACATTGTGCAGCATGGCTGACCCCGCACCACTGGTGGCGCTCGCACTCGATGCAGGGGTCGGTTGGCCGGCATGGCTCTATGCGCGCATCGGTCATCCGGTCGGGCTGTTTGCGCGCATTATTGCAGGCTGTGCCGCGCGGTGGAACCGGGCCGGGGCACCACCCGGCCGCAGACGCCTTTACGGCGTGCTGACCATGCTGGTGCTCGTGGTCGGGGCGGGCGGCGCAGGCCTGCTGGTCTCTGTTGTGGCCCGGCAGTGCGGGGGTGCGTGGCGCTGGGTATTGCCCGGAATCGCGGCATGGCCGGCGCTGGCGCAGCGCAGCCTGTGGCAGCATGTCGACGCCGTTGCCCACGCGCTCGATGCCGGCGATCTTGCCGCCGCGCGCGTTGCCGTGGCGCAGATCGTCGGGCGCGACACGGTGGCGCTCGATAGCGGTGGCGTGGCGCGCGCCGCGATCGAAAGTCTGGCGGAAAGCTTTTGCGACGGCATCGCCGCGCCGTGGTTCTGGCTGATGCTTGGCGGCCCGGCGGGAATCTGGATCTACAAGGCGACCAACACCGCCGACAGCCTGATCGGCCATCGTGAAGCACCGTGGGGGCCGTTCGGCTGGGCCGCCGCACGGTTTGACGATCTGCTCAACTGGGTTCCCGCGCGGCTGGCGGGGGTGCTGCTCTGTCTGGTGGCCGGGCGCGGCTGGCGCACGCTGTGGCGCGACCATGGCGCGCACGCCTCACCCAACGCGGGCTGGAGCGAGGCGGCGATGGCCGGTGCGCTCGGCGTGAAACTGGGCGGACCGGTCAGCTATGACGGCGTGCTTGCCGACAAGCCCTGGCTCGGTCAGGGCGGGCCGGCGGATCGCGCGGCGCTGCGCCGGGCCATGGCGCTCTATCGCCGCGCCTGCGCCGGGCTGTGGATTGTGACTGTGGGGGGCCTATGGCTGGGGTGATGTTGCAGGGAACGGGATCGGATGTCGGCAAGTCGGTGCTTGTCGCCGGGCTGTGCCGGGCGCTGTCCAATCGCGGGCTGTCAGTGCTGCCGTTCAAGCCCCAGAACATGTCGAACAATGCCGCCGTCACGGCCGACGGCGGCGAGATCGGCCGCGCGCAGGCCCTGCAAGCGCTGGCCGCGCGCGCCGCGCCGCACACCGACATGAACCCGGTGCTGTTGAAACCGCAGGCGGAGATGACCGCACAACTGATCGTGCACGGCAAAGTGCGCGGGCACCTCGGCGCCGCCAATTTTCGCGAGGCACGACGGCCGTTGCTGGCCGAAGTGCTGGAAAGCCATGCACGCCTGGCGGCACGCTGCGACGTGGTCGTGGTCGAGGGCGCGGGCAGCCCGGCCGAAATCAACTTGCGCGCCGGCGACATCGCCAACATGGGCTTTGCGCGCGCCGCCAATGTCCCGGTCGTGCTGGTCGGCGACATCGATCGCGGCGGGGTGATCGCGGCGCTGGCCGGCACGCGGATGGTGCTTGATCCCGGCGATGCGGCGATGATCCGGGGCTTTGTCATCAACAAGTTTCGCGGGAGTCCGGCGCTGTTCGAGGACGGTTACCGGATGATCGAGCAGATCACCGGCTGGCCGGGGCTGGGCGTCGTGCCCTGGCTCGCCGCCGCGCGACGTCTGCCGAGCGAGGATGCGGTCGTGCTTGAGCACGGTCAGGGCACCGGGCCCGGACGGCGTTTGATCGCCTGCCCGATCCTGCCGCGCATTGCCAATTTCGATGACCTCGACCCGCTGAAAGCCGAACCCGGCATCGATCTGGCGATGATCCGGCCCGGCACGCCGATTCCGGCCGACGCTGCACTGGTCGTCCTGCCCGGATCAAAGGCGACGATCGCCGATCTCGCCTTTCTGCGCGCGCAAGGCTGGGATATCGATATCCTCGCCCATCACCGGCGCGGCGGCATGGTCATGGGCATTTGCGGCGGATATCAGATGCTGGGCAAGACCATTTCCGATCCTGACGGTATCGAGGGCGCGCCGGGCAGCGTGGCCGGATTGGGTCTGCTCGACGTCAGCACCGAACTGACCGCAACCAAGACTTTGCGCGCGGTTGCGGGCACGGCGCTTGATGGCCGGTTTTCCGGGTATGAAATGCACATGGGGCTGACCCGGGGCACCGGCGCGGACCGGCCCTTTGCACGGTTCGACGATGGCGGCTGCGACGGCGCGATAAGTGCGGATGGCCGCGTCATCGGCACCTATTGCCACGGGCTGTTTTCCGATCCCGGCCTGCGCGGTGCGCTGCTTGGCGCGATCGGCCTCGCCAGCAACGGCACCGACCATGCCTCGACCGTCGATGCCGCGCTGAACGAACTTGCCGACCACTGCGAACGCCATATTGCGATCGACGCGCTGCTGGCCATCGCGCGCGGGCCAATCGCATGATGTCGGTCCTGATCATCGGCGGAGCGCGGTCGGGCAAAAGCCGCTATGCCGAGACGCGCCTTGAAGCCGTGCCCGGTGACCGCGACCTTGCCTATATTGCCACCGCCCAGCCGCTCGACACCGAAATGGCCGAGCGCATCGCCCGTCACCGCGCGCGCCGGGGCCCGCGCTGGCGCACGATCGAGGCACCGCTGGCCCTGTCCGAAGCGATCGCCGACGCCGCAGCGACCGCCGACGCGGTGCTGGTCGATTGCCTGACACTGTGGCTGACCAATGTTCTGCTGGGGGATCACGATCCGGGGGCGGCGGGCGACCGGCTGGTGCAGGCCGTCGTCGCAACCCCGGTGCCGCTGCTGCTGATCGCCAACGAAGTCGGGCTGGGCATCGTGCCCGACAACGCGCTGGCCCGCCGGTTTCGCGACGAAGCCGGGTGGCTGAACCAGAAACTGGCGGCGGTCGCGGATGAAGTCGTGCTGGTTGCCGCCGGTTTACCGCTGCATCTCAAGCAGGGCACCGCCCCGCCATGACATTTTCCGCAGACGACGCGGCGACGCTCGATCGCATTCTTGCCTGGCGGCGCGACGTGCGCCAGTTTCTTGCCCGTCCGATCGACGAAAGCCTGATCGACGCGCTTGCCGCGGCCATGGAACTGGCGCCCTCGGTCGGCAACGCCCGCCCCTGGCGGGTGCTGCGTATCGAGGACAAGACTTTGCGGCGGTCGGTGCGCGATCACTTCGTCGCTTGCAACGCGGCGGCCGCCGCCGCGTACACCGACGCGGCGCGCGAGGCCTATCTGCGGCTCGTGCTCGCCGGCATCGACACCGCACCGCTGCAACTGGCGGTGTTTACCGTGGCGGACCCGGCGCAAGGGCATGGTCTGGGCCGGCGGACGATGCCGGAAACCCTGCTGCAATCAACCGCGATGGCGATCCACACCCTGTGGCTTGCAGCGCGCGTGCGCGGCCTGGGCCTCGGCATAGTATCGATCCTGGAACCCGCTGTGGTCGAGCGGCTCTGCGCGGTGCCGCCGGACTGGCACTTTGCCGGCTGGTTGTGCCTGGGTTACCCGGCAGGCGAAGACGACACCCCCCTGCTCCATCGCGTGGGCTGGCAACACAACACCGCCCGCGCCTGGGATACCCGCTGAAATTCCGGACTCCTATTTCAATCGATCGTGACTGTCACCGCACGACGGTTCCTGGCCCAGGCTTCTTCGTTCGAAGCGGGGTCGATCGGACGTTCCTTGCCGTAACTGATCACGTCGATCCGTCCCGCGTCGATGCCAAGCTGGATCAGATAGTTCTTTGCCGCGACCGCGCGCCGCTCGCCCAGTGCCAGGTTGTATTCGCGGGTTCCGCGCTCGTCGCAATTGCCCTCGACGCGCGCACGCTTGTCGGGATAACGACGCAGCCAGCGCGCCTGTGCCTGCAACGCCTCGGCCGCGACGGGATCGATATCGGACTTGTCGAAGGAAAAGTGGATGGTGTCCCGGCCCATCATCGCGGCGACGAAGTCGGCCTGGCTGCCCGGTATCGGCACCGTCTGCATCGAACCGCTTTCGGGTGCCGGTGCGGCGGCGGCATGGGTCGGCGGCGGGGGCGGCGGCAACTGCTGCGGATGCTTGCCGGCGCAGGCCGACAGCGCCAGCGCCGCCAAGACGGCGGGCATCACCTTGATCTGCCTTGATGCAAAGGCGCACTGACGCGCGCGCATACCTCCCGCCCCGCCTCCCCGCCCGACCACCAACGATACCATCAGGCTATGGTGGTCGGGCGGAGAGGCGGGGCGGGAGGTATGCACAGCGCTATGCGCTGCCTTAACAAACACATCATGATCGAACGATGTCATTGCTGCGTTCTCCTTTTGAATCAAACCGGATCGGGTTGCCGGAACTGGCGGGAAAGGGCGTGGTACAGTTTCTGCCGGCACACCGCCCCGCTCACCCGGTCGGCGATCAGCGCAGATGCCAGCAGCGGCAGGATCATCGTGCGGTCGTCGGTCATTTCCATCATGATGATGACCGCCGTCAGCGGCGCGCGGACCACCCCGGTGAAATAGCCGATCATGCCGAGCAACACGATCGCCCCGGGCGCATCGCCGGGAAACACCAGCGCAATCAGTTGCCCCAGCCCCGCTCCCACCGACAGCGACGGCGCAAAGATGCCGCCGGGCGCCCCGCTCATCGCCGTGGCCAGCGTCGCGACGAATTTTGCCACGCCAAATGTCGCCGGGGCGTGCTGGCCCGACAGCAAGGCTCGGGTCGTTTCATAACCGGTGCCCCAGCTCAGTCCGCCTGTGGCGATCCCGGTCGCAGCGACAATAACGCCGCACCCCAGCGCCAGCAGCACCGGATGCGCGCGCAGCTTGGCGAAGGCGGGCCAGTGCGACCACGCCTGCGCGATGAGCGCGCGCGAAAACAGCCCCCCGGTAACGCCGCCCAGAATGCCGGCGACCGGCGCGACCAGCAGCATCGAACGCAACGGCATCGTATGCCTGACCACGCCAAAATAGACATAGTCGCCATAGAGTCCCAGGCTGACGAGGCCCGAAATCATCACCGCCGCCATGACATAGACGGCAACCCGCTGTTCAAATGCCGACGCCAGTTCTTCGATGGCAAAGGCGACCCCGGCGAGCGGTGTGTTGAACGCGGCAGCCACCCCGGCGGCGCCTCCCGCGATAATCACGCCAGAGGAAATCGGCACGCGCAGCCACCGATGGACCGCCGCGACGACGGCTGCGCTGATCTGCACCGTCGGCCCTTCGCGTCCGACCGATCCGCCGGCCAGCAACATGGCCAGCGTTCCCAGAAATTTGGCCGACGCCGTCGGCAGCGACACCAGCGGCCCGGCACCGCCGCGCACCGGATTGCGCCCGGCGGCCATCACCTGTGGAATGCCCGACCCGCGCGCGGCGGGAAACCAGCGCCGCGTGGTCAACGCCGTCGCCGCGAACAGCAAGGGCGTGACCAGCGCCGGCGCCCAGTGGTCTGCGCGATAAAGGCGCAGGAAATCCTGTTGCGCCACTTCGCCGCAGCGCGCAAAACCGATCGCCACCAGACTGAGCAGCACCGCCCCCGCAATCGCGGCAAAGCGCATGCGGAACGCGCCGATCCGGGAACGACCGGCTGCAAACACCGTGCGTACAGGGCTCATAGGACTCCAGACAGAACGATCGCCATCAGGCAGCGGGCCGATACCATCTCGCTTGACATTGGGATATTGCGATTGTCTGAGGTTATAATTTGCTATATCGAAATTGAAATGGACATCCATCTGGCGCGAACCTTCATTGCCGCAGCCGACACCGGCAGCTTTATCGCCGCGGCGACGCGCGTGCATGCCAGCGCTTCGGCGGTGACCGAGCGCATCAAACAGCTTGAGATCCTGCTGGACGCGCGGCTGTTCGAACGCGACAAGCGGGGTTGCCGCCTGACCCAGGCCGGGCAGCGTTTCATGGAACCGGCGCAGGCGATGATCCGGGCATGGGAAACCGGACGTTCGCGCGTCAACCTGCCCGCGCGATACCGCCACAGCCTGCGCATCGCCGGTCAGCACGCGCTGTGGCCGGGACTGTTGATCCCGATGCTGAACGAACTGACCCAGACCCGGCCCGACATTGCCGTGCGTGCTTCGGCGACGGCACCGGCACAGATCAACCGGGCGCTGGCCGATGGCGAACTCGACATGGCGTTTGTCTATGATCCGATGTTGCGCGGGGGTATCCGGATCGAACAACTGGTCGCCGACCGGCTTGTGCTCGTGTCGAGCCGGCCCGATCGGGCGTGGCGCGACATTTTCGTGCATTTCGACTGGGGCGACAGCGCCAATGCGGAAATCCGTGCCCGGATCGGCGATCTGCCCCCGGCCGGCATGGATCTGGAGCTGGGCATCCTGTCGCTCGACTGGCTGACCGGCACCGGCGGCGCCGGATTTGTTCCCGAACGCATGGCGACCCGACATCTGCGCGAAGGCACTTTGACGATCGTCGAGGGCGTTCCCAGCGTCGAATTTTCACCGTTCATCTGCTGGCGCGCGTCGCTCGATGCGACGCTGTGCGGGGCGCTGATTGCTCTTGCCCGGCACCACGGCACGCAACCGGCGGCCGCACAGGCCGTTCATCGCGGGTAAGACCGGCTTCGTTTAAGTCACCCTGCCACCCCTGTCCCGAACGAGTTGACATGAACCGCGCAGTTCGCACTCTCACCATGCTCCTGCCGGCCCTCGGGCTTTTGCTGTGCGCCCAGGCTTGGGCCGATCCCGCGTCGTTCGATCTGGCGGGTCCGGGCATGACGGTGTCGGTCACGCGCCAGGGCGTGACGCTGCCGATCGGATCGGTGCCGCAACTCGCCGCGGGCGACAAAGTCAGCGTGCAGATGATCCTGCCGCCAAAGGAAACCGCGCATTACCTGCTGGTGGCAGCGTTCTTGCGCGATCCCACCAATCCGCCACCCGATCGCTGGTTTTTCCGGTCCGAAACCTGGAAAACGGCGGGACGCGGCGGCGGGGCGCTCGACCTGACCGTGCCCGATGGCGCGAACCATCTGGCCCTGTTCCTTGCGCCTGCGACCGGTGGCGATTTCGCGACCTTGCGCAAGGCGGTGCAGTCGCGACCGGGTGCGTTTATCCGCGCCGCGCAGGATCTGGAGCAGGCCTCGCTCGATCGCAGCCGGTTCGAGGCCTATCTCGCCGCGATCCGCACGGTCGCCACCAAAACGCCCGAAGCGCTGACTCACGACGCCCCGACCATTGCCGGCAGCCTGCGGATCAAGATCAACGAAGAATGCCTGCAACGCCAGGCCGAGTTTCAGGCCGCATGCCTGCTCGATTCAAAGCAGTCGGTGGTGCTGGGCGGTGATGGCGCCGCCAACAGCAACGCGGTGACCGGCGCCGCCACCGACCTGGTCATGAACCTGAGCGCCACCAATGCCGGCGGCGGGGGCATTTACAGCCCGTATATCGGCGCGATCCGCGATATCATCGGCATCTTTGGCGCGATGCACAGCCCCCGATACCAGTACATTCCGGCGCTGGGGCTGGGCAACGGCGACAAATTGGCGCTCGTTCTCAACACGCCGCCGTCGTTTGCCGATCCCAAATCGGTGCTGATGGTCGCCTTGCCAGAGATCAAGCCGGCGAACGCCCTGGTGCCGCACCGCGAGCCGGTGGCCATTGCGCCATGCCTGGGGGCGAAGGAACCGCTGGTCCCGCTGATCATCAGCCCGCTCTATTATGCCACCGCTTATGCGCGTCAATTGACGTTGCGGATTCACAAGGCGGACGATGCCGATGTCGACCTGCCCCTGATGCCCGATGCGGTTCGGGGCGGCCTGATCATCGCGCCCGGTGCTGCACAGCCCGAAAACCTGGCGACACCGATTTCGGCAACGCTTCACGGCATGTGGGGGTTCGAACCCTTCACCGGGCCGGCGGTCACGCTGGCTGCTGCCGGTGACTGGCATTGGCAGCGCAAGGAACCGGGCAAGGATGAAGGCGCACTGACGCTCACCGGCGCTTCATCGGCCTGTGTCGCCGGCGTGACGGTGACTTTGCCCCATGGCAAACCCCGGCCGGCAAGCTGGAAAGTCATGGCACCCGACGAGATCGCCGTTTCGCTGCCGACAAACGAAGACCGGCACGAACAGATCGCAGTCAGCATCGAAGGGCCCGAAGGCACCACCCCGGCCACACTGACCGTCGCCCCGCCGGCCAAGGCGCCGCCGCCCGCAGCGCGGATCCTCGCCCGGTTTTCCGAGCCGCCGACACCCGGTCCGGCGGCCTTGCCGGCCATCCAGCTTGACGATCCGGACGAGATCCCGGCGGGTGCACGGCTCAGCCTGACGCTGAAGGCCGAACCGGGCGAGCACTTTACCGGGCGAGAGGCGGTCGAAGTCGGCACCACCGGCGGCGACACCACCGAACACCTTACCGTCGGCAACGGACTTACGCTGGTCGATCAGACCGTGATGGTGGTCAGCCTGACCCCCTCGCAAGCGCTGGGCGGCTCCGCCTATGGCCCGTTGCGCGTCAGGCTGATGCGCGGCGATACCGCCGGGGACTGGCTGGGCGTTGGAACGCTGGTGCGTCTGCCCCGGCTGAAGGCGTTTGTCTGCGCAAGTGATCCTGCCGCGAAATGCACGCTGCGCGGCGATGCGCTGTACTTGCTTGCCTCGGTATCGGCGACGCGCGAATTCGACAATGCTGCCAGCGTCCCCGAAGGCTATCCCGCGAACACCCTGCCCGTCATGCGCCCGGCCAGGGACGGTACGCTGTTTGTACGCCTGCACGACGCGCCCGAAGTGGTAAACCACGTCAGGTTCCCCGTGCCCGGCGCAATCACGAAATAGCCGATCTCAGGCACGGCGGGCGCTGCGCCAGGCACCGGGGGTGACGCCAACCGCCGCGATAAAGACGCGCGTAAAGTGGCTTTGATCGGCAAAACCGCAGTCATAGGCGATTTGTGCCGGCGCGAGCGGCGAGTTCAGCAGCAGGTCCTTCGCCCGTTCGACCCGGAATGCACGAAGCCAGCGAAACGGTGGCATCCCGGTCGTCAGCCGAAAGGCGCGGATGAACCGGCCGACCGGCATACCGCAGACCTGGGCGACGCTCGCCAGTTCCGGTTCGCGCGTCAGGTCCGCCACAAGCGCGGCCTTGGCAAGGCGTTCCTGCCGGGCATTGAGTGCCCCGGCGCGGCGGGCCGGCAGGGGCGTGTGCCCGCCGTATCGCGACGCCAGACGGGCGCAGATTGCAAAGGCGACATGATCGTCCACCAGTTCGTCAAAGGCGATCTGCGGCATATGAACCAGCAGGTTTTCAAACGGGTCTTGCAAATCGAGGCAGGGCTCGTCCTGCAAGTGGGCAAGGATGATAGAGCCGGCCACGAACGGTTCGTGGACAACGGGTGCTCCCGCTTTCCACAGCAGGTTGCCGACGCAATCCTGCAGATGGAGCACCAGCGCACAGGCCGGTTCCACCGGCAGCGAGCCCGTCAAACCGATTCCGGCCCGGCTTGTCCATCCGTTCCAGTCACGGGTGTGGAAACATCGCGGCGGGGCGGGTCGCGCCAAAGCGTCGGGCAATCCCGCGGCCGAGGTGGCGACAAGTGCGATGACGACGGCCAATCCGAATTTGGACATGATCAAGGATCCTTTGCTGGTAACGAAGCGCGACAGGCTCGCTTCCGGTTCAGCAATGACCGTCTCCGCAGCAGTGGTCTTGGACTCTGCCGCAATCTGTTGAACAGCGATGCTGACCGCATGACGGGGCTCGATTCGCCCCACCGACCGGGTCCACCCTATTAGCGAACTGAGTATTTTCCGCTGCTGCCGCATCGCTTACCAAACCACTAGGCCCGACTCGGTGCGCGACGCAACCCAGAGGCAAACGCATGAAACGTCACATGAATGTCCTTCGACGGGTACACGAGGGCACACGCGATTTGCAAAGTTGGCGGGCCAGTGCCGAACCGGTCGGCGGAGTTCATGCGTGATCGCTGGGCTTTGGCGCAACAGCGATAGCCGCATCGGAAATCGTCGGTCGGTGCGGGCGGCTTCCTTTGGGACAATGGCTGCATGTGCCGGCAGCCTCGCACTTCAGGGATGCCATGCGGCACCCAAACCACCGCCGCCACCGCCGCCTGCGGTCAGCGTCATCACCATCCATGCGCAACCGGTCACGCTGCAATCGGATCTGCCGGGCCGGACAAATCCGCTTCAGGTGTCCGACGTCCGGCCACAGGTCAACGGCATCATCAAGGCCCGCCTGTTTGTCGAAGGCGCCAACGTGCACGCCGGACAATTGCTCTATCAGATCGATCCGGCGCCCTATCGCGCGCTGTATGATCAGGCCAGGGCGCAACTGGCCAATGCCCGCGCCAACCTGGTAACCGCCCGGCTGAAGTCCGATCGTTACGCCGACATGGTGAAGATCAATGCCGTCAGTCACCAGGACGCCGATGACGCCAGGGCCGCCGCCGACGCGGATGCCGCCAATGTGCAGCAACAGGCGGCATCCGTCGAAAGCGCGCGCATCAATCTTGACTATACCCGTGTCACCGCGCCGATCAGCGGCCGGATCGGCGTGTCGACCTTTACCCAGGGCGCGCTCGTGACCAATGGCCAGGCCAGTGCGTTGACCACCATCCAGAAGCTTGATCCGATCTATGTCGACGTCGCGCAGACCGCCGCCGAACTGCTGACGCTGCGCGACGACATGGCGCGGGCGGCTGCCACGGGCCGGGTCGCCCCTGCACTTGAAGTGCGTCTGCAACTGGCCGACGGGCGGACCTATCCGCTGGCCGGGCGGTTGCAGTTCACCGACGTGACTGTCGATCAGAACACCGGGTCGGTCACCCTGCGCGCGATATTCCCCAATCCAAAGGCGGTGCTGTTGCCGGGTATGTATGTCCGCGCGCTGGTGACCGAAGGCGTCGATCCGAACGGCATCCTGGCGCCGCAACAGGCGGTCACGCGCGACGAGAAAGGCCGCCCGACCGCACTGGTGGTGGACAGCCACAATCTGGCACGGGCGCGCGTCCTGACAGTCGCGAGCGCGGTGGGCAATCAGTGGCGGGTGACCGCAGGGCTGAAACCCGGCGACCGCCTGATCGTCGAGGGGGGCGCCAATGCCAAGCCCGGATCGCCGGTCAGGATCGTTGCAGAGCGCGCGCCACCCGCCGCGCCGGCGTCCTGAGCCAGCCCGGCAATGTCCCGCTTTTTCATCGATCGCCCGATTTTTGCCTGGATGCTGGCGCTTGGCGTGATGCTGGCCGGCGTGCTGGCGATCCTCACTTTGCCGATTGCCCAATATCCCACCATCGCGCCACCGGCGATCACGATCACTGCGACCTATCCGGGGGCGTCCGCCGACACGCTGGAAAGTTCGGTCACCCAGGTGATCGAACAACAGCTCAAGGGCATGGATCATCTGCTATACCTGTCATCGACCGGGGCGTCGAACGGGCTGGTGACGATCACCGTCACGTTCAATGCCGGCACCGATCCGGACATTGCCCAGGTCCAGGTGCAGAACAAGCTGACCCAGGCGACTCCGCTGCTGCCCGCCGAGGTTCAGGCCCAGGGTCTGATCGTGGCCAAGGCCGAAGCCGACAACATCATGGTCATCGCGCTGTACGACACCGATGGCCGGCACGACACCACCGATCTGGGCGATTATCTGAACAGCAAGGTGGTCGATCAGGTAGCCCGGCTGCAAGGCGTCGGCGACACCCAGGTGTTTGGCGCGCAATACGCGCTGCGGATCTGGCTCGACCCGTACAAATTGAACAATTACAAACTGATACCGGCGGATGTCAGCGCCGCCGTGCTGGCCCAGAACGTGCAGGTGCCGGCGGGCGAACTGGGCGCCCTGCCCGCCGTCGCCGGCCAGGAACTCGACGCCACGGTCAATGGCCAGTCGCGTCTGCAGAGCGCCGACCAGTTCAAGGCCATCGTCCTCAAGACGGCCAGTGACGGCTCTATTGTCCGGCTGGGCGATGTCGCCAGGGTCGAAATCGGCGGCGATACCTATTCCGAAATCTCGCGGCTCAACGGCCACCCTGCCGCAGGCCTCGCCGTCAAACTGGCCCCCGGCGCCAACGCCCTGAAAACCGTGGCGCTGGTGAAGGATCGCGTCAACCAACTGTCCAGCCAGTTCCCGCCAGGGATCGCAGTGGCCTATCCCGTCGACAACAGCAGCTTTATCAAACTGTCGATCGCCGACGTCGAACAGACGTTGCTGATCGCGATCGCGCTGGTCGTGTTCGTGATGTTCGTGTTCCTGCAGAACTGGCGCGCCACTTTGATCCCCGCGATTGCCGTGCCGGTCGTGCTGCTGGGGACGTTCGCGGTGCTGTCGATTGCCGGGTACTCGATCAACGTCCTGACTCTGTTCGCGATGGTTCTGGCCATCGGGTTGCTGGTCGACGATGCCATCGTCGTGGTCGAGAACGTGCAGCGGATCATGGACGACGAGGGTCTGTCGCCGCACGACGCCACAGTCAAATCGATGGAAGAGATTACCAGCGCGCTGATGGGGATCGGCACTGTGCTGGCGGCGGTGCTGCTACCGATGGCGTTTTTCGGCGGTTCCACCGGCGCGATCTACCGCCAGTTCTCGGTCACGATCGTCGCGGCGGTGCTGCTGAGCGTCACGGTCGCGCTGGTGCTGACCCCGGCGCTGTGCGTTACATTTCTCAAGCCGGTCAAGGCGCAGAGCGATCCCAAAAGCCCCAACCTGCTGGCTCGCTTTTTCAACTGGTTCAACACCACCTTCGATCGCAATGTCGACCGCTATGACCACGCCGTTCGTGCGATCATCAAAATCCCCGTCGCCGCGTGGCTGACTTATCTGGCGGTGTTTGCGGTGATGATCCTGCTGTTCGTGCGCCTGCCGAGCGGTTTTCTTCCCGACGAAGACCAGGGCGAGGTCATCGCCCTGGTCAACATGCCGGCGGGCGCGGTCCAGTCCCGCACCGAGGCCACTTTGCGCCGGGTCGAGGACCAGTTTCTGTCGAGCGAAAAGGACAATGTCGACGCCATTTTCACCGCGTCCGGGTTCAGCTTTACCGGCTATGGCCAGAACGTCGGCATTGCCTTTGTCAGGTTGAAGGACTGGAAACTGCGCGGCGGGGCAAAAAACCACGCACCCGCCATCGTCTCGCGCGCCATGGGCACCTTCAAGAAAATCCCCGACGGACAAGTCTTTGCCATCATCCCGCCGGCGGTCCGCGACCTCGGCAACGCATCCGGGTTCGATCTCGAACTGAAGGACGAGGCCGGGGTCGGTCACGACAAGCTGGTCGCCGCGCAAGGCCAGTTGCTGGGAATGGCCGCCAAAGATCCCCTGTTGACCGGCGTACGCCCCAACAGCCAGGCCGACACCCCGCAGATCGACCTCAACATCGATCAAGCCAAGGCGGGGGCGCTCGGACTGTCGCTGGCCGACGTCAACTCGACCGTCACGGCCGCCACCGCTGCCAGCTATATCAACGATTTCACCGACCGGGGCCGGGTCAAGCACGTCTATATGCAGGCCGACGCGCCGTTCCGCATGGCGCCGGCCGATCTTGGCCGGTTCTATGTCCGTTCGACCAGCGGCGAGATGGCACCGATCGGCGCCTTTTCGTCCATTAAGTGGGAAATGGGCCCGTCGCAGTTGCAGCACTACAACGGCGTCGGCTCGCTCGAAATCCAGGGCCAGTCCGGTCCCGGCAAGAGTTCGGGCGCGGCGATGGACGAAATGGAAAAGCTGATCGGCAAATTGCCCAAGGGCATCGGCTATGAATGGACCGGACAATCCTACCAGGAAAAGCTGTCGGGCAGCGAAGCGCCGTTGCTCTATGGCCTGTCGATCCTGGTCGTGTTCATGTGTCTGGCGGCACTGTACGAAAGCATGTCGATCCCGATCGCCATTCTGCTGGTGATCCCGCTGGGCGTGGTCGGCGCATTGCTGGCCGCCACGTTGCGCGGATTTTACAACGACGTCTATTTCCAGGTCGGCCTGCTGACCACGATCGGGCTTTCGGCCAAGAACGCCATCCTGATCGTCGGCTTTGCCCGCGATGCCGAACAGGCGGGCGAAACCCCGCTCGAAGCCGCGATCACCGCCGCGCGCCAGCGCCTGCGGCCGATCCTGATGACCTCGATCGCGTTCATCGCCGGGGTCGCACCGCTGGCGGTCTCCACCGGTGCCGGTGCCGGCGGCCAGAACGACATCGGCACCGGCGTCATCGGCGGAATGTTCACCGCCACCGTGCTGGCCATTTTTCTGGTGCCGTTCTTCTTTGTCATGGTCAGCAACACCATGACCAGAAAGCCACCGAAAGCACCCGATCAGCCCGACACCCCCGAAGCGACGGAGGCGAAGGCATGACCCGCGCAAAGGCCATCACTATCCTGTCGGCCGGCCTGCTGGCCGGTTGCTCGCTGGAACCGGCATACCATCGCCCGGCGCCGCCGGTCCCTGTGGCCTGGCCCACCGGCCCTGCCTATGGCGCACCCGCCGATATTGCGCCCGCCACCTGGCAAAAGGTGTTTCCCGATGCCAAATTGCGCCGGGTGATCGACCGGGCGCTGACCCAGAACCGCGACTTGCGCGTGGCGATCGCCCAGATCGAGGCGTCGCGCGCGCAATACCGCGTCCAGCGCGCCGCGCTGCTGCCCACAGTCGATGCGACCGGCACCGTCAGCACCGGGCGGTCCTTCGACGGCTTTCCGCCGTCGCTGGGCGGCCCTTATACCACCGGCACGACATATTCGGCCAATCTTGGCACGACATCCTATGAACTGGATCTGTTTGGCCGCGTGCACAGCCTGACCAGGGCGGCGCTGCAAACCTACCTCGCCACGGAAGAAGCGCGGCGCAGCACTCAGATCAGCCTGATCGCGGAAGTCGCCACCGACTGGCTGACCTTCGCGTCCGACACCTCGCTGCTGGCGACGTCACAGGCAACGGTGGTCAGCGCACAGGCCAATCGCGATCTCGCGCAGCGGCGGCTTGGCGGCGGGATCGCCTCGCAACTGGATGTCGACACCGCACAAACGGTGGTCGAACAGGCCAACGACGACGTCGCCCGCCTGACCACCCAGGTCGCGCAGGACAAGAACGCGCTCGACCTGGTCGTCGGCGCCCCGGTCGCGCCCGAAGACCTGCCATCCGGCATGGATGATCCCGCCACCCGGTTGGGTGACGTCGCCGGCTCGCTCGATTCCGGCATCCTGTTGCAGCGCCCGGACGTCGTCGAGGCCGAACACACGTTGCGGGGCGCGAACGCCAATATCGGCGCAGCGCGGGCCGCCTTCTTTCCACGGATCATGCTCACCGGCAGCGGCGGGACCGAAAGCGGTTCGATCGGCACCCTGTTTGGCGGCGGCACCGGAGTGTGGAGCTTTGCCCCGTCGATCAGCCTGCCGATCTTCGACGGCGGTGCCAACAAGGCCAACCTCGCTTATGCGAGGGCGCAGGACACGATCGACATCGCCCAGTACGAAAAGGCGATCCAGACCGCCTTTCGCGAAGTCGCCGACGCACTCGCCCAGCGCGGCACGATCGCCGAACGGATGCGTGCGCAGCAGGC